>Ga0208127_1001084_pt1 | contig 13800 bp, 9 predicted proteins | sample ETNtaG_6_FD_185751 | JGI IMG/M metagenome (GOLD analysis project Ga0208127, IMG submission 185751) | Marine microbial and viral communities from oxygen minimum zone, Eastern Pacific Ocean - ETNP201306SV45 (SPAdes) (version 2) | ecosystem: Environmental > Aquatic > Marine > Oceanic ...
GGGCTGTGCAATGTATAGGTGTCCCTTATCAATAAGCTCATACAGTTCGTGAAAGAAGAATGTAAGCAACAATGTTCTGATGTGTGACCCATCTACATCTGCATCAGTCATAATAATTATTTTGCCGTAGCGAAGCTTGTTGATATCAAAGCCGCCGTCTTCAGGGTCCTCTTGCCCAATTCCACAACCAAGAGCCTTGATTAAGGTGCCAATTTCAGCAGATGAATACATTTTAGCTTTTTGGGCTTTTTCAACGTTAAGTATCTTTCCTTTTAATGGGAGTATTGCTTGTGTTTTTCTATCTCTACCTTGCTTAGCAGACCCTCCAGCAGAATCGCCCTCAACAATAAATAGCTCACACAGTTCTGGGTCTTTTTCTTGGCAATCAGCAAGTTTTCCGGGCAAGCCGGCTACATCTAGTGCGCCTTTTCTTCTTGTCATCTCACGCGCTTTTCTTGCGGCTTCTCGGGCAGCAGCAGAGTCAACAATTTTATTAATTATGATTTTTGCTTCATTGGGGTTTTCAATTAAAAACTCTTTGAGGTGTTTGTTAACTACTGATTCGACAACGCCCTTAACCTCGGAGGAAACAAGTTTGTCTTTTGTTTGAGAAGAAAACTTTGGATCAGGGTGTTTAACAGAAATTATAGCTGTCATCCCTTCCCTACAGTCTTCACCAGAAACAGATACATCTAACTTTGATATTTCTTTCTCTATATATGTATTTATGGTTCTTGTTAATGCTCCCCTGAAGCCTGCCAGGTGTGTTCCACCATCCTTTTGTCTAATCGTGTTAGCGAAGCAATACATATTCTCTCTGTAGGATTCATTCCATTGAATTGCAATGTCAACAGTGATGTCCTTGAGCGTCTTGCTAAAATTTATAACAGATTCGTGAACTGGTTTTTGAGACTTATTAAGGTGGGAGACAAATGCGCTTATGCCGCCCTCAAAATAAAACTCATCTTCTTTATTTGATCTCGTGTCTGTTAATTTGATGGTTAAACCAGAGTTTAGAAATGAAAGCTCTCTTAGTCTTTTAGACAAAACATCAAAACTATATTTTGTGTTAGTAAACGTTTTTCCACTAGGTTTAAAGGTTACTGTTGTTCCACTTCTGTCTGTTTTAGAGCCTTTTTTAAGCGGCTTTTGAGGGACGCCATGAATATAATCTTGTTCATATGTGTATCCATTTTTGTGAATTCTAAGGTTAAGCGTTTCAGACAAGGCATTGACCACGGAGACACCGACACCGTGAAGTCCGCCTGACACCTTGTATGAGTCGTCATCAAACTTGCCTCCAGCATGTAAGACGGTCATGATTACCTCAGCTGCAGAGGTTTTTTCTGTTTTATGTTTGTCAACTGGTATGCCGCGTCCATTATCTTTAACTGTTATAGAGTCGTCTTCGTGAATAATTACTTCTATATGAGAACAGTGGCCAGCCAGTGCTTCGTCAACGGAGTTATCTACAACCTCAAAAACCATATGATGCAAGCCTGTCCCATCATCGGTATCACCAATATACATTCCTGGTCTTTTTCTAACGGCATCTAAGCCTTTTAAGACCTTAATATTGGAGGAATCGTATGTATTCTTTTTGGAATTTTTCTTCGTTTTTGGCATAAAAAACTACACTATTAGTGTGAGTACTATTATAACAAATTTCAACGATTATACTGTAATGGCTGTATAGTTTTCCCATTTAATATTTTAGAAATTTTATGGTGTTTAAGCGCAGTTATAAGTTGTTGATTTTTAAGGCTTTTTATATATTCACTGATTCTTCCAAGCGCTGCTTCATCAAGCCCTGATTCCAGCTCATCAATCATGAGTAGCGGTATTGCGCCTGTTTTACATTCGATAAGCTTAGAAATAGCAAAAGCTATTGATAATGACATCTGCTTTTCTTCACCTTTTGAGCTGTAATCTTTTGCTGGTCTACCATCAAGCCTTATGTAAATATCTGCTCTATGTGGTCCGCCCATGGTTCTCTTTGCCGCTATATCTCTTTTAATGTTTTTGTCTAAATACTCTGAGAGATCGCCTTCATTCCACCCCTTGTAGAACTCGAGCGTAATTTCTTTGGTTGATACACATCCTTGCATCTGGCTAACTTTTTCTTTTAATGCCTCTACAAACTCGTTTCTGTGTTTTGTAACTGTCTCCCCCTCATCTGATATTATTCCATCCCAAGAGCATATTATGCCTTCTGCTTGTCCGTCTTTTATGCTTCGATTTCTTTGTTTTAGTGCTTTTTCTAGTCTCTTATAGCTTTCCGCGTGTTTTTGTTCCACGTGGAACACAGAACGGTCGATCAATCTTCTTCTATATTGTGGTGATTCTGATGCAATTTTCTCAATATTACAGTCAATTAGGGATATTGGTGTACATAAAAATGCCTCTCTAATGGTAATTTTTTCATCATTAGACATGTGTTTCTTGCTTGTTTTTGTTGACAAAAAGGATTGCTTAACCTTCAGTCCTTGGGGGTTGAGGAGAATAGATTCTGATATGAACGGGCCTTCGCTGTTTCTTGAAAGCTCCTTATTTGCCTTGGCAAATGAGTTTATTGGGGTTCCAAGCAAAGATGTATAAATAGCCTCTATTAACGAGGTTTTTCCTGCCCCATTATCGCCCAGTATGATATTCGTATCAGAGAAGGTATGCTCATCGTCTTTCAGCCCCTTGAAGCTGCTATGTTTGGTGCTGAGCAGTCTCAACTATAGCCTCATAGGCATAACGACATATTTGGTGTTTGGGTCACTAGGGTCTGTGATTAAGGCGCTGGTGTTTTCATCGTTAACGCCGAGGCATACGAGCTCTCCAGAACAAGCGTTAACAGCGTCAATTAGATATGAGACGTTGAAACCGATTGATAGTTTAGCTTTGGTGTCATCAACATCAAGATCCTCGATTGCCTGCTCTTGTTCTGGGTTTTCTGAGGATATGGTTAGCTTATCGTTCTCAATATCAATTCTAACTCCCTTAAATTTTTCATTGGCTAGGATTGATACGCGCTGAAGTGCTGGCTTAAGAAGTTTTGTGTCAAGCATAATGTTTGTTGTGGTGCTAGATGGAATGACACGGTTATAATCTGGAAACGTTCCATCAATCAGTTTGGTTGTAAGCGTTACGCTTGAATATTTAAAACTTGCCTGGTTGTCCACCAAAGATATGCGACAGTCTTTTTTGTCTGACAATGACCGTGTTAGCTCTTGTATAGCTTTTCTTGGCACAATACAGCTCTGGTCATTAACGTTTTTCTTATCTATTGTAATTGTTGTCTTTGCTAATCTGTGGCCGTCTGTGCCAACAATATTTAGATTCTCTGGGTTTATTTCTATTAATAGTCCATTTAGGTAGAAGCGAACATCCTGTTGCGCCATTGCAAACTGTGTTTTGTTAAATACACTTGAGAGGTCTTCTTGGCTGATACTGAATGCTTGGTCGCTTTCATCTGTATCAAATAAAGGAAATTCGTTTGCAGGAAGTTGTTGTAATGAAAATTTACTCTTAGATGTTTTAAGAACTGCGGTTTCATTGTCTGATGATAACTCTACATCTGTATTCGATAATGAACGAAGGATATCAAAAAGCTTTCTACCGGGCAGTGTAATGGCAAAATCTTCAGATATATTTGCCTTAAAGGAGCTGGCTATTTGAACTTCGAGGTCAGTGGCAGTAATGGTAATTTCACCTGACTGACCAGACATTAGTATGTGTCCCAGAATAGGCATTGTTTGTTTTCTATCTACCACGCCTATGACTTTATTTAGGTGTTCAACAAATTCTTCAGAATTAATTATAATATTCATATTTTATTTATTTATTATTATTATTAGTATTGTTAGTATGTGTATATATTTATTTTCTTTATATAAATCAGTATGTTATCAATGAAAATCACTTATTTTTTTGGCAATAAGTGTGTTTGTAAATATGAATAAGCTGTTAATAAAAATAGGCATAAACTTTTGTATACAACTTATTCACAATGATAGCAATCTTAAAACATTTCTATAATCTTCATCCACCGAAACATCATTATCCCTAAGCTCTGCAATTTTTTTACACGCGTGTATAACTGTAGTGTGGTCTCTGCCACCAAAACTATCACCAATTTCTGGTAAGCTATATGTGGTCAGCTCTTTTGTAACCGCCATAGCAAGCTGCCGTGGGCGGGTTATAGACCGGCTTCTTTTCTTAGAGTGAAGATCAGAAACTCTAATATTAAAGTACTCAGCCACTGTTTTTTGTATTGACGCTGTTGTTAGCGTTCTGCTTTGAAGCGATAAAAGGTCTTTGAGGCAGTCTCTAGCCATATCGACACTCGGCTCAACACCCGTAAACCTAGAGGTTGCAATTATTTTTCTCAAAGCTCCTTCTAGCTCGCGAACATTTGAACGGATATTTTCACATATAAAAAAAGCAACATCTTCAGGAAGCACAAAACCTTCCAGCTCCGCCTTAATCAGCAAAATAGCAACTGACGTTTCCATCTCAGGAGGATCAATTGATACCGTTAAGCCCCATCCAAACCTTGATCTTAGTCTTTCTTCTAAGCCCTTGATTTCCTTGGGGAATTTATCACTTGTAATTATGATCTGACTACCGCTTTCAATTAGAACATTAAAAGTATGAAAGAACTCTTCTTGTGACTTTTCCTTACCAGCAAGAAACTGTATATCATCAATTAATAAAACATCTAAAGATCTGTAATCATTTTTAAAACTATTAAGATTGTTGTGTTGTATCGCTGAGACCATCTCACCAACAAAGCGCTCAGAGTGAACATATGCAATCTTTTTGTTTTGTTGTTGTTCTTTAATTTCGTTACCAACGCTTTGCATCAAATGTGTTTTTCCAAGCCCAACACCACCGTATATAAAAAACGGGTTATATGACTGCCCTGGGTTTTCAGCAATTTGAAGCGCAGCTGCCCTTGCTATTTGATTGCTTTTTCCGCCAACAAAGTTTTCGAATGTATAAAGCTTGTTTAGTGGAGTCCCTGTGACTTTTGTTTTGAGCGATTCTTTTTTGACGGAAATGCCCTCATCTGGCCCGTCTTCACCAACCAGTATTGCAACAGAAGTGGTTTGTCCACCAGCCTGCTGGGCTATCGTTTTAATCTTTTTTAGGTAGTTCTTCTCAACCCAGTCAACTACAAATTTGTTGGGCGCAAAGAGTGTTATTGTGTCAGAGTGCTCGTCCCTGCTGCATATCAGCGGTCTAATCCAAGTATTAAACTGTGATTCCGAAAGGTCCGTCTTAAGCTCATTTAAACACTGATCCCAGACGGTTTTTTCCATTATATACTCTCTTAAAATTTGGTTTGTTGAAGCAGCGTTTGGCTTCAAACACAGAATAGTAATACTATACCGATCTTTAAAACTTATCCACAGGTTGTTTATTTGTTGACATATTTTGTATAGTTACATAACCTTTGCAACCCAAACCAGAATATCTATCATATTGTTTTTAAATAAAGTTTTTATATCTCATGAAAAGAACATACCAACCAAGTAATTTAAAAAGAAAGCGAACTCACGGTTTTAGATCGCGCATGTCAACAAAAGCAGGCAGGCTTGTTATAAACAGGCGAAGAGCCAAGGGCAGAAAAAGACTTTCTGTATAGGGCTTGATAACATCAAGCAATATCAACTTTGATCAAGTAATTGAGGGCGGCAAGCTCATACGCAACAGCTATTATGCCCTATATTACATGTCAAGAGAGACCGGTAAGTGTAGGCTAGGAATTAGCATTCCAAAGTCAAAATTACAAAAAGCCCACGAAAGAAACAGGCTTAGAAGAGTGATTAGGAACTCGGTGGACGCTCTCAAGAACGAAAGCATTGACGTTGTTTTTCTATTAAGGAAGAATCTAGATCAATCTTCAAAGAACGATGCTATCATTGTCCGCGACCTTCTGCTTAAAGACTCTAATACAATATTATTAACGAAGAAAAAAAATGGAATCCGCTAGAACATTTTTATGGTTAACATTCGGCGCACTCAGCATGTTCCTGTTTATCGAATGGAATAACCAAGGCCAAGGTTTACAGGTTGAGAATCAGCAAAACGCTGCAAGTAAAAACACAACAACAGAAATGCAAAACTATGCAGATGAGAGTTCTACCTCATTTCAGCAGAATCTACCAAGCATCAATGCCAGCGAAGCAGTTACTGAGACCGCACCCGCAGACAAAAGGAGTGTAATCACAACCATTTCTAATGATGTGCTAGCTATAACCGTTGATAGCAAGGGCGCCGACATTATTGGAGCCAAGCTTCTGACTTACTATCCCAATAAAAACGAAAAAGACACCAACATAGAGTTGATGTATATAAATAATCCCCAATTTGAGTTTCATAGACTCCAGTCTGGCCTCCTTTCTGCATCAGGGAAACCAAGCCCCACCCACCTAGAAAACTATACCTTGGTATCTAGGGGCCTCGACAAACTGAGCTATGTTTGGGTTTCAGATGATGGAATCAAGGTAACAAAAACAATTAAACTAAGCCCCGACAGTTATCTCGTGGACGTGATGTTCTCAATAGAAAATATGGCAGAAGATGCGGGAGCTTTCGTCCCTTATTACCAGCTAGTAAAGGACAACGTTGAAGTTGAAAGGTCAATGTTTGATGTGGAGTCCTATTCCTTTGACGGAAGCATTATTTATGATGGTGACAGCTATGAAAAACAATACGCTGACGACCTCAAAGATGAGCCCTATAAGAAAACCCATACAAACGGCTGGTTTGCTAACATCAGACACCACTTTGTCGTTGCTGTTCTGCCAACCGCTGGCATAGAGCATAGATATGAGGCAGAGCACGATGAATCTGCAAACCTTAACAAGGTTACAGCAATATCCAATAACAACATCTTGGTCAAACCAAGACAAAAGGTTGAGGCAGGCTTTGGGGTATTTATTGGCCCAAAACTACAAGGCGAGCTTACCAAGGCAAGAGATGGCCTAGAGGCTTCTGTAGATTATGGCAGACTCTCTTTTCTGGCTAAACCAATGTTCTGGGCTTTAAACAAAAGCCACACATTTTTAGGAAACTGGGGCCTTGCAATTATATTTGTAACACTGATGATCAAGGTCGTTTTTTATCGACTTCAGGAATCATCCAGCCGCTCAATGGCAAAAATGAGAGAGTTAGCTCCAAGATTAAAAGCCTTAAATGAGCGCTATGGCGACGACAAAACTGCATTGGGCCAAGCACAAATGGAGCTCTATAAAAGAGAGAAGGTCAACCCAATGGCTGGCTGTTTACCACTCTTGATTCAGATCCCGTTTTTTATTTCTTTCTATTGGGTTTTGCTTGAGAGCGTGGAGATTAGGCAGGCCCCGTTTTACCTATGGCTAGACGACCTTTCTTCTAGAGACCCATACTTTGTTTTGCCACTCGTTATGGGCGTTGTCATGTTTTTTCAACAAAAAGCCAACCCAGCCCCAGCAGATCCTGTTCAAGAGAAGGTCTTCATGTTTATGCCCGTCATGTTCACACTTCTGTTTGCATGGTTTCCCTCCGGACTCGTTCTCTATTGGGTGACAAACTCTATTCTTCAATTTGCTCAACAATGGAACGTAAACAGAAAAATGGCCGCTGAAAAAAGCTAAAGCCAAGTTGAACAAAAAGATAGAAAAAATAGCTGGCACAATTGCTGCCCTAGCATCTGCAAGAGGCTCCGCCGGGATTGCTGTAATCCGTGTTTCTGGACCCCTGGCAAAAGAGTGTTTTTCAGAGATCACGAAAAAGGCACCCAAGCACAGAAGTGCGTGTTACACCCCATTTTATGGAGACAATGATAAAGAAATAGATAGGGGTATCGCACTTTTCTTTGAGGGCCCAAACAGCTATACAGGAGAAGACGTCATAGAGTTCAACACCCATGGAAGCCCAGCAATTGTCGAAATGATGTTAAACAGGTTGTACGCCTTGGGAGCAAGGGAAGCAGAGCCGGGCGAGTTTACTAAACGCGCATACTTAAACGATAAAATGGATTTAACCCAAGCCGAAGCCGTTGCTGATTTAATAGAAAGCACCACCTCAAGAACGGCAATGGCAGCTAAGAGATCTCTGTCAGGTGAGTTTTCTCTAAGGGTAAGGGATTTATCAAATAAGATTACAGAAACCAGAGCTCTGGTTGAAGCGATGTTAGATTTTTCAGACCAAGACCTCGACGAAACAAAACACCCCGGGGCGCTTTTAAACAAGTTAGACGAAGCAGCGCAGAGCTTCGAAGCGCTGATAGACCAAACAAGGGTTGGAATAATGGTTAGAAAAGGCATCGTTATCACAATCATGGGCGAGCCAAATGTAGGAAAGTCATCACTCTTCAATAAAATCTGTGGTAACGAAAGAGCAATAGTGAGCAGCAAAGCAGGAACAACAAGAGACATAGTTTCTGAAAACATAACAATAGACGGCTTCCCGGTAAGGATTCTAGACACAGCAGGCCTTAGGTATTCTGATGATGAAATAGAACAAGAGGGCGTAAAAAGAGCTCTTGAGGCGAGCAAGTCCGCAGACATTGTGCTAGAAGTTATAGATGCGAATAGTTGGAATAAAAACAACACACACAACGACAACACGGTTGTTCTAAACAAGGCAGATCTCTTAGAGAAAAAGCTAGAAATAGATACAAAAAAAACATTCCTGCTTTCGGCAAAAACAGGAGACGGCGTCGACAAGCTGCTAGACCATATTGCTGGACAGTTTGTTCATTCAAATAATAGTGAAACATCTATTACGGCTAGAGAGAGACACCTACACTCAATTAAAGAAGCATATAGAGCGTTTTGTTTAGCAGAGAGATATGTTGCCGAGAAAGAGGCGCTTGATTTGGTTGCAGAAGAGCTGCTTCAGGCGCAAAATAGCTTAGCTGAAGTAACAGGCGAGTTTACGACAGAGGATCTACTAGAGGAGATCTTTAATAGTTTTTGCATAGGGAAATAGTGGAAAAAAGTAAAAGAAACAACTTTGAGGCGATTGTTGTGGGCGGAGGACACGCCGGGACAGAAGCTGCAGCAGCCTTATCTAGAATGGGCCACAAAACGCTTCTCATTACACATTCCATTAAAACAATTGGGCAAATGAGCTGTAACCCTGCAATTGGTGGTGTTGGCAAAGGCCACCTAGCAAAAGAAATCGACGCCATGGGCGGGCTTATTGCCAAGGCGGCCGACCGCTCGGCAATACACATAAAAAAACTCAACTCCAGCAAAGGGAAGGCTGTGCAGGCGACAAGGGCACAGGCCGATAGAGATCTTTATAAAAGAGCAATACAAGAAATGGTCTTTGACCAAGAAAACCTCTCAGTTTATGAAGCAGCGGCAACAAGACTGATGATAGAGAACCAAAAAATAAAAGGCCTTGAAACAGACAAAGGGGAAAGATTTTTTTCTGAGACACTTGTGCTAACCGTGGGCACATTCTTAAACGGTGTGATGCACACAGGGGCCAAACAAACGAGCGGCGGGAGAAAAGGAGACAAGCCATCAATTGCTCTTGCTGAGCAACTTTTAGAAATCATGCCAAGAACAGGGAGACTCAAAACAGGAACGCCACCCAGAATATTAAAGGCAAGCATTGATTTTAAAAAACTTGAGGAACAGGCTGGAGATAGCCCAAGACCTGTTTTTTCTTTTATGTCATCAAGAGAGGATCACCCCAAGCAGGTGAGCTGTTATATAGCTCACACAAACCATAGAACGCATGAGATTATTCTTGACGCCTTGAGCGATTCGCCAATGTATACAGGAACAATCAAAGGAGTTGGGCCAAGATACTGTCCGTCGATCGAAGACAAGGTCGTAAAGTTTTCAGAAAAACCAAGGCACCAAATCTTTGTTGAGCCAGAAGGGCTCGAGTCTAAAGAGGTCTATCCAAACGGAATCTCAACTAGCATTCCGGAGGACGCACAACTCAGCTTTGTGCAAACGATTGAGGGTTTTGAAAACGCAAAAATATCACAACCAGGGTATGCAATTGAGTATGACTACTTCGACCCAAGGGACCTCAAACCAACGCTTGAAACAAAAAGTATCTCAGGTCTCTTCTTTGCCGGACAAATCAACGGAACAACAGGGTATGAAGAGGCCGCAGCACAAGGACTTGTTGCTGGAATAAATGCAGCGCTTCAGTCACAAAACAAAGAAGCATGGTCGCCCAAAAGAAGTGAAGCATACCTCGGGGTATTGGTTGATGACCTGGTTACCAGAGGAACAAATGAACCTTATCGAATGTTTACCAGCAGAGCTGAGCACAGACTCGTGCTAAGGGAGGATAATGCCGACAAAAGGCTTACACCAGTGGCCAAAGAAATGAACCTTATCTCTGAACAAAGATGGAATAGGTTTTTTGAAAAACAAGAAAAAACAGAGGCTGAAATCCAAAGGCTTAAAAATACAAAAATCACGATAGAACAGTTAGGGAACATTGACAGCGAGAGCAAAAAAAAAGACGCCAACAAAACAGCTTTTGATCTACTTAAAAGACCCGGCGTAACATATAAAAAAATTGTCAGCGAGATAGGCCATAGAGAGTCTTACCAACCAAATGAGCTTGAAGCCTCAACAATAGATGATTTAATTGAAACAGAGGCCAAATATGAGGGCTATTTAAAGCGGCAAAAAAGAGAGATTGAGAACCAAGAAAATTATAAGAACATAAAGCTGCCAAAAGACATCGATTATTCAAGCCTTGCAGGGCTTTCCAACGAGGTCAAACAAAAGCTTGCTGAGTTTGAGCCACCCACAATTGGACACGCAGCTCAAATTCAGGGCATTACACCAGCTTCGATCTCAGTTTTGATGGTCCATCTCAAAAAACAACAAATTAAAAGAGCGGAGGGAATGTGAAAAGTAAAACCTTAACTTTGGTACTAAGCCTTTTTCTATTTGGGTGCGGCCCCAGCACAGACAATGAGACCGCCTCAAAAGATAAGCTTGTCATTGGCGGGGCTTCAGGAGAAGAGCTCGCAGAAAAACAAGTTTTTAGAAAAAACAATGGCTCAGACCCAGGAACACTAGATCCCCACAGGGCTGAAGGTGTCCCCGCTTCAAATGTTCTAAGAGACTTATATGAGGGCCTTGTCTCTGAGGCAGCAAATGGAGATTATATTCCTGGTGTCGCAGAGTCTTGGACAATATCTGATGATGGAAAATCATACCGGTTTAAAATCAGAGATAATGCATTGTGGAGCAATGGAGACAGAGTTGTAGCAGAGGACTTCGTCTTCTCTCTAAGAAGGAGCGTTGACCCCAAAACACTTTCAAACTATTCAAGCATGCTTTATCCAATAAAAAATGCGAGAGACGTAGTGTTGGGCATGGCAACACCAGAGAAGCTCGGCGTTTCTGCAGAAAGCGAAAAGGTTTTGCTTATTGAGCTAGAAGAGCCTACGCCATATTTTATAAGTTTACTCACACATTCAACCACATACCCGGTTCATCCACCCTCTGTGAGAGAACATGGTTCTTCGTTTACAAGGCCTGAAAACATGATCAGCAACGGAGCCTTCACGCTTAAGGACTGGAGAATACAAGACTATATTTTGCTTACAAGAAACTCAAAATACTGGGACAACATAAACACCACGCTAAGCGAGGTCTATTATTATCCGCTAGATAATCCTGACGCATCCCTGAGACGCTATAGAGCAAATGAGCTTGATTTTACAGATACAACACCAAGCGAACAGCTGCCATGGATTAAAGAAAACCTGAAAGAAGAGTTGAAAATTACACCTTATTTTGGAAGTTACTACTATGGGTTCAATAACACAAAACCACCATTTAAGAACAACCCAGAACTGAGAATGGCACTCTCGTTGGCAGTCAACAGAAGCATCATTACAGACATAGTTCTTGGTGCGGGACAAATACCCGCATTTACATTTGTTCCTCCAGTAAAGGAATATATAGGGATCCAGCCAGAATGGGCAAGCCTGTCACAAGAGGAAAGGGAAGACCTTGCAAAAGAGTTATACCTTAAGGCCGGTTACAGCCAAAACAACCCACTCAATATTGAGATCATATATAACACCAGCGAAAACCATAAAAGAGTGGCTTTGGCAGTTGCCTCAATGTGGAAAAAAACACTAGGCGTTGAAACAAAACTTAGAAACCAAGAGTGGAAGGTTTTTTTAGAGACAAGAAGACTAAAAGAAGAAACCGAAATATTCAGGGGCGGCTGGATCGGAGACTATGACGATCCATATACATTTTCAGAACTGCTTCACTCTGAAAATGAAATGAACCATTCAGGCTTCGCAAACAAAGAGTATGATGCACTATTAAAATCAGCTTCTCTAAAGCCTGCGGGAAAAGACAGATTGAATGACCTGCTTCAAGCAGAGCAAATAATGCTAAATGACATGCCGGTTATTCCGCTCTATTTCTATGTCAGCCAGCACCTCATAAAACCCTGGGTGGTTGGTTTGGAAGGGAATGTAATGGACCACCATTATTCCAGATATGTAAAAATTCTAAAGTCAGAAACCGTTAATAGTGAGTAATTTTCGTTTTGTCATTGGCAGGTTTTTGGGCGCTATACCAACGCTCTTAATTTTAATTTGCTTGGCCTTCTTCCTGGTTAAGTCTGCGCCAGGAGGCCCTTTTGATTTTGAACGCTCGCTGCCTGAAGAGGTTGAAGCAAACCTAAGGGCCGCATATAACCTGGATGATCCAGTTTATCTTCAGCTCGCTAAATATATAGGCGACCTTTTGCAGGGCGATTTTGGCCCCTCATTTCAATACAGAGACTATACAGTCACAGAGCTGATCTCAACCGGCTTTCCTGTTTCGCTTCGGCTAGGCGTCGCAGCAATTTTGCTCGCCTTGTTTTTTGGCTCATTGATTGGCTCAATTGCAGCACTCAACCAAAACAGCAAGCTGGATTATGGCGTCATGTTCTTTGGGATGATTGGCATATCAATCCCCAATTTTGTTATGGCGCCCTTGCTGGTATTGTTTTTTTCAATAGGCTTAAAGGCGCTGCCCGCAGGGGGCTATAATGGCGGCGACTTTTATCATATGATTCTCCCGGTGGTTTCCTTGGCGCTTCCACAAATGGCCTATATTGCTCGCCTAACCAGGGGCTCAATGATAGAGGTTTTAAGCAGCAACTTTGTAAGGACAGCAAAAGCACAAGGGCTTCCAACCAGAACAATATTATTGGCACACGTGCTTAAACCCACCTTTCTTCCTGTCGTCTCATATTTGGGGCCTGCAACCGCTGCAATTATTACTGGATCTGTGGTGGTCGAGCAAATATTTGGACTGCCCGGACTTGGGAGGTATTTTGTGCAAGGCGCTCTGAACAGGGATTACACATTGGTGATGGGCGTCGTGGTTTTTTATGGCTGCCTAATCATACTATTCAACCTGGTTGTTGACACACTTTACGGTTTCATTGACCCAAAAATTAAACAGAACAGATGAAAAAAACAAACTCATTGTTGAATGATGCATGGTCAGCCCTTTCAAAAAACAAAGCGGCACTCGTTTCTGCTGCAACAATGGCGGCAATGGTTCTTATGGTTTTGTTGGGGCCAATTTTCAGCCCATATGCCATTGATGAAATCGATTGGTCCATGATCGCAGCTTCGCCCTCGCTCTCAGACGGACATATTTTTGGAACAGACGACCTTGGTAGAGATCTTTTTGTAAGAACAATGTATGGGGGAAGGATATCCCTGATGGTTGGTTTGGTAGCGACACTGGTGAGTGTAATGATAGGCGTAACCTATGGAGCGGTGGCTGGTTTTATGGGCGGCAGAATCGA
>Ga0208127_1001085_pt1 | contig 13798 bp, 15 predicted proteins | sample ETNtaG_6_FD_185751 | JGI IMG/M metagenome (GOLD analysis project Ga0208127, IMG submission 185751) | Marine microbial and viral communities from oxygen minimum zone, Eastern Pacific Ocean - ETNP201306SV45 (SPAdes) (version 2) | ecosystem: Environmental > Aquatic > Marine > Oceanic ...
AAAAAGATCAGTTTCCCAAATAATTTCCACTATGAAGAATGTATTTCGGATTTATGTAATCAACACGAAATAAAGTATTTGAAGATGGAAAATCTTATTTGGACAGAAATCGATGACCCGCAACATTACAAACGAGCTGTTGATGAGATTTGGCCCCTGCTGGAGAAAAAAGATGTGTCCTAAATTCAAAAAATATTAATAATTAAAAATTATTATCATTTGCGATTTGGGACAAGAACTTAAGAGTTTACTTTTTGATGTTTACTGATAAGACCATCAATCGTAGTTGCAGCCTTTTCATCAGAATTTGATGAACAGGTCAAAACTTTTTTCCTTATTTGTTCTATTTCGATTGGTTTTTTGGGCGCCAGCTTCAGTACTTTGTTGATATTCTTTGGAAGTTCCTGAATAGAAGAAACAGTATCAGCATAATCATCTCGGAAATTTAAATCCCCTCCACCTTCGTATTGTTTAGAAACTTTAAGATATATCATTCTTTTCCCGGTTTGTAGGCTGAATTCCCCTCCAACACTGCCAAAATCACAAATCAATACCGTCGCCTCATCAAAAAATGAATTAATATTGGAAAGTGAATCAAAAACAATATGTTGATATTCGGATAATTGATTCCTAAAAAAACCAGATATATAATGTCTTCTAGATTCAAGAGAGGGATGTAGTTTTACAAGAAAATTCCATTGGGGATTGTTTTTAAAAACATTGATGATTCCTTCTTTTATTGCTTTTTTTAAAAGACCAATATCTAGAGAAGGAGCATAAACAATGAGAGGTTTGTTCGAATATGGAAATGATTTGATTTGACTGACTTTCAACCCTTCTTTTGGGTAACCGACAGGATGTATTTCTATTTTATTCTGTTGTTCATTCTGCCTCAAATTTAGATAACTATATCGTTCCTGAGTCGGTAAAAAAACATGTTCAAATTTGATATTATCAGGTAGATCTTTATCGACTGCTTTTGGTAAGGAGTAATGGGGGAGATAGATCCTGATGGGGATCGAAAGATTTTCTTGCCGGATCGATTCACTTGTTAGTCCTACGACCCAATTCGGTTGGAAATCATATGATCTGAGTTCTTCATGTGAGTAATGATTTATCGGATCAATGCCGAAAGAAAGTAATCTTGAATGTACCTGCTCTCGATAACGCAGGTACTCAAAACCTGAAAGAATTCTTCTGAGGGTGGTCGCGTAATCCAGATAGATGATCGAATATTTTTCTGGGTACAAACGATCTAAAGCATGGTGTATCGGGACAAACCAATCGATAAAATGAAGTGTTCTGAAAGTAAAAACAATGGAGTAGGGATGGTGTTGTGAAACCTTTTTTAGGTTTTCTATCCTTTTTTGTTGTAATGAAGGATTTGTCCTGTCGAGAAAACTTAAAAAGGTTTCATCACCCAGTCCAATTTTTAATGTCCGATTAACCAGATACTCTTTGGACCGATGGATGAAAGAATCTAGATGTGCCTGTTGATACTTTAACCAGGCATTGAACAATGAGGACACATTTAGAGTGTTTTGATGGTCTCCAGTACCTTGTCCCCCATTTGCCGACATCCGATCTGAGTTTTTCCTGGAGACATGATATCTCCGGTCCGGAACGTTTCGATGGTTTGGACAACCGCTTTCTGAATCAGGTCATCCGCTTGACCAAGGTCGAAGGAGTATCGAAGCATCATTCCGGTTGACAGGATCATCGCCAGGGGATTGGCCAGATTTTGTCCTGCAATATCAGGAGCGGATCCATGGACCGGTTCATAAAGTCCAATGTTGCCGCCTAAACTCGCTGACGGAAGCATCCCGATGGAACCCGTCATCATTGCGGCAGCATCACTGAGGATGTCCCCGAACATGTTCGTGGTGACCATTGTGTCGAATTGTTTTGGATCCCGGATCAGTTGCATCGCCGCATTGTCTGCATACATATGATTCAGTTCAATTTCAGGGAAATCCTTAACCACATCCGTCATCACTTCCCGCCAGAGTTCAGTTGATTCGAGAACATTGGCTTTATCCACGGAAGTCAGTTTCTTATTTCGCTTCATGGCGATTTCACAGGCCATCTTCCCGACTCTGCGGATTTCCGATTCAGAATAGACCAGCGTATTGAATCCGACCCGCTCTCCATTTCGTTCCTCCACTCCTCTCGGTTCTCCGAAATAGATTCCTCCGGTCAATTCACGGATCACCATCAAATCTGCACCTTCTACCACGTCCCTTTTGAGTGTGGACGCATCGACCAGATCCCCGTAAATCACTGCGGGCCTTAGGTTGGCATAAAGCTGAAGTTCAGATCGTAATTTCAAAAGCCCGCGTTCTGGTCTGACAGAAAAGTCCAGGGGTTCCCATTTTGGGCCATCTACAGCACCAAGGAGGACCGCATCGGCATCCAGGCAAGCTTTCAGGGTTTCGTCGGGAATCGGAGTCCCTGTCTGATCATAGGCAGTTCCACCCACAGGCATTTCCTCTACCTCCAGTTCCAGTTGAAATCGGGTGGCAACTTCTTTCAGGATGATCAGGGCCTGTTCCGTGACTTCGGGGCCGATTCCATCTCCCGGGGTGACAACGATCTTCTTCTTGTTCATGCGTTCCTTTGTGCGCAGAATGACTCATTTATAAACCAATCGATCCTAGGAAACTGTTGACGCGGATGCAAGGAAAAACAAAGTTTGTCTTGGTTCTGAGCATGGGCATCCTGTTGATTTTTCAGTCCTCTTTTGCAAACGCAGAGGTTCCATCTCTTCGAGACAAACTCAAACCGCTAGTGCAACAAGGATGCGTTCTGGTCGCTGATGAACAGAAGGTTTTGTTCCGTTATCCGGGGGCCTGCAATCCTTTATTGATCCCTGCCTCACTGGTCAAACTTGCTACGGCATCAATGGCCTTCAGTGTTTTGGGTAAGGATTTTCGTTTTCCAACGGAATTTTTTCTATCAGAAAAGGGCAGTCTTTTAATTCGTGGACATGGGGATCCTTTTTTGGTTTCAGAGGAATGGCAGTCGATTTCGGAAAGAATTTCAGAATATCCGGAAGTTCCAAAGACTCTGAAAGGTCTGATTTTCGATGAAAGCCTTTTTGGAGATGTTTCGAATTTACCTGGTCAAGGACGATCGCTGAATCCCTATGATGCACCCAATGGTGCCCTGGTCAGTAACTTCAACACGATCTTCGTTCACAAGCATCAAAACGGTGTAGTGCAATCCGCGGAGCCCCAAACTCCTTTGACACCCTCAGCGGTTGAATGGTCACGGAAGCTTAAACCTGGAAAGCATCGAATTCGAATCCCTGAGGGATCAAGAAATTCATTAAGATATACCACGGAATTGTTCAGTGCATTTCTTGAAGAAAAAGGCATGCGATTACTTTCCAAAAAACCTGATTCTAGAAAAGTTAAAGCATCGGATCGGCTCCTTTTTGTTCACTACAATCAAAGAAAACTTGATGAGGTGGTTGCGGGAATGATGACCTATTCCAATAATTTCATTGCCAACCAACTCTTGCTCTATGGGGGAATGAAAATCGACGGTCCACCGGCTGTTCCGAAAAAAGGGTTGAAGGTGTTGAAACACCATCTCACTCAGGATCTGGGAATTCCGGAGGAAGAGTTTTTCCTTGAGGAAGGTTCAGGGCTTTCCAGGAAAAACCGAATGACCCCCGAAGCCATCTGGAAAGTTCTCATTCATTACCAACCTTATCAATCCACTCTTCCTTTACAGAATGAGGTGTCACTCAAGACTGGGACTTTAAACGGCATCTATACTTTGGCGGGTTATCTGCCTGGAGAAGAAAACAGGTTTTTCGTGATCATGCTCAATCAGCGTTCCAACCATCGTGATACTGTTTTAGGACATTTATTGAATCATCATCGAAAACTGGGTTTTTGAAGATGGATCGGGATACTTAATGTTCATTCTTTCCAAAGCATGAGATGCCACTGGTTTCGATCCTGATGCCTGTCCGGGATGATCTCCGGACCCTGCCTGATTGTCTCGAAAGCATCCAGAAACAGAGTCTCAAGGACTGGGAACTGGTGGCAGTGGATGACGGATCTTCTGACGGAAGCGGGGAGTTTCTTCAGGAAACTGCGGCAAAGGATTCAAGGATCCGGGTTTTGAGAGAACGTCCCAGAGGAATTGTCGCGGCGCTTAACTCCGGGTTGGCGGCTTGTGCAGGAAGTTATGTGGCAAGAATGGATGCGGATGACCGCATGCGTCCTGAAAGGCTGGAAATGCAGTTCGCTTTTTTACAACGTGAAACTCAGGTCGATTTTTGCGGAAGCCGCGTAGAACCTTTTACGGAAGAAGGCCCGGTTTCTGAAAACGTGCAACGATATCATGACTGGAGTAATTCCCTGCTCACTGATGAGGAAATACGTCGTGATCTGTTTGCGGAATCCCCCATCATGCACCCGACTTTCTTTGGACCAAGAAAACTCTATGAATTTCTGGGAGGATACCAGGAACAACCTTGGGCCGAAGATTATGATTTCCTGCTCAGAGCAGCCCATGAAAAAGTCCGTTTTGGGAAATGTCCGGAAGTTCTGGTGGAGAAACGCCATGCTCCGGATCGTTTATCCCGGGTCGATCCCATTTACAAACGCCCCGCGATGATGCGGGCCAAGGTGCATTACCTTTTGAAATCGGGAATGATGGCCCCTTTCGAAAATGTCCTGATTGCCGGCACAGGGCCAACTGGGAGAGAACTTGCCAGGGCCTTCCTGGAGAAAGAAGTTTCCCTCGCGGGATTTGTGGACAATCGCCAGGGCCCTCCGGAGCGGAAGGTTTTGGGCTACCCGGCTTGGGGGTTTCCTGATGGAGTGCCCATCCATTTTCTGGAGTCTTTCACCAAGAGCCTGGTCATACTTGGAATCGGAGACCAGCATGGGCAATCGATGATGACTCAACTTCTAAGGCAAAATGGATGGGTCGAAAATCAAAGCTTTGTGAGGATGGCATGAGTGATGACGAGATTGCCGGAAACTTCAATGCAGGTTATCATTTTCTCTCTGAATAGTTCCATAAAGACTTTCTCATGAATCTTAAAATTTTAAGTTATTTTTTCTTTGTTGGTGTTTTTCTTTTGATCACCTTCTCTTCTTTATTTGCTGAAGAAAAAAAGATTCCGCTCAATGCTTCAGAAAGGAAATTGCTTGAGCAATCGAGGATTGAGGTCCCCTCCCATTATATCGAAGCCCATGATTTCGAGGGAGAGATGGCTTCAGGGAAAAAAGCCAGCCTTGCGGATTTCAGCGGTAAATTCCTAATCCTTAATTTCTGGGCCACCTGGTGCAGTCCCTGCCTCAAAGAAATGCCGGACCTGGATCAGGTATACCAGTCACTCGGACCCGAAAATCTTACAGTACTTGCAGTGAGTATGGGGGAAAGCAGGGAAAGGGTTCGCAAATTCCTGAAAAAACGCAATTACAGTTTTCCGGTTATGACCGACCCGGAAATGGAAATCACACGACTTTATGGAGTACGAAACATCCCCATCACCTACCTGGTGGACCCTTCAGGAGTGATTATAGGCCGGGCTTTGGGGCCCCGGGAATGGAGCGAGCCGAAATTGCTGAAGTTCTTCCGCTCCCGCATGAACCGTCAGGCGGGCTGAGGGTCTGAAAAAAATCCTCAGAGGGTCTCAACAATGGAGTTGACGTTGAGACAAAAATGATCCTCTGAATCCTTGAGGACCGAACAAACCTGGTAAAATTTTTCCTGGTAGCCGAATACTTCACCTTCCTGAAGCATTTCATCCGGGAGGTCTATGGCGAGGTAGGAACTGTGTCCCTGGAGTCCATAAACCCGAACCGGGCATTGTTTGACAGGTTCTGCGTTATTTTTTAGTGCTTGCTGCATCAAAATCAGTTTTCAAATCCATTTCTGCATCTCTTAATTTGGGAGCAAAATACTTGCCAGCATTTGGAAACCAAACCATTGGGAACCCCAATTCTTTTCAAATCAATAAAGTTCCTTCGACATGTAGAGTTTCCAGTCGAGATAATAGACCCATTGCGTCCCAAAATCGAAAACCTGTTTTTTCAAACTTTGTAATTCTTTACCATTTGACGGAACCGGAATTTTCTGGATCAGGCCTTTGACATCCTTAATGACATGGGAAAACACCTCACGGTGTTCAGGCAATCCGGGATCAAGATTTCTTTCTTCAAAACCCTGGCAGACCCCGAGAATTGCCAGGTTTAGAAATTCCTGAAGTGGTTGGTCGAGTTCCTGGAATTGAAGTTTCCAGGTTTCACGAAAAGCTGAAAAACACTTCCTGGTTTCAATTGAAAATTCATCCTTCACGATTGGAAGGGATTCTTCCGGAAACGTACTTCCATGGTCCCGTTCAAGAAGCCTTTCCACCTTTGGTTTTTTCATCAGGACTCTGACTCTAGATTGAGTGAACGAATGTTCGTATGACTTGGACAATCATCATAACATTTGCTAGTATAATTGATCATCAAATCAAATGCCTGAGACATGTCCGGAGTCAATCCTTACATAGAACAACCTGAATTCAAGCTTTCCAAGCAATCGTTCCAGGTAACCTTTCAGCCCATGGGGAAAACAGTGAACGTCAATCCGGGTGAGAGGCTTGAGGAAACCGATGGTCTGCCGGGATCATTGCTTCAGTTGGCTTTGGACAACGACATTGATCTGGACCATAGTTGCGGAGGCGTTTGTGCCTGTTCCACCTGTCACGTGATTGTCCGGTCCGGACTCGATTCCTGCAATGAGGCAACCGACGATGAGGAGGATATGCTCGACTTGGCTCCCGGACTTCATCCCCAGTCACGGCTTGCCTGTCAATGTGTTCCTGATGGTACCAAAAGCATCATTGTGGAAATTCCAGAATGGAACCGTAACCTCGTCAGCGAATCGCACTGAATGATTACACTCACGGAAAATGCGGCCAAGGAAATCCGCAAAATCATGAATGAAAATGAATTGGGCGAGGAAGTGGCCGTTCGGGTTGGGGTCAAAGGGGGCGGTTGTTCAGGATTGACCTACACCCTGGATTTTGATTCCCGCAAAACCAAATTTGACCTGGAATATGAATCCGAAGGAATGAAAATTCTGGTCGATAAGAAAAGTCACCTCTACATCAAAGACACCGAAATTGACTGGAGTTACAGCCTGATGGACCGTGGGTTGAAATTCAACAACCCGTTGGCAAAATCGTCATGCGGTTGCAAAACCTCTTTCATGTTCGATGCACCTCAACAGGAAGAGGACTTCAAACCCAGTTGGATGTAAAATCATGGATGCATGGAGCCCGATGAGTCTTGAAGACCAGATCCGTCAAGCAATAGAGCAGGAAGTCCCGGATTCAACCGTTGAAGTGGTTGCGAACGGAAGTCACTTCAGCCTGAAAGTCATTTCTCCGGTTTTCGAAGGGAAGAAAACCCTGGAAAAACAAAGGATGGTCTATGGCGCCTTGAAGGATTTGATGGCCGGCAGTAATGCTCCCGTTCACGCCATTGACCACCTTGAAACCCTGGTGCCCGAAAACTGAAGACCTTCCATTAGTTTTTGATGATCAAAGTCAAAAAAAAACGAATCACCTTTTCCAAAGACCTTGACGTTAAATTTTCCGGAAAACAGATCAAGGAGACCGAAAAGGAGATCACCCTGGAAGGAGAAGATGAGGAATCTTATCTCAAAATTTACAACCCTTTTCATCGGGTGGCCAAACTGATTCTCTATGAAGATAATACCTGGGTCGACGCAGACAGTATGAACAAAATCGGAGATCTTGATCTTTCAGAACTCGGGCTTGAAAAACTCGATTTGAAATAACAAAGACTCCAACACTTCTCAACTTATAATCCTAACTTTAAAGGGCTTTTCATGAGCGAATCGGAAAATCAGTCACTTCCCAGCATCAAGATGCAGACTTCCCAGGGAGAGATTCATATTGAATTATTCGAAGACGAGGCACCCAACACGGTTGCCAACATGATTGAATTGAGTGAACAGGGCTTCTATGATGGACTGGTTTTTCATCGGGTTATCAACGATTTCATGATCCAGGGGGGATGTCCTCATGGCAAAGGAACCGGAGGCCCCGGTTATCGTTTTCGGGATGAGTGCCATCCCGATCGTCGTCATGATGGCCCCGGAGTCCTCTCAATGGCCAATGCAGGTCCAAACACCAATGGGTCCCAGTTCTTCATTACGCACTCTGCACAACCCCATCTGGACGGAAAACATACCGTCTTTGGACGTGTTTTGGAGGGGTTGGATGTGGTCAACCGCATCAGCCAGGGAGACGAGATTCAATCGGTTACGGTTTTAAACAAGCGCGACCATGAGTACAGTGTGGTCAAACTATAAAAAGTTGTATAATTTAACTCGATAAAAAATGATTCGGTCATCCCGCCTTAGTTGATGACCAAAACGCACATGGAAGTGCATCATCACCGTTTCAGGACAACGTCCTATTCTTTCCTTCCCGGTGTTACGGTTCGCATTTCCATTAACCTCAATAATCATGATTCAGGAGATGCTTCATGAGTGAAACGATCATACCTTCCGATATCGTCGATGAAATGCGTGATTCCTACATGGAATACGCAATGAGTGTCATTGTAGGCAGGGCCCTGCCCGATGTGCGGGACGGTTTGAAACCGGTTCATCGCAGGGTGCTGTTTTCGATGAATGAGCAGGGAAATGAATTTAACAAACCCTTCCGCAAGTCAGCACGTGTGGTCGGAGATGTGATCGGTAAATACCATCCTCATGGGGACTCTGCGGTTTATGACACCATTGTCCGCATGACCCAGGCATTTTCGATGCGATATCAGTTGGTGGATGGCCAGGGTAACTTTGGATCGGTTGATGGAGATTCACCCGCCGCCATGCGTTATACCGAAGTTCGGATGAAACGGATGGCTCAGGACCTGATGATTGACCTGGACAAGGACACCGTCGATTTTCAACCGAACTATGACGATTCCCAGGAAGAGCCAATTGTTCTGCCAACACGGGTGCCGAATCTGTTGGCCAACGGTTCCACCGGTATTGCCGTCGGAATGGCCAGCAACATTCCTCCCCATAACCTGACGGAGTTGATGAATGCCTTCTTGTATTACATAGAGCATCGTCATCAGGCAGATATTGCATCATTGATGGAACTCATTCCTGGACCGGACTTCCCGACGGGTGGAACGATCGTTGGTAAACAGGGCATCTACGAAGCCTACAGTACTGGACGGGGAGTGATCCGGATCCGTGCCAAAACCCATACCGAAACCTCCAAGGACGGAAGAGAGTCTCTGATCATCACCGAACTTCCTTTCATGGTCAACAAGGCCATGCTCCTTGAAAAAATCGCAGAACTGGTCCGTCAAAAAAAGATCGATGGTATTTCCGACCTTCGGGACGAATCGGATCGAAAGGGAATGCGTGTTTATATCCAGATCAAACGCGGAGACAACCCAGATGTGGTCCTGAGTAATCTTTATAAGCACACATCGATGCAAACCAGTTTTGGGATCAACATGCTGGCTATAGTCGACCGTCAGCCAAAGATTCTGGCGCTTCCGCAAGTCTTGGAATTTTTCCTCCAGCATCGGATTGAAGTTGTAACCCGACGGACGCGTTATGAATTGCAGCAGGCGGAAAACCGCATGCATCTGCTGGAAGGTTTAATGACCGCATTAGCAAACCTTGATGATGTTCTCGAAATCATCCGGGCAGCGGAAAGCGGTGCCGTCGCAGAAAATGCTCTCAAAGAACGTTTCGGTCTGACTTCCAAGCAGGGCAAAGCGATTCTTGATATGCGGCTTCAGCGTTTAACCGGATTGGAACAGGAAAAAATCCGTGACGAACATAAAACGGTGGGTGAGGCCATTGCGGATTATAAGGACATTCTTGCAACACCGGAAAGGGTCATCAGCATCATCCGTGAAGAGTCTGAGGAAATCCGTGACCGATACGGAGATGAAAGACGGACCGAGATCATTGAGGGGGATCATTCCATCATGATCGAGGAATTGATCAATGAAGAGAACATGGTGGTGACCATCTCCCATTCCGGTTACATCAAACGCAGTTCCGTCAGTGATTACCGTCTGCAGAGACGTGGTGGTAAAGGTCGGTTGGGAATGTCAACCAAAGACGAGGATTTCGTCGAAACAATGTTTGTGGCCTCGACCCATGATTATCTGCTGTTTTTCACCGACCGGGGCCAGATTTTCCGTAAGAAGGTCTTCGAACTCCCCCAGGCAGGGCCTACCGGCCGTGGAAAGGCGGTGGTCAATCTGCTGCCGCTCCGGGAAGGTGAGAAGGTCTGTACCTATCTCAATGTGCCCCAGGAAAGTGAGAACCAGTACATTCTTATGTGTACAGAAAAAGGAATCTGTAAAAAGATCTCCATGCTGGATTGCTCGAAGATCCGAGTCTCGGGCCTGCGTGGAATTTCACTCGATGAAGGTGATTCATTGATTTCCGCCCAGCTCACCACTGGAAGACATGAACTCTTTTTTGCAACCCGCAACGGAATGGGGCTCCGTGTTCATGAATCTGCATTTCGGGCAATGGGCCGACAGGCCCGAGGCGTTATCGGGATTCGCATGAAACCCGGTGACCGTGTGGTTTCTGCCATTGCATTGAGTGGAGCAGGCACCCTGCTTACGGTGACCGAGGGCGGATTCGGAAAGAAAACCCCCACCGAAGATTATACTCTTTCAAGAAACCGGGGGAACCAGGGGATGCGCACCATCCGCATCACCGAACAGAATGGTCCTGTGGTTCGTGTATTGGAAGTGGAAGAAGACCATCAGCTCTTTATTATCACCCAACTTGGGAAACTGATTCGTATCCCTGTGGAAAACATCCGGATCATTGGACGGGTAACCCAAGGCAACCGGTTGATCAGACTCAATGACAATGAAACGGTGATTGCTGTAGCCACCGTAATTGAGGAAGAAGAGGAGTCTGTTGATCAATCAACGGATGACTCGGAAACACCGGAATCGTCCGAATCCGAATCACAGGATTGATGGGGGCCTGAATCTATTGTTGAATCAATCAGGCTGATTTTTTAAACTCCCATTCTCCATCCGGAGAAACCACTAAAGTGAAGTTTCTCCGGAAGATTCCTTGCATAAACCATTAGGTTGAACTGGGGATCCGTCGTTCCTCCTTTAAGCCACAATCAGTGGCTCATTTTCTGCATTTCAAAATCCGAAATCTTTGAACCGCCGGCATTTTCAGCCATTGTCCGGCCGCAAAACCTGAGCTGATTCATGAAGCTGCTGATTCAATATCTCTTCCTATGCCTGACGATCCTTGCTTTTTCAGGAGCCCAGGCCAGTGCTGCCAATTCCGGGCATATGCTGGACAACATCGAACTGATCCCTGGAGAAAAAACCTCCTACCTGACCCTCAAAGGATATTTTGAGCCGGAACTTTTCCAGGAAATTTCTATCCGTCCCGGAGAGTCTGCACAAGAAACCTTGGTGGTGATTCCGAATGCCTTCATCAATAATCTTTTGATGCCGGACAGGGAGTTTGACCAATTCCCGGTGGGAAACATGATTCGTCAGATCGAACTTGAGGAAGACATCCGCCAGGAAGCAGGAAACCAGGTGAGTTTTCTCGTGAATCTGAAATTGAGTCTTGCCCAGGAGTTGGAGATCTCATTGGAGATTGAAAAATCCACACCCAGACAACTTACTTTTTCTCTGATTCCTTCGGGTAGATTGATTACCCCGGAGCCTGAAAAAACCGATGTGACGGATGTGCTGAATCAGACTCCCCCTGAAGAATCTGTTTTGTTGCACCCGGTATTTGCGATGCTTGCCTATCGACAACCGATTCGACTCAATGTTTCCGTGCTCAATGCTTCCCGTCATGTGGGAGGAGCTCAGCGGCTGGCGATTCTTCTTGAAAGACAACAACGCCGCAGGATCGAGCAACGGGTCGGGATGCGGCTTGAAGTGATCAACATTTCTTCAGTCCAGGAACAGATGATTCTGCCCAGGACAAAAATTTACTATCGGCCCAACATGCTTAAATCTGCTGTCACTCTGGCCGATATCATTCCCGGGGAACAGATTGTGGAACCAATGCCCTTGAACCGTGGAACCAAACCGACAACCGATGTGGAAATTTATGTGGGACAGAATTTCGAATAAACTGCTGACCCTCGGAGGTCTGCTTCTACTGGGACTGTTTTTACACGGAAATCTTCAGGCATTTCCGGAATATACTTCACGTGAAAATGCGATCCGTCTTGCCGACGTGCTGGACAAAGGGTTTTTCCGTGGTTCACGCATCACCTCGGTTTTTGTCAAGAATCGGGGGGAAGATGAATATTACCTGCAGGCGATCCTGGATGACGGGTCCAGCAGGTTGTGGACCCTGGACAGCATCCACAACTGGTCCAAGAATGATGATCTGATCCTTTCGGGAAATCGGGCCCTGATTTTCCCGATTGCAGGCAGTACCGAATTCGACATTCTCTACAAAAATGAATTCTACCGAATGGTACTCCAGGCTTCGGCCTACCTAAAAACCTTCGGGCCCCATGACCCGATGGAGGGAAAGAACATTTTATTGGCCATCCGTAAATTTCGAATCATCGATTTCGGTGAGGAAGGCAGCTATTCCACCGATGAGATGGGACATCGTTACCGCTACGTATTGGAATTGGAAAACGGGATTCGTGAGTTCCTGACTTATCCTGATGCCTACCGACTTGTTCAAAAGCGGGCTTTCAGCAACCCATCTGATGGTCAGGTAGTGCATCGCAGACCATACCAGGTCAGAGAATTAGGCGAGGTAGCCAGGCACCTGGAAGATGAGCTACATAACATCTGGAGTTTCGGGGTAGAGGTCATTTTTGATCGCCCTGTGGATTTGGTGTCCTCGCAGTTCGGTTACCAGATCGTGGAACAAAACCTGAGAGATCCGGAAACCGGGAAACGGCGGAACCAGTTTTTTGTCAATGTCATCTTTCCCAACACCATCAAAAATCGTGATGTGCCAGGTTTCCGTAATTTGGATTATCTGAGTTATGTCGAACTTGTTACCGATGTTGAGCATCAGATGCGGGTCATGCTCCGTGCCCAGGTCAATCCGGAAGTGCTCGAACTTCCGCCTCATGTGGAAGTCACAGACCGGAATTCGGTGATCGTTCATTTCTTCAGCGTCACCGATCAGAGTATTGCCAGACGCGAGGACTTCCTCCAGTCACAGTCAGGAATGACCATGGCAGGTGCTCTGATTTCCCCGGATGGTCCACAAACGCCGTTCGAACTGGAATACCTGAAGGCGGTGGAACTGATCCGCTCCGCACAGAGACAGCCTGATACCCATCTGAAGGTGGAAACGTATCTAGGCGCTATCGAAGCACTGCGGAAATCTTCCATGCAGGCAGAAAACGATGCCCAGATTACTCAGGCCCTCAAACAACGTGATGTGCTGCTCAAGGTACTTCCAGAGATGATCATCAGCAATAGTCAGATGACGATCCTCGCCCTTCAGCAATCCGGCCAGCAGGTGACGGAGGATAATCGGAAACAACTCCAATCCCAACTCAACTTCGCCCGTAAACACGCGGTGACCGAAGATCAATTGCAGAAAATCGAGTCCCTGCTCAATATTCTGAAATGACCCAATAGGAGGCATTTGCCTGTTGCCTCCACTCCATGTTAGTTTGAACCCATCGAGGTGTGGCGCAGCCTGGTAGCGCGCTTCGTTCGGGACGAAGAGGCCGGAGGTTCAAATCCTCTCACCTCGACCAGTGTTTGCAACACTTGAGGTTTAC
>Ga0208127_1001086_pt1 | contig 13778 bp, 9 predicted proteins | sample ETNtaG_6_FD_185751 | JGI IMG/M metagenome (GOLD analysis project Ga0208127, IMG submission 185751) | Marine microbial and viral communities from oxygen minimum zone, Eastern Pacific Ocean - ETNP201306SV45 (SPAdes) (version 2) | ecosystem: Environmental > Aquatic > Marine > Oceanic ...
GTTTTCAGATAAGGAAGTTGCAATAGTAGAAATACCAACTGGTCCACCATTATATTTGTCAACTATTGTCTCAAGAATTTTATTATCCATTTCATCCAAACCATTTTTATCAACGTTTAGTGAGCTTAGTGCAAACTTTGTAATTTCTAAATCAATTTTCCCATCACTTTTGATTTGAGCAAAATCCCTAACTCTTCTTAATAACGAATTTGAAATTCTAGGCGTTCCCCTACTTCTTCTAGCTATTTCATAGCATGATTTTTTGTCAATTTCTAATTTTAAAATATCTGAACTCCTTTCAACAATTTTAGAAAGTAAATCATCACTATAATGTTCAAGTCTATTGGATATTGCAAATCTTTCTCTCATAGGATTTGTAAGAAATCCTGATCTAGTTGTAGCACCAACCAAAGTGAATGGGTTTAAATTTAATTGGACTGTTCTAGCGTTAGGGCCAGACTCAATCATAATATCAATTTTATAGTCTTCCATTGCAGAATAAAGGTATTCCTCAATTACTGGACTTAGTCTATGAATTTCATCAATAAAAAGTATATCTCTCTCTTCTAGGTTTGTTAATAATCCTGCCAGATCTCCAGGTTTATCTATAACGGGACCAGAAGTTACTTTTAATCCTACATTTAATTCATTTGCTAATATATGAGCTAATGTAGTCTTTCCCAGTCCTGGTGGGCCGTGAAATAATGTGTGATCTAAAGCATCATCTCTTTGATTTGATGCCTCTACAAAGATTTTAAGATTGTTAATTATAGATTCTTGGCCAATAAAATCAGTAAAACGAAGTGGTCTTAACGCCTTGTCAAATTCATTATCTTTTTCTTGATTAATGTCCATTGTTCAAATATACATTAATTGAGAAATTTTGGATGAATTACCTATTAATGTTGAAGTTCTTTCTCACCCTTTTTTAGAGGAATATTTTGAGGAATGAAGTCTTCTTTAGATCCTGGCTTTGAATAATCGTATGCCCACCTAAAAACATGTGGAATTTTTCCTGGCCAATTTCCATGCATATGTTTAATTGGAGCAGTCCATTCAAGAGTATTTGATTTCCATGGATTCTTCTCAGCTTTTTTACCATAAAACATACTACTAATAAAGTTGTATAAGAATAGTATCTGAGCAGCACCTGCAAGGAGAGCAAATAAAGTAATCACAACGTTTATGTTAGCAACATCATCAAAATAAGGAAAATTAGTATTTGTGTAATATCTCCTTGGTAAACCTGCCATTCCTATAAAGTGCATTGGAAAGAATACACCATAAGCACTTATTGCAGTAATCCAGAAGTGGATATAACCTAAGTTTTTATTCATCATTCTTCCAAACATTCTAGGGTACCAATGATATACTCCTGCAAAAAGTCCATAAAGCGCAGAAATACCCATTACTAAATGAAAGTGAGCAACAACGAAATAAGTATCATGTAGGTTAATATCTAAAGCACTATCACCTAGAATTATTCCAGTAAGTCCTCCAGTAATAAATGTTGAAACTAGTCCAATTGCAAATAACATTGCAGGATTAAATTGAATGTTACCTTTCCAAATTGTTGTTATATAATTGAATGCCTTTACAGCAGATGGAATTGCAATTAATAATGTTGTAAATGTAAATACTGACCCTAAGAAAGGATTCATTCCTGTAACAAACATGTGGTGACCCCATACAATAGTAGATAGAAAAGCAATTGCAAGTATTGATCCAACCATTGCTCTATATCCAAATATGGGTTTACGAGCATTTGTTGCAATAACTTCAGATGCAATACCTAATGCAGGTAAAAGGACAATATAAACTTCAGGGTGTCCTAAGAACCAAAATAAATGCTCAAAAAGTACTGGCGATCCACCTTGATAATGAAGGACTTCACCTTGAATAAAAATATCAGAGAGGAAAAAAGATGTTCCAAAACTCCTGTCCATTATTAGAAGTAGTGCTGCAGATAATAAGACTGGGAATGATACAACACCGATTATTGCAGTAACTAAAAAAGCCCATACAGTTAAGGGAAGCCTGGTCATAGTCATACCCTCTGTTCTTAAATTAAGAACTGTAACTATATAATTTAATGCCGCTAAAAGTGATGATGCAATAAAAAATGCCATTGATACTAACCACAATGTCATACCAGCTGCAGATCCAGGCTGAGCCTGAGGCAAAGCACTTAAAGGTGGATATATTGTCCATCCAGCTGCAGCAGGTCCAGCTTCAACAAATAATGAAGCAATCATTAGTGCAGATGAAATAAAAAACAGCCAATATGAAATCATATTAAGGAATCCTGATGCCATATCTCTTGCTCCAATTTGTAATGGTATCAATAGGTTACTAAAGGTCCCACTTAATCCAGCAGTTAAAACAAAAAAGACCATGATCGTACCATGAATAGTAACAAGAGCTAAATAAACATTGGGATCCATAACTCCATCTGTAGCCCACTTTCCTAAAAGGACATCGAAGACACCAAATGACTGCTCTGGCCAAGCCAACTGAAGTCTAAATAGTAAAGACATAGCAATACCTACTATTCCCATAATTAGACCAGTTATTAGGTATTGTTTAGAGATCATTTTATGATCTATACTGAAAATATATTTAGTTATAAAAGTCTCTTTATGGTGATGATCGTGACCATGTTCATCATCATGAGATTCTATAACTGTTTCTTTCTTTTCAGTAATATCTAATTCGATATCTGTTCCAACTATTTTTGCTCTTCTATTTTGTTTTTGTGACATAGTCAGTTATTAATTTATTGAACAAACTCTTTAAATGTGATTTGATCGTCTAGCCATTCATTAAAATCTTCTTCTGTCTCAACGATTATTTTCATTTGCATATTGTAGTGAGAAGCTCCACAAATTTTGTTACATAAAAGTAAGAAATCAAATTCATATGGATCAAGAGGAAATTCTCCCTCAGCTACAAGTTTTTCACTTTTGTCAAATCTAATTTTATTAATTTTTCTAACCTTTTGAACGATTTCAGGTCTTAACCTCATCTCTTCGGTTGTTACGTTGGGTACAAATGCAAACTGAGTTATCATTCCAGGAACAGCATTCATCTGAGCTCTAAAATGTGGCATAAAGGCAGAGTGAAGAACATCTTGAGATCTAATCCTAAATACAACTTCTCGATTTACAGGCAAACGTAACTCTTGAACAACAATATCATCGTCGCCGTTTCTATCTGTAGGATCAATTCCTACTAAATTTTTCCCATCAAATTCTTGAAGGAATCTAACATTTGCATCGCCAAGCACCCCATCTTCTCCTGCATACCTAGCTTTCCAGTTAAATTGTTGCGCATATAATTCAACTACAAGTGCTTCGTCATTCTCTTCAATTGTCATAATATCAACCCATGTAAATAATCCATAAAGAATTAAACCTGCTAAAGCGATTGTAGGGATAATAGTCCAAACTCCTTCAAGGAAATTACTATCAGCAAAGAATAAAGCCTTTCTCTTTTTATTTCCTCTATACTTAAATGCAAAGTAATGAAGTAATGCTTGAGTAATAGTCTGAACAAAAAATATTACTGAGAAAGAGAACCAAAGAAGACTGTCGTAATTCTCACCATGAACTGAAGCAGATTCTGGGAGAATAACATCTCCATATTTGAAGAAAGAAAATATAGTAAGTGCATAGATGAATATCAAGAAAAGGAACATAAGCTTGCCTTGAATATCATTGTCCTTATCAGTTGCTATCTCATCATTATTATAATCAACTGGCTTAGAAAGCTCAAGAATTTTAGTTAATTGCCATACTGCAATTGAAATTAAAATTAAAGATGTTAAAATAAGTAATAATGTCATTTTAGTCTAAATTATAATATTGAAACGTTTTACTTTCCTCAATAAATGGATCTCCTTTAGCAAGAATTGGTGCTTTAGAAATTTCTCTGAATACTACGTAAATGAATATTCCTAAGAAGAACAAAAATCCACCTATTTCAGCAGCCCCAAAAGACCACATATTCCCAACAGCTGAAGGCATTATCATATTGTAAACATCAAGATAATGACCAATAATAATTACAATTCCCGTCAAAATTACAATAAAGTTAGTCTTCTTAAAATCACTATTCATAAGAACAATTAATGGGAATATAAGATTTAACACTACCATCCCAAAAAATAATAAATTATAGTCTTCAATTCTTGTAATGAAATAAGTTACCTCCTCTGGTATATTTGAATACCATATAAGCATAAATTGAGAAAACCATAAGTAAGCCCAGAATATACTTACACCAAACATGAACTTAGCCATATCATGAATATGACTATTATTTACAAAGCTCAGATAATTTTGAGATTTAAGATAAATTGTAATCAGAGCTAAAGTAGTTATACCAGAAACAAACATTCCAGCAAAAACATACCATCCAAATAAAGTACTAAACCAGTGAGGATCAATTGACATAATCCAATCCCATGACATCATTGATTCAGAGACAAGGAAGAAAACTAAAAATCCAGCAGAAAACTTAAATAATTTTTTATGAATACTTATGTCATTATTTGTGTCCTGTTCTAAAGAAAGTCTTCTAGAAATATTTCTGTATAACACCCAACCTGTTATGTAAATTATAGCTCTAGCAAAAAAGAAAGGTATATTCAGATAGCCTACTTTATTCCTAATTATTTCATCATGAGCAACCACTTCAGGATCCATCCAGATAAAAAGATGGTTAAACTTTAACGCAGAAAATGCAAGTATAATTATTACAAATATTGAGCCTGGAAGTAGATAACCTGTAATACCTTCCATTAATCTATATAGTACTATTGACCACCCTGCTTGTGAAGCTCTTTGAATAGCATAAAATGCCAAAACACCAAGTGAAATCATCATAAAGAATAAAGCTGGCACATAGATAGCAGCCCATGGTTTATTGTGTAACTGGTGGAAAACATGCTTATCATGATCATACTCATGACCAGAAGCACTGTGTCCATCATCACTGTGTCCACCACCATGTCCATCATCACTGTGTCCACCACCATGTCCATCATCACTGTGTCCACCACCATGTCCATCATCACTGTGTCCACCACCATGTCCACCACCATGATCATCATGGCTCATATTAGCAACAATTTCTTTAGCCTCCTCAACATTTGATGGAGCAGAATAAAATCCAAATGCAATACCAATCGCACCTATAATAATTAATATTATAGAGAACATTTTGATTTGTTTTGAAAACTTATAATCTGTCATTTACTACTTTTTAGATTCTTCTCTTAGTTTCATTACATATTGAGCTATTTGCCATCTTTCTTCCTCATTAACTTGTCCTGCGTGAGAACCCATAGCATTTATTCCATACATTAAAACATGATAAATACTACCTGGTGTAATCTCTCTATCTATATACGCTGGAATACCAAGAAATTTTTCTCGTTGCGCTAAAATTCCCATACCATCCCCTTTGTCTCCATGACATACTGAACAGTATATTTCGTATAATTCTTTACCCTGACTTACATTGTCATCACTTAATTCAATTGGTGATTGAAGATTAGCCTTAGCCATCTCATATCCTTCATTTGAATCAGGGTAATCATAAGGATCCCATCCCCTAGGTATTGTTCCTTCAACTGGTATTTGAGCCTCTATTCCATTTGAGAATCCATCAGATTCAGCATAGGTCTCATAAGCCAGAGATTCGTACATATCTGGGAAATACTGGAAGTTGGGTTTTGAGGGATCAAAACATGAGGTAAGCATTAAGCTTATAGATAATATTATAAATAGACTATTTCTCACTTTCTTCTTTTACTTCTTTTATTGATATTGCCCCCATTTTTTTTAACATGGTCTTTGTCTTTGATAAATTTGAACCAGATTCCATATCAATTAAAAACTTATCGTCAGTTGTTGATGGATCTGGATTTTCTGCTTCTTTAAAAGGCCATAATTTACTCCTCATGTAAAAAGTAATTACCATTAAATGTGCTGCAAAAAAAACTGTCATCTCGAAAATTATTGGCACGAATGATGGTATATTTTCAATTAATGTAAAGCTCGGTTTACCTCCTATATCTTGTGGCCAATCAACAATCATTATATAGTACATCATTAAAACAGCAACTGTAAATCCAATACATCCATAGATGAATGTTGCTATCGAAATATTAGTTGGTTTAAGTTTCATTGCCTTATCCAATCCATGAACAGGAAATGGAGTATAAACTTCATGTATATACATCTTATTTTTCACAATTTCTTTAACTGCATCTAATAGGATGTCATCATCATCAAACATTACATGTAATCTTTTAGCACTCATTACTTATCTCTATTTTTTTTATATGTTTCACCAGATGATTTTAAAATAGTTTTAATCTCTGCTTGAGCTACTACAGGGAAACTTCTAGCATACAATAAGAATAATACGAAGAAGAACCCAATTGTCCCAATGAATATTCCTATATCAACAAAAGTAGGAGAGAACATTGTCCAAGAAGATGGAAGATAATCTCTGTGAAGAGATGTAACAATTATTACAAATCTTTCAAACCACATTCCAATATTAACAACAATTGAAATTATAAACGACCAAATAATATTAGTTCTTATTTTCTTTATCCACATAACCTGAGGTGAAACAACATTACAAGACATCATTAAAAAATATGCCCACCAATAAGGTCCAGTTGCTCTATTTAAAAATGCATATTGCTCATATTCTACTCCAGAATACCATGCTATAAATAACTCGGTAATATATGCACATCCTACAATTGACCCTGTAATCATTATTACAATATTCATCATCTCTATATGCTGAAGCGTTATATAGCTTTCAAGTCTAGACACCTTTCTCATGATGATCAATAATGTTTGAACCATTGCAAATCCTGAAAAAATTGCACCTGCAACAAAGTAAGGAGGAAATATTGTTGTATGCCATCCTGGAATCACAGAAGTTGCGAAATCAAATGATACAATAGTGTGAACAGATAGTACCAGAGGAGTAGCTAAACCTGCTAAAACTAAAGAAACTTCTTCAAACCTTTGCCAATCTTTTGCTCTTCCTGACCATCCAAAACTTAGTAAACTATACATTTTCTTTCTAAAAGGTTTAACAGCTCTATCCCTAATCATGGCAAAGTCAGGAAGTAAACCCGTCCACCAGAATACAAGAGATACAGTTAGATAAGTTGAAATTGCAAAAACATCCCATAATAGTGGAGAATTAAAGTTAACCCATAAAGATCCAAATTGATTTGGAATTGGGAAGAACCAATATACAAGCCAGGGTCTCCCCATGTGAATAAGTGGAAATAAACCTGCTTGAACTACAGAGAATATTGTCATTGCCTCTGCAGATCTATTAATCCCCATTCTCCATTTTTGTCTAAAAAGAAGTAATACTGCAGAGATTAATGTACCAGCATGTCCAATACCTACCCACCAAACAAAGTTTGTAATATCCCAGGCCCAACCAACAGTTTTGTTTAAACCCCAAGTTCCAATACCTGTTCCTATTGTATACGCTATACATCCTAGACCCCATAAAAAGACAACCATTGAGATTGAAAAAGCAATCCACCAGTCTCGATCTGGGGGAGTCTCTACAGGCCTAGCTATATCATTTGAAATATCTGCATACGATTTATCACCAAGTACAAGGGGTTTTCTAATAGGAGCTTCGTAATGCGATGACATATCTATATTTTTTTACTATTTCTAATCTTAACTTGATATATAACATTTGGTTTAGTACCAATACTTTCTAAAACTCTGTATGTTCTATCTCCATCCTTTACCTCTAGGATTTCACTTTCTTTATCATTGATATCTCCGAACACCATAGCATTGTCATCACATGATTCAGAACAAGCAGTTTTAAACTCTCCATCTCTTACTCTTCTCCCCTCTTTTTTTGCATCGAGGATTGTCTTCTGGGTCATCTGAATACACAATGAACATTTTTCCATTACACCTCTTGATCTAACATTTACATCAGGATTAATTGCCATTCGACCAAGGTCATTGTTCATATTGTAGTCAAACTCATCATTCTGTGAATATTGAAACCAATTGAATCTTCTAACTTTATAAGGACAGTTGTTAGCACAATACCTTGTACCTACACATCTGTTATAAGCCATTTGGTTTTGACCTTGCCTTCCATGAGATGTGGCAGCTACAGGACAAACTGTCTCACATGGTGCATGATTACAATGCATACATGAAACAGGCTGAAAAACAACTTGTGGATTAGCAGATGCTTTTTCTAATTCTGCAGATGTTGATTTATATTCGGAAAAACCACTAGTAGAGTCTTTAGCTTCAACATCTCCCTGAATTGTATCTTGAGAAGAATAGTACCTATCAATTCTGATCCAGTGCATATCTCTAGACTTTCTAACTTCTTCTTTACCAACAACAGGAACATTATTCTCAGCGTGACATGCAATTACACAAGCACCACATCCATTACACTTATTTAGATCAATTGACAAATTAAAATGGTGACCAGTAGATCTATCAAACTCTCTCCATATATCGACCTCTTTGGATGTAACTTTCGTCTCAATATGGTTCTTTGATACCATAACGGTCGGATTCCAAACTGATTTATCTTCTTGAATGAATTCTTCGAGTGTAGTCTCTTTTATTATCTCATCACGGCCCATCATTGTATTATGCAACTGAATACAAGCAAACTCATGATCACCTTTTACCTTGGTCACATTTACTTTGTGAATCTTTTTAAAATCATCATAAAATTTGAATGCATTGACCCCAACATTCATCTCTTCACTCATTGCTTGAGTTTTTCCATAACCAAGCGCTAGTCCAACAGTTCCTGGAGTTTGACCAGGCTGAATAATTACAGGGACTTTTATACTGTTGTTATCATTACTTACATTAACATAACTTCCATTTAATGCACCATTTGATACATTATAGTTTTTTAATCCAAGTCTTTCGGCATCCTTATATGATACGGTAAGATAATTATCCCACGTTACTCTCGTTATAGGATCAGGAAATTCTTGTAGCCATGGATTTGAAGATTGTTGTCCATCTCCAAGTCCAATCTTTGTGTAAAGCACAAGTTCTAATTCATCATTGCTTTGAATAGGTAAATTATCAAGATTCAAAGAGGTTTTGATTCTCCTAGGAGCATTGTTTTCATAGGAATAATAAAACCCATCTTGAAGAGATTTTCCCCAAGTCTTACCTTTTAAAATATTTGTTCTCCAATTACTTTTAATTTCATCATAGAAACTATTATTAGACCCTGATAGAGTTAGAATTATATCTTGAAACTGATTAGTATCAAAAAGTGGTTTTATAGTAGGTTGACTAAGATAGTAATGACCCGATTTAAATTCAAAATCACCCCATGATTCAAGATAATGTGGAGTAGCGGCTACATATTTACAGCTATTTGCAGTCTCATCTTCTTTCATGCTAAAGCATAATGAAAAGTCTAATTTACTCACAAGCTCTAAAAATTCTTCAGAGTTTGGAAGTGTGTAGCCTGGGTTAACACCGGCTGTAATAATTCCACTTATTTTACCTGATTTCAATTCATCAATTGTGTTTAGAAGATTAGAGTTACTTCCTTGATAAATTAATCTTGGTGATGTTATATCAAATGCGTCACTTTTGATAAATTCATTAATCATTAATACAATCTCTTGAGAATCTACATCATCAAGTCCAGATATTACAACTGCCTTATTTCCAGATTGTTTTATAGAGTCAACAGCTAACTTTACATATCTGTCAAGATAAGGGCCTAAAGCTGGACCAGAATACTTCTGGTTTGTTAACTCTAAATAAATACTTTGTAGAACATATTTTAATTCACTAGGTTTTGCCATTACTCTATTATCGGCATTTGCACCTGTCAAAGTCATATTTGATTCAAATTGAAGGTGATAAGACATAGAGTATTCATTCTCTTTGTTGGGTACACGATTCTTTGACCAACCTGATGAATAATTCCCACCTTGCCAGTCAGACATAAAATCAGCATCAATTGATATTATTGTATCTGATAGTGAAAAATCGTAATCAGCTAATGCTCTTTTACCATAAGAATTCTCAAAGGCATCTAATGCAGAACTATTAGATATTGAGTCATATACAACGTGTTGAATGTTAGGATACTTGTTTATGAAATCTGTAATAATTTTTTCTGTTGTTGGACTAGCAAAAGATTGTGTAAGTAGTACTACTTTTTTATTTTGAGCTGAAAGGTTCTCAAGTTCAGACTTAACAGACAGGTTGAAATCATTCCAACTAATGTTTTGACCTGAAACCTTTGGACCTTGAAGTCTGTATATGTCATACATTGAAAGAACAGATGCATTTATTCGAGCATTAGTACAATTCATCGAATTCGCATCTTTATTTCCTTTAATAAAGATTGGACGTCCTTCTCTTGTCTTAACTAATATGCTACTAAAGTCAAATCCATCTGCAATGGTTGTGGCATAATAGTTTGCAATACCAGGTATGATTTGTTCAGGCTGAACTACATATGGAACAGATTTAATAACAGGTCCTTCACAACCAACTATAGCAGCAGCAGCTGTACTAAAACCAGCATATTTTAGAAAATCTCTTCTATTTGGGTTACCTTCTTGATCTCCTTCACCAACAGGAAGCTTCTCAACAAATTCATTTTGTTCTAGCTTTTCAACAATCTCGCTACTCTTGTTTAGCTCCTCAAAACCCTTCCAATAAATATTCTTCTTTCCCATTTTAAACTAGTAATGACATTTAGCACATTCAATTCCACCAAGCTGAGCAACAGTAAGTTTTTCAACACCATATTTCTTGGATAGTTCCTCGTGAACTTTTTGATAATATTCATTATCCTTATCAACATTGCTCTCTCTATGACAATCTATACACCAACCCATTGTTAGAGGAGAGTATTGATATAATATTTCCATTTCTTCAACAGGTCCATGACATGTTTGACATTCTATTTTTGCTACTTGAGCATGTTGAGCATGATTAAAGTATACAAAGTCAGGAAGATTATGAATCCTTACCCATTTTACAGGCTGAGTGTTTCCAGTGTAAACTTGGTTTTCTTCATCCCACCCAACTGCATTGTATAATTTTTTGATTTCATTTGTGTAGAAATCTTTTGTATATCCATTTTCTAGATCCTCTTCACCATTATAATCTGCTATGTATTCATGACAATTCATACATACATTCAATGATGGGATTCCTGAATGTTTAGAGACCCTTGCAGAGGAGTGACAATATTTACATTCAATTTGATTTGCCCCAGCATGAATTTTATGAGAATAATGAATTGGTTGAATTGGGGCATAACCCTGATCTATTCCAATTTGCATTAAATAACCATATGTAAAGTAAGCACTAGATAATAAGAAGCCTATAACTAAAACAAACATTATAAATTGATTTTCTACAACAGCTTTCCATAAAGGCCTAATATTTCTTTTTGTTTCAGTCTCAATTTTTACACCACTTGCATTTGCAATTTTGATAAGTGTTCTTTGAACAAGGAATAGCATTACTATCAGTATTGTAAAAATCACAATAGTAACTGCTAGTATTATATTAATTGAAATGTCAGAGCCTTGAGCAACTGTTTCAGCTGACGCCGATACGGCAACAGCTGGTGCTGGTGGAGTATAATTTGTATAAGCTAAAATATTGTCAATCTGCTCATTAGAGAATTGAGGATAGTTTGTCATAACCGCACGGTTATATTCCTCCCAGATAGCAACAGCCTGCGGGTCACCATCTTTAATCATCTGTGTTCCATTTTTTATCCAGCTGTACAACCAGTCTCTGTCATACTTTTCAGTTACCCCTCTTAAAGCTGGACCAACTGCTTTTCTATTAAGCTGATGACATGCAGCACAATTTGCATTGAATAAGTTTTTTCCCGCCTGAACATCTGCTTCTTGAGATAGGCCTAAAGAAGGCAAAAGTAGTGTTACTAAAAGAATCCTTTTAAGGTGTAACATTAGTTAGGGGCGATAAAGTTTTTTTTCATTTTAATAAAGTGATTTAAAGCACTTTTTCAAGACAACAAATTTAAGTCATAAACGTCATTTTAAAAACTCTAAAATCAACAAATATTTAATTTATAATCATTCTAAATAACAAGTTATATCATTTTCTTAAATTTGGAAAATAAATTTATGTCAAAAGTTCAATTTTTATTAGTATTTACAGGGATTTGTCTATTTAGTATTCCATTAAATGGTCAAGAGAATAATATTAACTATAACGATACTGTTACAAAGAAATTTTTTGAACTTAAAAAAGATTATAGTAAAAGAATTTTTGAGTCAACTTTTTATACTATTCAAATATATTATGGTGGTCTAAAAGAAGCCGATTCTATTCTTGAAGATTTTAGAGAAAATTATCAAGAGATTAAATCTGATTTAATATTTGAAACTCCTAATTATAAAGTTAGGATCGGTGAGTATAAAGATATAAATGTTGCATCTCAAAAATTAGAAGAAATAAGGAGGATTTATCCAAGCTCTTTTATAATAAAGCTTTCTGATTTATAATGTTCTTTTGACTGCAACTTCCTGGTAACATTGAATAATGTCCCCTTCAACTAAGTCATTAAATTCATTAATTTGGATACCACAGTCATACCCCTTAGCTACTTCTTTAACATCATCTTTAAATCTTTTTAATGATAGTAATTTTCCTTCAAAAATAATTTCCTCAGACCTAACAACTCTAACATTTGAGTTTCGGAATATTTTACCAGAAGTTACCATACATCCAGCTATTGTTCCAATTCTTGAAATTTTAAAAGTTTCCCTTACTTCAGCTTCACCCGTACTTTCTTCTTTCATTTCAAGAGATAACATACCCTCCATTGCATCCTTAAGGTCATTAATTGCATCATATATAATTGAGTAGAATCTTATATCAATTTGTTCTTTTTCTGAAAGCTTTCTAGCACTATCCGTAGGCTTCACATTAAACCCTACAATTATAGCTTGAGATGCAGAAGCCAGCAAAACATCAGATTCTGTAATTGCTCCAACACCTTTAAATATTATATTAACTTGAATTTCCTCAGTTGATAGATTCTCAAATGAATCAGTCAAGGCCTCTACAGATCCATCTACATCTCCTTTAATAATTACATTAAGTTCCTTAAAGTCCCCTATTGCAATTCTTCTTCCAATCTCATCAAGAGTTAATTGTTTTTGTGTCCTAACATTTTGTTCTCTAACCAGCTGTGTTCTTTTAGAGGCAATCAACTTAGCTTCTTTTTCATCTTCAAGAACCTTGAATGGATCACCAGCTTGAGGAGCACCATCCAGCCCAAGAACAGATACTGGAGTTGATGGTGGTGCAATCTTTATTGTATTTCCTCCTTCATCAAACATTGCTTTTACTTTTCCACTAGTTTTCCCAGCTAGTACATAATCCCCGATATTAAGCGAACCATTTTGTACAAGCATAGTAGAAACATAACCTCTACCCTTATCAAGGTAAGCCTCAAGTACTGAACCTGAAGAATTCTTATTTGGATTAGCTTTTAAATCCATTATTTCTGCTTCAAGTAATACTTTTTCAAGAAGTGAATCAACACCTTTCCCATTTAAAGCAGAAATATCTTGTGATTGAATCTTACCTCCCCAATCTTCTACCACTAGATTCATTGATGCAAGAGATTCTTTAACCTTATCTGGATTAGCACCCTCTTTATCAATTTTATTAATTGCAAAAATTATGGGAACACCT
>Ga0208127_1001090_pt1 | contig 13737 bp, 12 predicted proteins | sample ETNtaG_6_FD_185751 | JGI IMG/M metagenome (GOLD analysis project Ga0208127, IMG submission 185751) | Marine microbial and viral communities from oxygen minimum zone, Eastern Pacific Ocean - ETNP201306SV45 (SPAdes) (version 2) | ecosystem: Environmental > Aquatic > Marine > Oceanic ...
CAGCACGAACGATTAGTGAGTCAGCGTAGGAATTAGTGATTGCCGACAATGTTTTTATTGCACAGGGAGCAACAATCATGCCGTCAGTCCCAAAGGAACCGCTGGCAATCGATGCCGCAATATCTCGGTTAGAGTACACATGATCCGCCAGCGCAAGAACATCTTTGGCGGACCAATCAGTTTCCAAATTTATGTTCATTCTGGCGGAATCAGACATTACCAAATGGGTCTCAACATTAGATTCTGCCTTTAATACTTCCAGCAATCTTACGCCATAGATCACCCCACTTGCGCCAGACATTCCAACTATCAATCGCATAATTTGCCTTCCAAAGTTTTCCTTTGCCAGATTGTTACACCACTTCTTCACACTAGCAAGCGCTGGCTTCTCGCAGTAACATTAAACACTCAAACTTTTTACTATCGAAAAAATGCAATGAAGAAACCAAATTTATTTTACGCTCAATCAGGCGGAGTTACGTCTGTAATAAATGCCAGCGCCTGCGGAGTAATCGAAACAGCGCGCAAGTACAAAGATAAGATAGGAACTGTGTATGCCGGACGAAATGGCATAGTCGGCGCATTAAATGAAGAATTGATAAATACAAACAAGGAAACTGAACGATCTATAGCTGCCTTGAGGTCTACACCAGCTGGTGCATTCGGATCATGTCGTTATAAGTTGAAATCTTATGCTGAAAACAAACAAGAATACGAACGATTGATGGACGTATTTTACGCTCACAATATAAAGTATTTTTTATACAATGGTGGCGGCGACTCTCAAGACACTGCCAATAAATTATCAAAATTGAGCATCGAAAAAGGCTTTCCAATTACATGTATCGGCATTCCTAAAACAGTCGATAACGATTTGCCAAAAACAGACAACTGCCCCGGCTTTGGATCAGTAGCAAAGTACGTGGCAGTGTCAATAAGAGAAGCGGGACTCGATGTTGCATCCATGAGCGCTAGTTCAACTAAGGTTTTTGTTCTTGAGGTTATGGGTCGGCATGCAGGATGGATAGCTGGAGCCTCGGGTTTGGCTTCGGAGCGAGAGGGAGATGCCCCTCATATCATTTTATTCCCTGAAATCGCCTTTAATAAAAAGAATTTTCTAGCTAAAGTGAGAACAAGTGTTAAGAAATTTGGGTACTGTGCCATAGTGGTATCTGAAGGTGCTCAGTATAGAGATGGCCGATTCCTAGCTGAAACAGGTGGGAGAGATGCTTTTGGCCACGCACAGCTTGGTGGGGTAGCACCCTTTGTTGCAAACATGGTCAAGGAATCCTTAGGCTACAAATATCATTGGGCTGTTGCCGATTACTTACAAAGATCTGCGCGACATGTGGCATCGGCCACAGACGTTGATCAAGCTTACGCGGTCGGCAAAGCCGCCGTTGAGTTCGCCTTGAAAGGCAAAAATGCAGTAATGCCAATCATAATTCGAGGTAAGGGAAAAAGTTACTCATGGAAAATTGGTGAAGCAAAGCTATCTGACGTTGCTAATATCGAGAAGAAAATGCCTCGCAGCTATATATCAAAAGACGGTTTTCATATTACTGAAAAAGCAAAGAGGTATTTTGCCCCGCTGATAAAGGGCGAAGACTATCCACCATACAAAAACGGTTTGCCTCAATATGCAAGACTGAAAAATATTTTAGCAAAGAAAAAACTAGAATCTTGGGTAGAAACTTGACAGTCCTACGGAGCTAATCTATCAATACGCCAAGACTGACCATCTCGCAGATAACGAAACCTATCGTGCAGCCGATCGGCTCCACCTTGCCAAAACTCAATTTCTGTTGCCTGCACTCGATAGCCTCCCCAAAAATCAGGAAACGGTAGCTCTGCATCTTTGTATTTCTGATTCAATGCATCAAATTCATCCATTAGTGCCGCACGCGAGTCTATAACTGAACTTTGTTTTGATGCAATTGCCGCAATTTGACTGCCCCTAGGACGTGAAACGAAATAATCGCGTGAATCCTTAGACGAGAGCTTCTGAGCCTCTCCGCAGATTTTGATCTGACGGTCAATTTGGTTCCAAGGAAAAAGAAGACTAACCTTGGAATTCCTACTTAGTTCCTTAGCCTTGCGGCTTTCGTAATTGGTATAAAAAACAAACCCCAGATCATCAAAATTTTTCAACAAAACAATGCGCTGACTAGGCTGACCGTCGGATGCTACAGTGGACATTGTCATAGCCGTGGGGTCAATAATCCCCAGATCCAAAGCTTGCTGCATCCAAATCGAAAATTGTTCAATCGGATCCTCTTGGAGATCTTTCCTATGTAAACCCCCTCGCAGATATTCTCTTCTGAAAGATTCAAGATCCATAAATTATTTTCGTCTACTCCGAATAAAAATTCTTCCGAAAAACACCCGCTCTCTCGAAGTTGGTTAAGACTCAGAGAATCATGCTTTTCACTTCCAAACCAAATTAACGTATCAGGTCACCATAATGCCAAAATTGTTTCCTAGAGGTTCCAGTTGTGTAATAAAAAGTTCCTTCGCCATGCTTATCGCTAGCAAAAAAACTCCCCTCATACCTCTGACCATCTGGCCAACGGTAAGTCCCCTTCCCCTGAAAATGGTCTTCAACAAAATCGCCAGTATAATTCTCAAAATTATCCTTGAGCCAAAATTCTGTATGCTCGTTCTCTTTCCAGCTAGGGATATTAAAAAAATAAGACCCGGTACCATGCCTTTTGTTATTACGCCATTCACCAATGTATAATTTGCCTTCACCGTTCCAATGGGTACCCCTCCCTTCTCTGATACCTCGCGCCCAATTCCCCGCATATACGGCGCGCTGAGTAAAAGATATGGGTACCTCCAAGCGACCGTAGCCATGGAACTCTCCATTTCTGAAGTCCCCAATGTAATCGCCAAGACCCCAGGGGGTTTTCAACTGGAGTGTGCCTCTGCCGTCATTACAGTCACCATAGACACAATCCTCCTCAGTAACATCCTTTAAGGACTGAGCCGCTAGCTCTGAAAAAAGCAGAGCACACAATGAAGTCAATTTAAGTAACTGAAGGGAGATAAATTTCTTAAATCGTTTCTTGAACATAGAAGCATTGGTTCGTTACAGAGACAACAAAATGATTATAACCTAAGATTATTAATCGTACACTTAGGTCATGTTTGTTTCTAATAACTTTTGAAGTGTTTAACCCAGAAAAATGACTCAGCTAGCAAATAACTTCCTGGTGCCGTTTGGTTACGGTGAGATACTGCATGAAGAGCGCGTAGGGGGCGGATGTATTAATGATTGCTGGCGATTGCTTCTCGACTCAGGGGAGTCGCATTTCCTCAAGGTTAACGATCATGCTCCGGTTAATTTTTTTACTGCAGAATCAAAAAGTCTGGAAGCACTCGCCGAACAAAGTTTACTTCGAATACCCACCGTGTTGCTGGCTAAAGAAAACTTTATCTTGATGGAGGATCTTGGAGTCGGCCTGCCAAATTTAAACTATTGGAAAACTCTTGGTGAGGGCCTAGCGAGCTTACATTCTTGCAAGAACAGTAATTTTGGTTTCTTAATCGACAATTATTGCGGGTCAACTCTGCAACGAAACCCAACTATACAAGACGGGTTTGAGTTTTTTAAAGAGCATCGCTTGCTGACTCTGAGTTCGGAAGCGTTTGACCAAAAACTTATTGAGGAGGGAGATTTAAAGCGAATTGAGTTGATAGCCTCAAATCTTACCAACTGGATTCCCATCCAAAGTCCCGTACTAATTCATGGCGATTTATGGTCGGGAAATGTGCATTGTGACAGAGATGGCAATCCCTGCTTGGTGGATCCTGCCGCATACTGGGGTTGGGCCGAAGCAGACCTTGCAATGACCGAATTATTCGGGAATTTCAATCGGGAGTTTTACGAATCCTACGAATCAGTATCTGACATTGAAAAAGATTGGAGGGAGCGGAGCCCGTTATACAATCTTTACCATTTATTAAACCACTTAATCTTATTTGGGCCGAGCTACTTGGGGAACATAAGATCGGTCATTAAGCGGTTTACCTGACCTTGCAGTTACAATATCCGCCTTAATACATTTAAAGGACTCGTGCTCACCACTTCGCGCGTTGAATTCATCCCCAGTCCAGCAATGATAAACATTCCTAGTGTCGGTCCTGCTATCCAAGTCCACATATGAAATGAAAATTCCTGCTCAAAAATTTCTTCTTGTAGATAATAAACACTGGCTTCTGCACCCAAAGTCGCTATCAATCCCGCAACTACCCCGATACTCGCAAACTCAATTAACAGACTGCTAAGAATTAGCTTACGCCCCGCACCAAGAGTCCTCAATATCGCGTTCTCATGAAATCTCTCATCCAAACTTGCGTTAACACAAGCCACAAGCACTAGTGCACCGCAAAGTAGTACAAGAATAGAAATAAGCTCAATGGCTGATGTTACCTGAATAATTATCGTTTGAATCTGCTCTATAAGAGCATCAATCTCAATTACAACAACCGTCGGAAATAATCTCACTAAGTCATTGAGTAAAATTTTCTGTTCTCTTTCCATTAAAGCTGTTGATAGAAAGGTAGCTCCGAGATGATCAATTGTCCCGGGTGAAAAAATAATGAAAAAATTTGGCTGCATGTTGTCCCATCGCACACTTCGAAAGCTAGAGACCTCGGCTGAGACAATTTGCTGATTAACTTCAAATTCGAGCCGGTCACCTAATTCAAGGTCTAACCATTCCGCATACTCTTGCTCAATAGAAACATAACCCGGTTCCGACTCTTCTCCCCACCAAATTCCCTCCGTTATCATATTGTCGCTTGGGAGATCGGTTGACCAAGTCACCTGACGCCGACTCAACCTCCCTCGCACCCGACGGCCACCAGTGGTAGCGTCCTCCGCGTTAACGGGCGGTGCATCTGTTTGGGGATTTGTACCCAAAGCCATTTCACTTTCCGGCTCTTCGCTCTCTGAGCCCTCCGTTAGTGTAGCTCTGCTGACCGAGACCTCACTCTCGTCACCAGGGCTAGGTAAGTCGCCATTCACCCGAGTTACCCTTGCGCTAACAAGAGGAAAAAACTGATTCCCCTCAATGCCATTTTGCGCGAAAAAGCTCTCGATTCCTGGAATTTGACTCTGCGTGATATTCATCATGAAGTGGTTCGGAGTATTCTCAGGCAGCTGCGCTTGCCACTCTTCGACCAAATCCGTACGAAGGAGCGTAAGTATAAGTAACGACATTATGGTAATTGAAAACACCATGACTTGAAGAACATTTTGCTTTCTGCGCCTTCGAGTCGCGGTCATAGCGAGCAGCCAAGCACTTCCCGCTTTCATGCCCGTCGAACTTGAGGTCCGCAAAATAAAATAAGAGACTCCTGACAAAACAAGAGCAATGGCTGCAACCGAGATAATCAAAACAGACGTTAGAATCAGATCTTGGCTATACCAGTACACCAATAATAAAGCGCCGAGAGCTCCGAATAGATAAGGGACATTATCCCCAATTTTTTGTTGACTGATGTCCTTGCGCAGAACCCTGAGTGGTGGCGTTTCCCTCAAAGCAAGCAAAGGCGGTAAAGCGAAAGACAGCAGACAAATAACCGCCGTTAAACCACCAACGATAAAGGGCTGGAATCCCGGCTCCGGCAGATCAACGAATAATAGTCGCTGCAGAACCGCGAGTATCACTCCATGGATAAACCAGCCAAACAACCAACCGATCGATACTGCAAAAGACGCAAGTACCAGCTGTATATTTAAATATATGAATGAAATTTGAGACGATGTGCATCCGAACGTTTTTAGGATTGCCACATAGTCATAATGTCTCTCGCTGTAACGCTTGGCCGTCAATGCGATTGCAACTCCAGCGAGCAAGACGGCAAAGAGAGAACTCAACAGCAAGAAACTCTCTGCCCTTTCCAGTGCCTCCCTGACTTCTTCACTTTCATCGCGAATATCTCTGATGTAGTAACGACCTCTCCATTCCTCCCTCGAGCGAAACCACTCCTCAAAAGCATCAAGGTCGCTGATATCATCAGCAGCAAATAGGTAACGATTACTTACGCGACTTCCGAGTTGGACAACATTAGTAGATGCAAGATCGTCCATATGCAACATCAATCGAGGACCTGCATTATCCATCATGCTGCCGCCGCCACGGTCAGGCTCCGCCACGATGATTTTACCCACGCGCAATTCTGCCTCACCGACCGAAACAAAGTCCCCTATATCAATATCAAGAGCCGCCATTGCCCGAGACTCCAGCCAGACTTCACCTTGCGGCGGTCCACTCCCAATTGGGGTGCCCCTCACAAAAGCCTGCTCCGAAACTATTACCTCTCCCCTAAGAGGGTAGGCATCAGTTACGGCCTTTGCCGCAACAAGAATATTGCCTGTTTCTGAAAATGCCATTGATGTGAACGACACTACTTCGGCCGTGGAGAGACCTCTTGTCTGTCCCTCCGTTAAGACCTCTCGCGGCAGGTCACCTCGTCCGCTTACAATACGATCCGCAGCCAACATGTTTGCAGACTCCAAAAGGAGTGCTTTTTCTAAGCGATCCGTAAAGAGCGCAATGCCAGTTATGGAAGTCACTGCCATGATTAGCGCAAGAAACAACAAGCGCAGTTCCCCTCCTTTCCAATCTCTCCGAAGTAGTCTTAGAGAAATAAGAAACAGGCTACTAATGGGCTTATTATCGACTAGTTTTTCAGCAGCACCTTCTTCCATTAATCTAATCCCTGTGCGGCATCATCCGAAACAACTTCACCAGCGACGAGCCTGACTTGCCGATCGCAGCGCGCGGCCAAACGCTCATCATGCGTTACCAAAACTAAAGTCGTGGAGAATGCTTTATTTAAATCAAACAAAAGGTCTACTATCTTAGCGCCCGTAGCAGTATCAAGATTGCCGGTTGGCTCATCAGCGAACAATATACGAGCTTCTGTTGCGAAAGCTCTGGCAATAGCAATCCTTTGCTGCTCTCCGCCGGAGAGTTGGTTCGGGTAATGGTGCCACCTTTCTGTGAGACCAACTCTATCCAACAAATCTACCGCCTTCTCTCTTGCCGCCGCATCACCTTTTAGTTCAATCGGTAACATGACGTTCTCTAATGCAGTTAAGCTTGGAAGTAATTGAAAAGATTGAAAGACAAACCCTACCAGCTGACCTCTGAGAACTGCTCGTTCCTCCTCATCGAGAGAGGAAAGTTCATGACCATCTAAGATGATCTCGCCCGAACTGGAAATATCAAGCCCGGCCATTAAACCTAAAAGAGTCGATTTACCCGAACCTGAAGCGCCCACTATCGCTACTGCTTCACCGGCTTCGAATTTTAGGCTAACACCTTTTAGAATGGTCAAGACACCTTCACTGGTGTCCACCGATTTAACTAGATCCCGTGTCTCGATCATACTCGCCTTTATCCTCAGCTTATTTCACTGCATTATAGTCTAATTCTGCCGAAGAGTATTAATCACTCGAAGTTGACTTGTGAATCCATAAGTCATAAATACTGTCATCTACTTTCTCTATGACTTAATATATTTCTACGCTGCAGGGAAATTTTGAGATGACATCTAAATTATTCGCGATATTGCTGTTTTTTTCAGCCCTTATCTCCCCAAATGCTTTTAGTGCTGATAGCGACCTACCCGCGATTCTCGTTTTTGGAGATAGCCTTAGTGCCGCTTATGGTATTGAAGAGGAAGAAGGTTGGGTTAGTCTGTTAGATAAAAGAATCAAAGAAGAGGGTTTACCCTTTCGCGTCATCAACGGCAGCGTTAGCGGAGAAACGTCTACTGGCGGGGTCGAACGGTTACCTGGCATGTTGAGCACTTACCGCCCCAAGGTAGTAATTCTAGAATTGGGGGGCAACGATGGCCTTAGGGGCTTACCTTTAGAACTGCTCACAGACAACCTAAATAAAATGGTAGACATGATCCATGAAACTGGATCGTCCGCTCTCTTGGCAGGAATTCAAATTCCTCCAAACTACGGCCCTCGATATACAGTGCCTTTTACAGAATTATTTTATGAAATAGCTGAGACGAAGCAAATTGGTTTTATCCCATTTCTGATTGACGGTATCCCGCAACAACCAGAACTAATGCAGGATGACGGTATCCATCCAAAAGCTGAGGCACAAGCGTTGATCCTGAATAATGTTTGGCCTCATTTACTACATTTGATAGAGAGGTAAAATAATTCAGCCAGCTAGATTTTAATTACCAGCCGCAATATCAAGGTACTTCGCTATTACAAAGTCCAAACCAGATTGAATCGACTCCACAACTAATGCGTGGCCTATCGAAACTTCTAAAACGCTATCGATTTCGAGAAAACGGGCCAAATTTGACAAATCAAGATCATGTCCAGCGTTAACCCCTATGTTTAACTCGGATGCGCGAGATGCTGTTTCAGCATAGGTTTGCCAGCACGCTAGCTCACCCTCTGTTCCAAACTTTGAAGCATACTCCTCAGTGTACAACTCGATTCTGTTCGCGCCTACCTCATCAGCTTCATTGACGTGATCTGGAATAGGATCGAGAAACAAGCTACTTCTAATATTTTTTCCCCGAAGCATAGTATTCACATCAAGTAACAGTGATCGGTTTGCTGCAATATCCCACCCATGATCTGAAGTTAATTGTCCAGGCTCATCGGGAACTAAAGTACATTGATCGGGAACAACTTCTTTAACGAGAGTAAGAAAACGCTGGCTTGGATAACCTTCAATATTGAATTCAACGTCAGGGTATGATTTTAAAAATTTGCTGATATCGTAGACATCTTGTCTTGTAACGTGTCGCTCGTCTGGCCGAGGATGGACTGTGATTCCTTTTACCCCCAAAGAAATTAGTTTTTTGACATGCCCTACCAAGTCCGGAAAATTTCTGCCCCGTGAATTTCTCAATAAGGCAATCTTATTTACGTTAACACTCAATTTCGTCATTCAACTGTATCCTTTAGGTGAGAAAATCTACCGCAATTTTCTGGAATACCTGTGGCTTTTCTGCATGAAGCCAATGACCTGCACCCATAATCAGTTTTACCCTGGCGTTAGGAAAAAAATTTAGGGTCTCTTGCTCGTATTCGCTTCTAATGTAGTTAGAAAGAGCCCCTTTTACGAACAAAACTGGCTTTTCAAAAACGCCAGAAGTAGATGGCTTTTCTCGCAAGTGAGCATAGTTTTTTTTGATAGACTGCAAATTTAGCCGCCATCGAAAACCAGCACCCTCACTGCTCGTTAAATTTGTCAATATGAACTTTCTGGTAACCTGATCTTTGATATATTTCTCAAGAAAAGACTCTGCTTCACCCCGACTTTTTAAAGCGTTCAATTTTAACGCGTTCATCCCTTCTATCGCGTCAAGATGGCCATCACCACTATTCGGATAAGATACTGGTGCAATATCGACTACAATTAATTTATTAACATAATCCGGCCATCGAAGCGCTAACTCCATCGCGACCTTACCGCCCATCGAATGACCAATTATGCAAGCCGACTCGATACCTAAATCATCAAAAAGATGAACAACATCCTGAGCCATCACATCATAATTCAGAGTATCGTCATGAGGTGATTCTCCATGGTTACGAAGATCCACCCCGTAAACAGAAAATTGCTCTGAAAATTGTTTGCTATGCCAATTCCAGTTTGTGAGGCTTCCAAACAATCCGTGCAGAATAAACAACGGCTCACCGCAGGTAGAATAGTTTTTAAAATGAAGCTTCATACTCTAATCGAGCGATTTCAATACATTTAAAACATCTTCATGATGTGTCTTCGTGTTTACCTTTGGCATCAAAAATGCGATTCGACCTTCTTTGTTTACAACAAAAGTGGAACGAATGACTCCCATAAACTCTTTCCCCATAAATTTCTTTAGACCCCACACGCCGTATTTTTCAGCAACACTGTGATCTTCATCGGACAGCAATGTAAAATTCAAAGATTCTTTTTCTTCAAATTTCTTCAGTCGGACAACTGGATCTGGACTGATACCTAACGTCACCGTATCCAGATTACCCAATTTTCTTTTTGAGTCCCTAATACCACAGGCCTGAACTTTGCACCCTGGGGTCATGGCTTTTGGATAAAAATAGATCACAACATTTTTTTTATCTCGGAAATCTTTGATACTTACCTTATTCCCATTTTGATCTTGCAGCGAAAAAGCTGGTGCTAAATTGCCGAGTTTGACCGATGCCATTTAATATTCCTCTGTTCCTTAAAAATTGATTTGACACAAAATGTTATGAGTTTATCTTAAATACGCTGAGTATTCATGTTCGTACCATTAGACAAGACCATTTGTTAAAATATGGAAATGAATAATTCTAGCTCAGTGGTAGTGCTTACTGGCGCGGGCATTTCCGCAGAGTCGGGTATTAAAACTTTTAGGGCCGCAGACGGCTTGTGGGAAAACCACTCGATTGAAAAAGTAGCAACTCCCGAAGGTTTTAAATCAAATCCTTCATTGGTCTACGAATTCTACAACCAGCGTCGACGTCAAGTCATCTCTGATGAGATACAACCCAACCTTGCCCACATTGCCTTAGCAGAATTCGAGCGCAAGCATAAAGGTTTTATTCTTTTGGTTACCCAAAATATAGACGACTTACATGAACGAGCTGGAAGCAAGAACATCCGTCATATGCATGGCGAATTATTGAAAATGCGCTGCATTCACACAAATCTAATATTCGACACAAAATACGATTTCGATGCACAAACTTCGTGTGAATGTTGTCAGCAACCGGGAAACCTTCGTCCACATGTTGTGTGGTTTGGCGAGATGCCACTTTACATGGAAGAGATACATTCGGCTTTAGCGAGCTGTGATTTTTTTATCGCAATAGGTACCTCAGGAAACGTATACCCTGCCGCCGGCTTTTACCAGACTGCTAAAAGTGCGGGCGCACAAACAGTAGAGTTAAACCTTGAGCCAACAGAATCAGCTTTTGATGAAAATATTCAGGGTAAAGCGACCGAAATTGTTCCCCAATATTTCAAAGAATTGCTATCCAAATGATTTTTCGGAGAATCCAAATCGCACATGTTTTAGATGCGAAAGCTGATCTTACATGGCAACAAACATTCTTGATCGTTACACAATTGCAAACTAATTATCAAAGAGGCGCCAAAAAAACCCGAATCATCTCTGCCATTTTTTCTCTGTAATTTAGCTACTAACCGAAAGGTATCATCATAGACCCGCACCACAGAGTTATCTGAATCATTCATTACTTCCGATGCGTCAGGGTAATCAGCTGATAACATCTCCCACTCCAACTCGTCCGCACCAACATCCAACGACAAAGCTGAGTAGCTTCCCCCATTCACTCCCGCAGCCGTCACATGCCACCCTGCACAAATCTTGAACTCAAACCTCACCAACTTTAACGACGAGTTCTCACTCTCGCAAAGTTGAGCAGTAATTTTTGCTAATCCTTTGTCTACATATTGAACTAAACTGAAATCCTCTTTCCCAGCTGAATCAATCTGCCTAAGTATACTTGTATGACTCATCGTATTATCGTTGACATCACCGGCTACTCCGTCCAATAATCTTAAAGCAATAGTCTTATAATCACATTCAGATTCAAACAGTGCGCTACGATTGTGAAGCTTGTATAGACAACTTAGGGTTGTACTAACCGGTGATAATATTGCTCCATCGGTGGCACTGAGTGATCGCGTTAACTGCGGGCCGACTTGATTGGATGGGCTTAAATAAAGCATCCCTTTCTGAGCATCCCAGAATTCTTCAAGACATTTTTGCATAAGCAAGTTCGCTTGCTCTAAATAAGCTTGCTTGCTCGTTAAATCGTATACGCAAAGTAAAGCGTCTATGAGGTTCACATAGTCCTCAAGCTGGCCTTCTATCGATACTTTTTGGTTAAGATAAATGCGGCTTAATCTAAAGTCTTTGTCTACACAATTCCCTAGAATTAACTTCACCGCTTTCTCAGCCGATTGGATCCACTCGTTTTCTCCAAAGTAGAGTCCTGCCTGACACAGAGTGGATATGAATGCTGAAGCCCACGCTACAATTAGCTTATCATCGCGCAAGGGATGAACTCGCTGCTCCCGCAGTTGGTATAGTTTATTCAAAATACTATCTAGTTTGAATTCAAAGTCTCTTCCATACTTTTTCTCAAAGTGTTCAAAAGAATTTGTTAAATAAAGAATATTCGACCTCTCAAAATTCCCTTCCTCACTTACCCCAAAAACATCTACAACCAGTTCGAATTCGTCTTTTCCCAGTGTCTTATTTAGTTCATCTTTATCCCATGTAAAAAATAGACCTTCTGCACCCTCACTATCAGCATCAGTGGCAGAATAAAAACCTCCTTCTGGAAGCTGCAGGTCTCTGAGAACATATCTTATAGTCTGCTTACAAATTCGCGCAAAATATTTATCTCCAAAAAATCGATAGGCTAACAAATACAATAGCGCCAGTTGTGATTGATTATAAAGCATCTTTTCAAAATGAGGCACGAGCCACTCTGCATCAACGCTGTATCTATGAAACCCACCAGCGACTTGATCATAGATACCACCCCTTCCCATCGCCTCGAGAGCTCTTGTTAAAAAGTCGATAGCATTTGAATTGTTATCCCTTATTCCTCTCTCCAGCATAAATAATAAAAGGGGCTCTTGTGGAAATTTTGGAGCACCAGCCAATCCGCCATGACTGCGGTCTTCTCGATGAAAGAGAGCCTGTGCGACGGTTTTGGATAAGCCCTCATCTAGCGGTACTGTTCGTCTTTCACTCGCTATCATCCGCCCTATAGAGTCACTGATTTTATTTGCACTTTCCTCCAACTCAGTCCGTCTATTTTTCCAGTGTTCAGAAATCTGCAAAAGTAATTTGACAAAATTTGGCGGTGGAAAGTATGTCGCCGCAAAGAACGGCTTACCGTTTGGTAGCAAAAAATTCGACATTGGCCAACCACCATGACCGGATATTAGCTGTAAACCCGTCATATAAATTTCATCGATATCCGGGTACTGCTCACGGTCCATCTTTATACTTACAAAACTCTCATTCAAGACCTTTGCGACTTCTACATTGTCAAAACTTTCAACTTCCATTACATGACACCAATGGCAGGTCGAATATCCGATTGATAAAAATATCGGAAGGTTTGTGGACTGCGCAACTTCGAAGGCTTCGGCTCCCCAAGGAAACCAATTTACCGGGTTATGGGCGTGCTGTAACAGGTATGGCGAGTCCTCATAAATCAAACGATTTATAAATACCGTAGTTCCGTCTGTATGAAAATGATCAGTCCTCTTTTCATACGTCCCTTCCTTGTTCCGCTCTTCGAGGCGCAGGTCTTGTTCCAACATATCATCTTTATTTTCAGGGGTAAGGTCCGACATAGTCTGTTATGACTGGCTCAATAAAGTTAATGAAAGTTTAGATAGCTTCTTCAAAGCAAATAATGCTTTCGAAAAAAGGTTAATCTTACCCACATTCTACATTTTTTAAGGGTATTATTCTGGTTAAAACCTTTAAGTAGTGTTACTTTGAAGTTAGAAGTTGATAAGGGGGAGTGTGTGAGTATTAGAATCAAAAATTCAAGACGTTCTTTTTTGAAAAATTCCGCCATGGTGTCTGGAGCTGCGGTCGTTGCGTCCTGTACCAGTAATAATCAGCCAATTTTAACCCAGCCGCAAACTCCCGACTTTTACCCGACACACAATGAACGCACCAAAGGCTGGTTACGTT
>Ga0208127_1001092_pt1 | contig 13725 bp, 10 predicted proteins | sample ETNtaG_6_FD_185751 | JGI IMG/M metagenome (GOLD analysis project Ga0208127, IMG submission 185751) | Marine microbial and viral communities from oxygen minimum zone, Eastern Pacific Ocean - ETNP201306SV45 (SPAdes) (version 2) | ecosystem: Environmental > Aquatic > Marine > Oceanic ...
GATTCTAAAGATATACTAACAGATCCTAGGAAGACACTCAGTTTGCTATGTGAAAAAGTTGGTGTTATTTTCTCGGAGGAAATGCTTAGTTGGTCTAAAGGTGTGCGCGATACAGACGGAATATGGGCAAAATATTGGTATGATAACGTCATTAATTCGACGGGCTTCAACACTTACACAGAAAAAAATGAAGTTATCCGAGATGAATATATTCAGTTGTATGAAGATTGTTTAAAGATATATGAGAAACTATCCAAACATAAAATTAAGTGATGAGCGATTAGTTAATTAACCCCAGAGTTTTGCAGTCTTAATGTCAGGAAATATGTCTCTTCAACCAGAACCTTGGACATTTCATCTTTTGGGCTTAATTTCTCCACTTTTAGTAATTTCGGGTAATATTTTGGGTGTTTATGATCCAATATATGCAGCGATGGGTGTAATTTTCATTTGGGTGGTTGGGCCAATTTTAGACATTTTAATGGGTGAAACTGAGGTACCAAGACCACCTAGAGAATCAGGTACGCCTTTTGAGATATTGCTGTGGGTACACGGACTTTTACAACTTGTTGTGATGGCTTCTTTCTTTTGGTTTGCATATAATACAGGCATAAATGTTTGGTTAATTATTGGAGCACTTTCCACGGGGCTCAGTGCTGCAGCCTCTGCAATCGTAACTGCGCATGAACTGGGACATACTAGACCTAGAAGTCCAAGTTGGTGGCTATCTAGAGTATTATTATTCAGTGTAAATTATCTTCATTTTACCACCGAACATAATTATAATCATCATAGATGGGTTGCTACTGACAAAGATCCTGCAAGCGCATCACAAGATGAAAGTTTGTGGTATTTTTGGATGAAAACTATTCCTGGACAATTTTTTTCATCAGTTGAGATACATAATAGCAAAGGAAAAACGGGATTCAGTAATCCTTCATACAGAGGTCTCGCTCTTCAGCTTCTTACACTTTTTAGTTTAGCTTTTTTGCCAGGTTATTTTGGTTTTTTTGATGGTATACCTTTAGCTTTAGGTTGGATCATTTCATCTGTTATTTCAATTCTTACACTGGAATATGTTAATTACATTAGACATTGGGGTTTACGTAGGGGTAAAGGGCGTTTCAAGGCAGAGCATGCTTGGAATACCGAAGCTCGTTGGTCTAGATGGAGTCTTCTCGAATTGACAAGACACTCAGATCATCACTTGGATGGAGGAGTTCCTTTCTGGAAATTACGTCCTCACAAAGGCACGCCAACGTTGAAGTGGGGCTACTACGCGTCCTGGTGGCCATGTGTAATAACTCCAATATGGAGAAAGGTGATGACTCCGCGTATTCCATCATCTGACTAGTTACATTTATTATTGGGTGCTTAATGTTTCAACATGGGAAAGGAAATTACCTTATCAAGTGTCAATAAATATTTGAAGAAATTCAAATCAGATCCTCAAGCTAGAATTTCGATGAATGCAGCTACTCGTACCGATGTACGTAGAGTTGCGATGAATTGGGAATCCTTTAGGGAAATAGATCACACTTTTTCAAATAAAGTGACTGGTGAAATGAAGGCAACGAGCCAAAAACGCAGCGGAAGATGTTGGGGATTTGCAGGTCTTAATTTATTACGCATCTATTTAGGACGTAAATATAAGATCAAAGATTTTGAATTCTCTCAAAATTATTTCATGTTTTATGATAAATTGGAAAAAGCCAATTATTTTTTAGAGAATATTATCGAAACTTCTGACAAATCTACAGATTCCAGATTAATTATGCATTTGCTTGATAGTCCAATACAAGATGGAGGTCAGTGGGATATGTTCGTTAATTTGTTAATGAAATACGGTACAGTTCCCAAAAAGGTAATGGCGGAGAGCTACCACAGCAGTAATTCTGCTCAGATGAATAAGTTGATAACTAGAAAGCTGAGGGAATTTGCTAAAGATTTACGTGCAGCAATTTCGAATAGCAAAAGTAAAAGTCAAGTTTCTAAGATGAAAGACGAAATGTTGTCTGAAATATATCAAATGTTATGTATAAGTCTAGGAACACCGCCAGAAACATTTGATTGGTCAATAAGAGATAAGAAGGATAAATTTCACAGATATACAGATTTGACCCCACAAACTTTTTTCAAAAAACACGTAGACATAGATTTGAACGATTTTGTTTGCTTAATTAATGATCCTAGGCCATTTACGGACTATAACAAGACATATACTGTAGATTATTTAGGAAATGTATACGGCGGTAATATTATCAGATATCTTAATTTAGAGAATGAAGAATTGAAAAAATATACTATCAAATCCATTAAAGCTGACGATCCTGTTTGGTTCGGCTGTGATGTAGGTAAATTCTTTACTCGTCAATTCGGAGTTATGGATACAAGTTTGTTTGAATTTGATAAATTTTACGGAACTTCATTTGGAATGTCAAAGTCGGAACGTTTGGAGTACGGCGATAGTGTGATGACTCATGCAATGCTTTTCACGGGAGTTGACTTGAAAAACAATAAGCCTGTAAAGTGGAGGGTAGAGAATAGTTGGGGTCCAGATCATGGTGAAAAAGGCTTTGATATTATGACAGATCCTTGGTTTGATCAATTCATGTATGAAGTTGTTATCCATAAAAAACATCTAACAAAAAAATTAATTGACATGTATAAAGCGGAACCAATTAGTTTGCCTCCATGGGATCCCATGGGTTCTTTAGCAAAATAAGTTGTTTCTTATTTGAAAACACATTGAATTGAGCTGAAACAATAGATATCTTTATAGACTCTGTTGTATCAAAAGGACTACTATGAGCTATGTCAAAGAAGCATTTGATAGAGTTAAGCTTAGAGACCCAGATCAACCAGAATTCCATCAGGCAGTTTGGGAAGTATTGGAAACCCTCGAACCTGTTTTTGATAAACATCCAGAATACAAGGATGCAAACATACTAGAAAGACTAACAGAACCAGAAAGAATTATCACTTTCCGTGTTCCTTGGGTCGACGATAACGGTAATGTTCAAGTGAATAGAGGTATGAGAGTTGAGTTTAACAGTGCTATAGGACCTTACAAAGGTGGATTAAGATTCCATCCAAGTGTAAATCTTGGAATTATTAAATTTTTAGGATTTGAACAAATTTTGAAGAATGCTCTGACTACCAGACCTATTGGAGGTGGTAAAGGAGGTAGTGATTTTGATCCTAAAGGTAAGTCAGATATGGAAGTAATGAGATTTTGTCAGTCTTTTATGTCAGAACTGTATCGCCATATTGGTGCTAATGTAGATGTTCCTGCAGGAGATATCGGTGTAGGCGGCAGAGAAATTGGTTACATGTTTGGACAATACAAAAAGCTCACAGGTAAGTGGGAAGGTGTTCTTACTGGAAAAGGATATGGATGGGGCGGCTCTTTAATTAGGCCAGAAGCCACCGGTTACGGTCAAGTTTACTTCCTTAGAGAAATGCTTGCTTCCAAGGGAGAAACTATCGAAGGTAAAACCTGTGCAATTTCAGGTAGTGGTAATGTAGCTCAGTACTGTGCTCAAAAGGTTTTGAGTTATGGAGGAAAGGTAATTACGATGTCTGATTCTGGTGGTTACATATTTGATAAAGATGGAATTGATGAGTCTAAGTTAGATTGGATTATGGATCTTAAGAATAACCGCAGAGGAAGAATCAAGGAATATGTAAAGGAATACCCTGGCGCTGTTTATCATGAAGGTAAGCGCCCTTGGGGAGAAGTTTGTGATATTGCTCTGCCAAGTGCTACCCAAAACGAAATTGAAGAAAAGGGAGCTACTAATTTAGTCAAGAATGGATGCATGGCTATTTCAGAAGGTGCAAATATGCCAACATCTCCTGAAGCTTACACTATATTGAGCGATGCTGGAGTATTATTTGGTCCAGCTAAGGCAGCTAACGCTGGAGGCGTTGCGGTTTCAGCTCTTGAGATGTCACAAAATGCAGCATTTGACGAGTGGACTAGCGAAAAAGTTGATTCTAAATTAGATCATATAATGACAGGAATACACAAACAGTGTGCAGATGCAGCTGAAGAATATAATCATAAAGGTAATCTTGTCGTTGGTGCCAATATTGCTGGTTTCATTAAAGTTGCAGAAGCAATGCTTGATCAGGGCGTTGTGTGAAACAAAAAGCTACAATAGCGTTATTCATAGTTACAATAATTTGGGGATGTACTTTCCTATGGCTGAAAAGGGCATTAGATAGTGCAGAATCTGTTTCTTCAGCTCAAACTAATGTAGTATCAACACTTTTCGTCACACTAAGATTTGGCTTAACCTTGCCTTTATTCCTTTATTTTACGCCTAGTATTAGGAAAAACTTGGGAGATTATCGTTCTTGGTACGACGGCTCTATACTTGCATTCTTTATGTTAGGTGGTTTTGTGTTTCAGATGATAGGGCTTGAGGGAATATCACCTGCAGTTTCTGCTTTTTTGACAAGTTTATATGTGATATTTACAGCTCTGATACTAGCTTACTTGGCAGGAAGATTCCAAAGTAAAAGTTTGCTTTTCGGAGTTTTATTGGCTACTTTTGGAGCTGGTTATATTCAAGGACCTCCTGAGCTGCACTACGATATTGCTGAATGGTTAACAATTCTCTGCGCAATAATGTTTGCAGGTCACATAATTTTTACAGACATTATCACAAAGCGTATTGATCCAATGACTGTAACCTTTACTTCTATTGCGATTTCAACATTAATGGCACTTTTCTTACTTAATTATTTCATGTTTGTTAATGATTCAACTATCAATGTGTACACTTTGATTATCGAAAGCGATTTTCTCATTCCACTTTTGCTATCTTCTTTTTTTGGAACCTACGTAGCACTTTCACTAGTAAATTATTACCAGAAATATATAGATCCAGTTCGTGCAGCTATTCTCTATGCTTTAGAGCCAGTTTGGGCAACTATATTTGCTGTGGGAACTGGAGTTACTGAATTTAACTTTTGGCTCCTTATTGGAGGTTCTTGTTTGCTTGTTGGTAATTTAATCGCCGAATTAGGAAATCAGAGCGAATCTGAATAACGTTTCGAAACTTCAGCCCAATTAACTACATTGAAGAATGCAGAAATGTAGTCAGCTCTCAAATTTTGATAATTTAGGTAATATGCATGTTCCCAAACATCTATTCCTAAGATAGGAGTCATACCACATCCCCCGTATTTAGATCCCATTAGTGGGTTATCTTGATTTGCAGTTGAACATATTTCTAGTTTGCCCTTGTTTGAGCATAACCATGCCCATCCTGAGCCGAATCTAGTCATCCCGGCATTTTGGAATTTAGCCTTGAAATCGTCAAGTGAACCAAATGCATCTAGTAATGCTGCGTTTAGTTCAGGGCTCATTTCACCATTTACTGGCCCCATTACTTCCCAAAATAAGGAATGGTTGTAGTGTCCTCCTCCGTGATTTCTTACAGCTCCGCGCTGAGCTTCAGGAACAGAATCTAAGTCAGTTATTAATTCTTCAACGGTTTTTCCTTCGATTCCAGCAGCCTCGACAGCTCCGTTTAGCATGTTGACATATGCTGCATGATGCTTATCGTGATGTATTCGCATAGTTTCTTCATCTATGTATGGTTCTAATGCGCTGTAGTCGTATTGTAAATCTGGTACTTCAAATGACATATTGTACTTATTAGGTGCTCAATAATAAAGTATTCTATATCTTCCAAGTTTGTTCTGTATCTTTCATTAGCAGCCTAGTTGGATAAGCTAAGTTGACACCTTGTTCTTCAAATTGTTTTAGAATTTCTTTAACATAGTACGACTTAGTTGATCTCATTAAAGGTGCATTAGGAACATAATACCTAATTTCCATTATAACTTCCTGATCACCAAAATCTCTCAATACTATTTGTGGAGGTCTAGGTTTTTCTTGGCAAATATTTTCATTGCTTTTAGCAATGTCAGTTACTATTTTTTCACCTTTTGTTACGTTTTCCCATGTTGGTACTAATCCTAATCTAATTCTCACACGGAGATTTTTGTCGGATTTATGATTGAAATTTGCAATAACATCGCGAGTGAAAAGCTTGTTTGGCACAGACATTAACACTCCGTCGGTTGAACGAACTCGAGTAGTTCTTAGTCCGACCTCGGTAACGTCACCCCAGCTTGAGTAAAGGCTTCCAATTTTCTTAGGAAGTAAAATTCTGTCACCTTCCCTAAATGGCCTATCAATCATTAGGAATAGACCAGCAATTATATTTTCGATTGTATCTTGCGCAGCGAATGCCATTGCCAAGCCTACAATACCTAAAGCTGCAATAATTCCAGTTACATTAATTCCGAGTGCATTAGCTGCAACTAAGATTAAGTATAACCATAATGCAGTGCTTATTATTCTGTAAAGAAAATTTTCTACTCCTGAATCGATATATTCGTACTTGTTCATTAATCTCTTGACGATTCTTAAGACGTAACTTACCAGAGGTCCACCGATCAATAAAGTCAATAGAGCAGTAACTGGCCCGAATTCTATTATCTGAGTACCACAAGCAATTGTAGGTTCTAAGTCATTTGGGAAATTTTCCAAACATGTCATAATTTCTCCCCATAATAGCAGTATAAAACATCTTTGCTAAGCAGGTCTTTAAATTATACTGTCCAATAAAGTTTCATGAGCATGTCCAGTTACAGGAAAGATTTTCCTCTGATGAATAAGGAAGATTCTCCAATATATTTGGATAGTGCTTGTATGACACTTAGACCTCAGCAAGTTATTGATGCAATAACTGAGTACTACACAGATTACCCAGCTTGTGGGGGTCGTTCAGTTCATAAACTTAGTTGGCAAGTAACTGAAAAATTTGAAATGGCACGTGACAGTCTGAGAAAATTTGTCGGGGCCGAGCAACCTTCTGAAATTGTTTTTACCAAAAATGCTACTGAAGGAATGAACATTGTAGCGAACGGTTTGAGATTAAAGAAAGGAGATCATGTTCTTACCTCAGATAAAGAACACAATGCCAATGTGGTTCCTTGGCATCACTTATCAAAATACAATGGTATTAAGTATGATGTCCTTGAACCTAAAGACAACTATTTTTTTGATTTAGAGGCACTAAAAGAATCTATCACCTCGAATACTAAAATTTTCAGTTTCGTTCATACTTCTAATTTAGATGGGCATACAAACCCAGCTAAGGAAATAGTTGAGATATGTCATGATCAGGGTGTAAAAGTATTGATGGACATAGCTCAATCTGCAGCTCATAAAGAGATTGATGTGGTAGATTTAGATGTTGATTTTGCTGCAGCTAGTGCTCATAAGTTTTGTGGACCTAGTGGTATGGGTTTTCTTTATGGTAAATATGATTCCTTGTCATCATTAATTCCGACTTATGTTGGAGGATCTACAGTTATTAATTCTACATACGAGGATTATAAATTGTTGCCACCACCTTCTTGTTTTGAGGCAGGTCTTCAAGATTATGCAGGAGCAATTGGCTCAGGAACTGCAGCAGAATATGTAATGAAGGTAGGCAGAGCGAACATTCAAGAACATGAAAACAGGCTTAACAGAATCATGTCAGATAAGCTTCTAAATCTTGACAAAGTATCTATTGTTGGACCAAGTGATGTCTCCATGCGGGGCGGAATTTGTTCGTTTAACATTGATGGATGGGATCCAACCGAAATTGCAATGCATCTTGATGAAGAATACAATATTGCAATCCGTAGTGGGATGCATTGCGTTCATTCTTGGTTTAATTCAAGAGGAATAGAAGGCACTGCAAGAGCTAGTGCTTATCTATACAATAATGAGGCCGATGTTATTTCATTTGCTTCAGCCATTGAAGATATTGTAAATCAATAATGGTTGATTATCCTTTGGCATCCTCTGAAGATGTTTTGAACCATAGTGTGAGTAGATATACAAAAAGTAATTTTCCAGCTTATAGATTTGTTCCAGGAATTCACCCTCACCCTGTCAATAGCCCTGAAGGTCACAGTTATGGCCATGATGAAGATGAGATAGGAAAATGGGAATCTGATGACTGGAAATTAAATGAAAGTTATCTGTATGGAGTAGATTTGTATAACTATCATTTTTATTGGGAGGCCCATGAGGCATGGGAAGGTCTTTGGTTAGCTTCAGTTAAAAGAAGTAGCGAACATATGTTCATTCAAGGACTGATTAAGACTGGAGCAGCACTATTGAAAATTAGAATGGCTAGTTATGAAATTCAAGATTTAATTGGAGCTAGAACACTTTCAAAGTCAGGTATGGACCTTTTGTCTCGTGTGGGCGTCTCAAAATTCATGGGTTTAGATATTGTGGCTTACTTAGAAGCCTATTCTGAATTTATTAACCCAATTTTTGATAATAATATCCCTAATATAGATCAAAAGACCCCTAGGATCGTACTCGATTTCTAGTTGTCGCTTACCATAGGACGGCTAGAACCACATTCAGGACACAATTGACTATCATCAATATACTTGTAATTGCAGGCAGGACATATGCTTGCTAGTACTTTTTTCCCTTTAATCATCGATTTATTCTTTTCAGCTGTAACTAAAGTAATTTCACCATTTTCACTCTTAGCTATTTCATATCTACCTGATCCTCCCATTTTCATTAAAACGTCTGGAGGAAAAGATACAGTGCCCAGTTCATCTACAATCAACTCTCTGGTTCCTTCCAAATCATCAATATCCAAATTTGTTCCGTGCTCTGCAACAAATCTACCATCACGCAGTTCAAGACTACGGTCACAGAAAGCAGCAACTTCATCACTGTGTGTAACAATCAGAAAAGCAACTCCCTTTTCTGCATGTAATTTTCCAAACAATTCTAAAACTTCTCGACTAGTAATTGGATCTAAAGCTCCAGTTGGTTCATCAGCCAAAATTAACTTGGGATTGGTAACTAATGCTCTTGCAATAGCAACTCTTTGTTGTTCTCCTCCTGAGAGTGTTGCTGGCATGCTGTTAACACGCTCTTCAAGGCCAAGTTCTACTAAAATTTCCATAGCCTTTCTTTTTGCTTCTGATGGTCTTATGTCCTTGTGGCGTAGAGCCTGAGCAACATTATCTAGTGCATTAAGATCTGGTAGAAGATTTCCCTCTTGGAAAATGAAAGAAACGGTCTCTTGTCGCATCTTCACTAATTCAATTCCAGTTCTCCTAGTAGTTGATTTACCGTTAAGAATTACTCCACCTGCTGAAGGTTTCATTAAAACACCTAGACATTTTAATAAAGTTGATTTGCCAGAACCTGAAGGTCCAACTATGGCAACAGCTTCACCTTTTTTGACAGATACGTTTAGTCCTCTTAAAGCAACAACATTTCCATCTTCAGCGGTAGATGAATATACATGGTAAAGCGAAATTGCTTGTAAAATGGCATCTTTATCTATTTTATCATCCATCATTTTTTCTGTAAAATTAATAGATTCAATTTCATCATTAGTGCTTTTTTCTTCTTTCCCTTGTCCAGTGGTATGCTCAAATAATTCTTCAGACATTTTATTCCCCCTTTAGCACTACAGCTAGATCTGCTCGTAACGCTCTCCTAGTCGTAAATACCAATGCTATTACAACCACAGTCATAACACCTAAAGTAACTTGAGTAATAACCCACCAAGGCCATTGTAATATTCTGCTGATAACAGCTTCTTCACCTGTTCCTGAAAATAGTTGGAACAAGAATCCAAATATGTTAAAGAATCCATTAAATGCAAGAGATAATCCCATTCCTAACATAACTCCAAGAATCATTGAAAAGAAAACTATTGATAATATTTCGAATAATACAAGTCTAATTATCTGGTTTGGACTTGCACCAATTGCTTGCAAAATGGCTAATTCTTTCTTTTTCTGATTTAGGACTAGAGACAAGAAAACGAATGCAGAAGCAATTGCTGCAGCACTTGCTACTAGGTACTGTAGCGTGAATAGACCTTGTGTTCCAAATATAATTCCTCCATTTCTTTCCACATCCTCATGTGTAGTCTCCCAATCGTCAGCGCCTTCGAATCTTGAGTCTGCAGCTATTAGTAAAGTCAAAACTTGTAAATCATCATTGCTTATTCCATCAACATCGACGATCCAAGTTTGAGCTCTTAAATTATCTACGAATTGATCACCTACCAATGCTCTGTAGGATTGTTCATTAATAATCAAATAATTGTTCATGTCATTTGTAGCCACTCCAGGAATAAATTCATGAATTCCAATGTATCTCATTGATGTTTGATAAGTAGTTATTTGTTCTTCGAACTTTGCTGGAAAGTAAACAGGCAATAACAATGGTGTTGGCTCAGCACTGAAACCAGTTTCACAGTTGTTATTTTCATTATGGGAAGTCCCATCTGGGCATATAGCCCCTTGGAAATTTGGGTTTGTAAAATTAGTAGGAAAGTATGAAAATGAGCCGTTAAGGTTCGCATTTGTGAAATTTATATTTGCAAGATTAGCCTCATTTACAACGAATATAGTATTTCTTAAATCAGCACCAGCAAAATTTGCACTTCCGAGCTCTACATTATAGAAGAGGGACTCACTTAAATCAGAATTAGCAAAATTTACGCCTGATAAATTCGTGTTAGAGAAATCAGTTCTAGAAAAATTCCGATTACTCAAATCCTGTTCTGCTAAATTAATGTTTGACCAGTTTCTATCCATAATACTAGTGTAATACTCAAAAGCTTCTTCTACAGACATCGTTGAATTTGGATCTAAATTAGTTGGTACAAGATTCTTAAATTCCCATGTAAAATTAATTGTCTCTGATTCTTTATCTCCTGCTTCATACAACACATCATTTGAATCTCCAAATCTACCCGAACCATCTAAATCAAGTGAAAATGCCATGTCAGGTCCTGCTGAAAATCCTACATTTTCATATGCTGCAATTGCTTTAGAAATGTCTTTTCCAGGAATGGCTTGAGGGAACCATTTCAGTATGTCTCCACTTCCATTCATTAAAACATAAGCGTTTGCGTCTGTACCATCTTCAGATTCCAGAGATATCATTGGTACCGTCAATGCCTTGACTGTAATGTCTTTGGAACTAATATTCCGAACGGCCTCTTCAATTTCACTGGAAGTCATAGGTTCAGTAGAATAAATCTTAATGTCACTACCAATTTGCAGGTCTGCAGTTCGCTCATCTACGAGAGATCCAGTATATCCCTGCACAGCTGCAAGAGTTACTATCGACAATGTTAAAAGCATGATAAGAGATAACCTTGTTGTAGATTCACTAGACCCTGTATTTTGTAACCCTCTTTTCACGTCTGAAAGTAGTGGCGTTCTTTTGAAGAAGAAAAGCATTATTTTAGGACCATATGCGCCTAATCTAGAGAGTAATAGAGCACCTCCTATCCAAAGCATGAATGGTCCAAAAATATTAATTAAACCTCCCAAAAACCAATTACTAATTATCCCAGTTCCTCCAGTTGTTAGCTCCTGATAAGTATCTATTGCACCTAATGTTCCTATGAAGAGCATAATTACGTGAAGCCATGTTCTAGGTTTTCCTGACTCAGCAGTTTTCTTTACACCTTCGTCAATTTCCATTTCTAAGAATTTCTGAGTTCGCGATCTTCCGAATAATAAAGCTAGACCAAGCGTAGCCAAAATTGTAAAAAATGTTGCTCCAAAACTTAGAACTGGACTTATGTCTACGTCTAAAGTTTCAAATTGCATGAATCCAACACTTGAAAGAATAATGGGTACAGAAAAAAATGCTAAAATGTATCCAGCGACCCAAGCAACTGAGGAGATGACAAATAGTTCAAAAAGAACCATTCCTTTTAATTTGTCAGCTGTTGCTCCAATTGATCTGTGAATACTTATTTCTCTTCGCCTCTGTTCTAACGAAAGCTCTAATCCGTAAATTAATAAGTATAACGAAAGAATGACTACAGGTATCATCAATATATAATCAAAGACTTGTACGAATCCAAGAACAAATTCAAGCCAAAGTATTGTTCCACTGATTATGTCAACATAAAATATTTTTACGTTACCATTATCGTATGTTTGCTTCTGCATATCATTTGATATAGCATCTAACCAGTCTTCAGCTGCAGAAATCGATGAGGTCGGTAGTAAGCTTCTATCAACGGTTACTCCTAAATATACGTGATCTTTATCTATCAAGGTAATTTGTTGTTCATCACTTAATAAGGTCCAAGTAGTGTAAATTGGATTTGCTGCAAGGACAGGATTACCTTGAGGCCATGGTTCATAAATTCCAAGAATTGTAACATTCTCCAATTTCATTTCAACTTGACAATACATTAGCCTGTATTCCTCGCCTTCGATTATTTTACCTGGGCAGTCTTCATCTTCCATAGTGCCAGGTAAGCCTCTTTCATGAGTGTAAGTGAAAGTTAAGGAATCTAAGTTGTCACCGACTTCAGCACCTGCTGCAGAAGCAATATCTAAAGGAACGAAAATTCCTCTTTCATTATCAACCTCTTCGTGGGATTTCCATTCTCCCATTTCATAAATTATGTTTTCAGATAATCGTTCTGCAAGCACTCCATCAAAAGCTTCAGGTCCGAGGAACGAAATTGCTCTAATATTAACTACAGGAGGTCCGGTAGTGTACTCATAGTCCCACAGCTCCTCAGTATCCCATTTTCTGTCTTGATCTGATGATTCAATACTTTCCATGAATAATGGTGAAGCATAGAATGCAGCATCATTTCCCCAACTAATCTCACTATGAATTCCACTTTTACCTAAAACGAGAGTACAATCATTGAATTCTTTTCTCAATACTACTTCATCGCACATTTGTTGGAGTACAGCGGTGTCATTTGTCCAACCAGATGCTCCTTGTTCAGGAGCCGATTTAAATTCTATTTTTGAATCAAAAACAGTTTCTTCTATTGATTCTTCAAGGAAAGCCTGTGATAGCCCTACTCCATAAATTAACACAAGTGTAATTACTAAACTTGCTAGGAAAACACCTGCAAATACAGCCAATCCTCTTTCCTTATCTCTCCATGAAGTGAGTGTTGCTAATCTGAGATTATCAGGTAAATCTAAAAATCTTTTTTGTAAACCTAAAAACCTTTCTTTCCATACAGTTATTGAGAAAAACCATTGGAGCCAAGTAACTTCTGAAGCACTCATTCTTGTTCCTCCTCATCAGTTATTCCCCAAGCGGATTTGATGTCACTTGCAGCTACAATTCCGTCTTTCATTAGTAACATTCTGTCGGCTTGTTTTGCAAGATTAGGATCATGAGTAACCATTAGAATTGAAATTGGATTTTCACCTCTGGTCAATATTTTGAATAATTTCATAATGTCGCCACCGCTTTCAGCATCTAAATTTCCTGTAGGTTCATCAGCCAGAAGTAGCGGTCTAGAACCTGCAATAGCTCTGGCTACAGCAACTCTTTGTCGTTGTCCACCTGAAAGTTGTTCAGCTCCAAAATTAATTCTATCGCCCAAACCGACTGTGGTTAGTGCTGATTTTGCCTTTGTTTCAGCTTCATTCTGCTCCATTCCGGAGATTTCTAGTGCCATTGCAACGTTATCAATTGCAGTTAAATGCTCTACCAAGTGAAAATCTTGAAAAATCCACCCTACTCCTTTTCTTCTTACATTTACAACTTTGTTTGGAGGTTTCGTTCCATATGAAAAGTTATTTGAAGAACCGATTTTTCCGTCACCGTCAATATCTCGATTTAATTTTTCCTCAACTATATCTTTAGACCCT
>Ga0208127_1001093_pt1 | contig 13724 bp, 12 predicted proteins | sample ETNtaG_6_FD_185751 | JGI IMG/M metagenome (GOLD analysis project Ga0208127, IMG submission 185751) | Marine microbial and viral communities from oxygen minimum zone, Eastern Pacific Ocean - ETNP201306SV45 (SPAdes) (version 2) | ecosystem: Environmental > Aquatic > Marine > Oceanic ...
GATCCGGCGCAACCTGGTCGTTTCCGGAATCAACCTCCTTTCCCTCAAGCATCAGTCTTTTCAAATCGGCGAGGCAGTATTGCAGACCACCGGCATCTGTGCTCCCTGCAGCAGGATGGAAGAAAACCTCGGACCCGGGGGCTACAACGCGATGCGCGGCCATGGAGGAATCACTGCGAAAGTCCTCCAACCTGGTGAAATCCAGATCGGTGACCCGGTGCATCTCTTTAAAGCTTGAGTGGGAATCATTTCGACGAGAGTGACCTCCCTGGAAGTAATTGCGTCTGAGGTCTTTAATGATACAGATTAGAAAAGGAATCTAATGTAGATTAGACTGATCTGATCAAAATCTTTTAAAAGTAAATCACATAAAATAAAACTTAATTTATAAAACTTGGTTCCTTGATTTTTCTTGCAATTTATATAAGGAATTTACATTTTCTTTGTATTTAGGTATTGGAAAATAATCCATAGTAAATCTTGCATAATTTAATTCTTCACCCTTTACTAATCTTGAATATTTTTCCGATAAATTATCTCGATTTTTTATATAGATTGGATAAGCATCAGATGAACGGTAGCTGATGATTAATGTACGTCTAGGTTTATTAGATTTATTTTGATTTGATGAATGCGGTGTCATGCAGTTCATAAAAATTGCTGTTCCAGCTTTGCCTTCAATGTCGATAGAACTACTGTAATCAATATCATCAACGATCATTCCATGGAAAATTCCATTTTTTGAATGATTCATCAAAGGTTCTTTGTGCAAAGCAGGAAGAATTTTCAGACAACCATTATATTTAGTTGCATCATCCAGATATATCAGTACCGCAAGTGAATCTCTATTTGTCAAAGGATAATAGGATAAATCTTGGTGCCACTCAACTTTCGAGCCAATACTCGGTGGCTTCATATTGAGTTTGCTGTAATGGTAAATTATGTTTGAGCCCAATAGGCATTCTATACAATTTAGAATCTTTAGTGATTCTGAAAAATTTCTAAAACTCTCATAATAAGTGCATGGCTCATATAATCTTCGAACAAGTTTACCTTCAGGTTCTTGATCTTGCTCCATTTCCATTTTGGATGCATCATGATTTTCTAAACTATTACCTTTTGTAATTTGTTCTATTTGAGAGATAAAGGATTTGATTTGCTCTAAATTTAGTAAATTAGGAAGTATTGTATATCCATTTTCATGATATTCATTTATTTGACTCGAGGTTAACATAAATTTATTTGTATAAAATTTTCACCATAAAGAATATATCAACCACGAAATCTTGTGTCTGGCAACCCCTTTACACCTGGATTTGCTGCAAATAAACTTCCAGCAAAAGATGTTTTTGATAGCTCTTCTTCTGACATATCCCAACGTGCTGTCGTAATATAAAGTGTGTCTAGATTTCTGCCTCCAAAAGTACAACTGGTCACACGATCTACCGGAACTTCAATCACACGATCAATTTTACCATCCGGAGTAAATCTTATGACACATCCACCTTCCCATCTACAACTCCAAAGACCACCTTCTGCATCAACAGTTGAGCCATCAGGATAACCACGTTCTGCTTCAGCAAAATCTCTACGATTACTGATTAGCCCTTTTGAAAAGTCAAAATCATATGATGAGATCCAACCCGTTAATGTGTCTGTGAAATACATTATCGAATTATCAGGGCTCCAGGCCAAAGTGTTAGAAACACCTATGCCTGTCTCCATTTGATTTAAACTAAGATCAGGATCCAATCGATAAAGTGAACCACTATTTTTTTCTATAGGTAGGTTTGTAGCTTGAGGAGAAATATTATTTTGCATGGTGCCAAACCAAAATCGTCCCATTCGATCAGATGCACCATCGTTACATCGATTTTCTTGTAAATTCTTTTCAGGTTCTAATATTCGTGTAAGACCATCATCATTAAAATTGAAATGATTTATTCCTTTGTGAGATGCTACTAAAAGTCCCCCATTTTCCCGTACTGCCAAAGATGTAATCATCTCAGGCATTTCCCAAGAATCATAATTTCCTGAATCGGGATACCAACGATGTAATTTAGAGGGCATTGGAACATCCAGCCAGTATAAAGCCTGTTCCTGTTGATCCCATAAAACTCCTTCACCAAGATGATCCTTACTATCGAAAACACATTCTGCGGATATCATTAATTTCCTTATGGATTTAATTACACAAAACCGAAATTTTTAAAAAAATAATTTTGATTAATAAATAATGAATTAAAATAAATTTATTACTAATAATTGAAGATGTGAAATATCAATCAAACTTCATCATGAATTAAAAGAGAAATGCCTCCATCTACCATCATGCTTTCACCAGTTATAAAACTGGCTTCGTTAGAGGCAAGAAATAGTGCAGCATTGGCGACTTCATCGGGTTCACCAAGTCTTTTTACAGGATGTAATTGCTCAGTTTCTTTTTTCTTGGCGATTGGATCAGGAAATTTATTGAAATACCATTCATTGATAGGTGTAAAAATATATGCAGGACATATTGAATTAACTCTAATTCCCTTAGCTGCATACTCAACGGCAAGAGAACGGGTTAGGCCTACAACAGCATGTTTCGCCACTGGATAGGGAAAGGTGTGGGGTATTATTTGAAATGAGTGAACAGATGCTATATTTACAATACTTCCTTTAGAGCAATCAAGCATGTGAGGTAAGACAGCCCGCGAACAATACCAAACTGCATCAAGATCCACTGAAAAACATTTTTTCCAATCCTCCTCAGTTATTTCCAAAGGTGGACCAAAAACAGCTATACCTGCGTTATTTATTAGAACAGTGGGTTTGCCAAAATGATCTAGTGTTTCTGATACCATTTTATCAACGGCTTTAGAATCACTTACATCTGTTGTAATTGAAATTGCATTACCACCACTTTCATTAATACTTTTAGCTACATTTACTCCTGTATCAGGATTAATATCTGCAATAACAACTTTTGCTCCTTCCAGTGCGAATCTTCGAGATATGGATTCTCCGATTCCTTGACCTCCCCCCGTTACAATCGCAATTTCGTCTTTCAATCTCATATTCAATTACTAGTAATTGATTGTTTTCTAACTTTTCTGTCAATAATTGTCTGTAATACAACAGAAATGATGATTACAAGCCCAAAACATAGTTGAGTATAAAATGCATTTATTCCTGCCGATACAATTCCAGCATTGATTGCGCCTACTATATATGAAGCTACAAATGATCCTAATATTGAACCTGTTCCACCAAATACTGAAGTTCCACCCAAGAAAACTGAAGCAATGGTATTTAGCAAAAACCCATCACCTGTAGTGGGCCAAAAATAAAAACCATAAAACGATGTAAGTAATCCTGCAAATACTGAAACAACACCAACTAAAATAAATGATAATATTTTTACTCTTACCACATTTATGCCCATCAATCTTGCACTCACAGGATTGTCACCTACTAAAAATACATGAGCACCAAACTTTGTCCTATTCAACAAAATTGCAAATAATATTGCAAATAATATCATCCATAATGTTTGTATGGGAAAATCAAAAAGAGGCATTCTTAATAAAGCATGCATTTCAGGATACATATCTTCAGTCAATGGAACTCCTGTGCCGCTCATTAAAACTAATTCCAATCCTCTATATAGAAATGATGTGCCAATTGTGACCACTAGTGATGGGATAGTTAATTTCGCTACTAAGTAACCATTAATTAATCCACAAACGACACCAGTAAAAAAAGCAAATATCAGCGCAACTGGCCAAAAAACATGAGCTTTAACTAATAAACAAAATATAGCTGTGCCTAGTGCCATAATTGATGGAAAACTTAGATCCATTTCACCAGTAATAACAACAAAAGTTAGTGCTAGTGCAATTATTCCAAATTGTGGAGTTGTCTGAGCAAACGCAGCATAGATTCTATAATCAGTAAATACATCAGGTGCAGCAAATATAAATGCAAACCATATAAATAAACCTACACCTATAATACCCATTTGACTTCCATATCTTCTAAATACAGAAGGATTATTATTTTCTAAGGTTTTTGTTCCTGTCTGCTCAGTCATTAAATCTTTCCAGTTCTAGCAACTTCATAAAGGCTTTCAATTAGTTCTTCCATACTAATGTCTTGTTTATTATACACACCAGCAATTTTACCTCTATCTAGAACATATAATCTATCTACTATGGGATAAACATGAAAAATATTATGGTCAATAAATATTGCTGATTTACCTGCCTTCTTTATATTTTTTACAAATTCTAAGGTTTTTTTGGTTTCCGTTAGAGACAAACCCATTGTTGGTTCATCCAAAATTACCAATTCAGCTTCAAAATATAGAGCTCTTGTAATGGCAACACCTTGTTTTTCTCCTCCTGACATTGTTGCAACTGTATTATCAGGATGGACTGCAGTTGATGTAAATCGCATATGTTCTTTCATCAGTTTTTCTGATTCGGAACGCATTTTTTTTACATCAAGCAAACCCAATGAATTTCTCAGTTCGCGCCCCATAAACATGTTACGCCAAATGGATTGCTTCTCACACAATGCTCTTTCTTGATATACAGTTTCAATCCCTAATGATCGTGCTCTAGAAACAGACCAATCATTAATTTCATTTCCTTTAAAATATATTTCACCACCTTTATCTGGAACATGAAAACCCATTACGGTTTTAACTAATGTGGATTTACCTGCACCGTTATCACCTAACAATCCCACAATTTCACTAGGATAAACTTTGAAATCAACCTGACTTAATGATTTAACTTCACCAAAAGTCTTAGAAACGTTAATTAACTCAATAACCGGTTTATCTCTTGTGTCCTTTGAAATCGTAGTATTCATATATGATTCTATAAAAGTACCCGGGATGTAAATCCCGGGTTTTGTTATTTCATCTTATTTCAACTGCTGCTAACGGGGCAACTGCATCAACATTACTTTGATCAACAAAGGCTCCAGCGGTATTAATATGCAATCCTGAGAAACCATATTTCTTGGTTAAACAGATATTCATCATCGATAAATATCCTTGAAGATACGGTTGCTGATCAATTACTAAATTTTGGTAACCTGATTGGATTGATTTTGCCGTATTTGGGGACATGTCAAATCCAGCAAAAAATACATCACCGGGTTTTAGACCAGCTGCTCGAGCATAAACACCTACGTTTGAAGTCAGACCTCCATGATCTGTAACTGCAATTTTGACGTCGGGATTAGCACCCATTAAACCTACAAATGTTGCTGTACCTGCATTGGGATCAGCATTTGTTGCCCCATCAATTTCTTGATAAATGATTTTGGCCCCTGCCTTTTCAAAGGCATCCATTACCCCGACAGTCCTTTGCCCTCGGTCACCACCTTGTCCTTTAAGACCCCAAACAAAGACTTTATCTCCGCTTTTTAAATTTGCTCTTTTTGCTGCTTCAGCACCCAGATTAAAACCTGCTTTGTAGTTTGGCGCTCCAACAAAACCAAAACCTTGAGCAGAGTATTTTTCTTGGCTTTTAGGAAGTGCCGTATTTAATGTTGTAAAGATCATTCCCCTATCATAAGCCCGCTTTACTACTGGTCCTGTAGCATCCTCACCGGCAAATCCATAAGTAGCTATACCATCAACGTTACTTGCAACAGCTTGCTGAATTTGCTGCAACATTAGATTTGGATCCCAATTCGAAAAATAATATCTTACCTCAGGGCCAAGATCCATTTCAGCTTGTCTAAAACCATTATAGACATTGTTTGCAAACACACCACCTTGTGGACCACCAGGAAATGCAGCAATTTTTACCCCACTACACCATTTTGGTTTTGGATCAGTAGCAAATACTAATGAGCTAAAAACTAATTGAAGACCAATTACTGAACATAAAAATGTTTTAAGAAAAATTTTCATAATCAAATCCATTATTAATTAGGTTTAAAAAAATCATTGATAAAAGATCATTTCATAGGCATCTCCAATTCAATTATTTCTATAAAATCATTTAAAAAAATTAATTTTTATATTTACTTTTCCTGGAAAAAGTTGTGTTTCTTTTTTTAAAATCATTCCTCAACTCTAAACCTAAACCAGGACCATCTGGAATCGTGATCTCTCCGTTTTTTATAGGAGGAAGATTTGTAACTATTTCATCATACCAACCATAATAAAATGCTCTTACTATTTCCTGCACATAAGCATTTTTAGTTGACTGACAAAAGTGAACAGAAGCCGTTAATACAACTGGCCCATTACAATCATGTGCAGCGACGGGTGTTTGGTAAGAACTAGCTAATGCTGCACATCGACGAGCTTCAGTTAAACCTCCACACCAACCTAAGTCGAGAATAAGAAGTCCAAGAGAACCCGTATCTAGGAAAATTTTAAAATCATCTGCACCTCCACGTGTTTCACCTAGAGCGATTCGAGAACGAACAGATCTTTTTAACTCTTTTACCCCTTCAGCATTTGTCAAAAATACTGGATCTTCAATCCATCTCATCCCAATTTCATCAAGAGCCTGACAAATTATCAGGGATTCTGGAAGATTCCACATACCATGAAGTTCGGCACTTAATTGCATTTTATCGCCGAATTCTTTCTTAATAAGTTCGAAAGGTTTTAATGCTCTTTTTAATTCAGAGGGGCTAATGTACTGTCCTTGAGTAGATTCAGCAGCATAATCAAAGGGCCAGATTTTCATAGAATTTATACCCATGTCTAATAAGCTTGCTGCAAGACCTATCGGATCGTTGAGAAAACTATTTAGGTCATCATAATCATCATTATTTTGTTGCTTATCTAAACCAAAATTTTCTGTACTTCCTACTTTTGGGCCACGTACGTAACGATTTCCAGCACAGGTGTTGTATACTGGAATTTTATTTCTAATCCTTCCTCCAAGTATAACAGAAACAGGAAGGTTGCTAGATTTTCCAAGAATATCCCACAAGGCTATATCCAAGGCAGAACGAGCTCTAAGTTCCAAACCTGCTCCAACAAAACCAACATAAGGTCTGGATTTTAGGTGTACCATTCCAATGTCCTCTGAGGGAAGACCAAGAACTATAGGAGCTAAATTGGAATGTATATAAGCTTCTAATGCTTCGGCAGCAAAAAAAGTTTCTCCCAGTCCTGTTACTCCATCCTTTGTTTTTACCTCGAGCCACAAGAGGTTTGGATGTTCTTCTGAGCGATAGGTAATTATTTCATCGATATCGGACATGGATCTGAACAAGTATAAATCATCAAATGAAATTAAAATCTTATATATATTATTCTAATCAAACTAATAAATCGCACTTTAGAAAACTAAAAAATTTCAGTCAACTAAAAAGTTCTTTTTTAATAGGATTTAACTGATTAGTGGAGGCAATGAGGATCTACCCGAGGGTGATTTATAAAGCTGTAGCTTTATATGAAATCACCCATTCGGGATTTCAATCACGCTTTCTCGCTTGAAGACAGACCAGGAATAAATTCGGTTCGTGATGAGGATCAATCCTTAACGAACAACTGTCTCGGGAAGGACGCGAGGCATTCAACCCCGGAAGCGGTGATGAGGATGCTTTCGGTGGTTTCCAGACCCCAGTTTTCCTGCCAGATGCCGGTCATGAAGTGAAAGGTCATGCCGGGTTCGAGTTCGGTCAGGTCACCCCGGCGAAGGCTCATCGTACGTTCTCCCCAGTCCGGAGGATAGCTGAGTCCGATGGAGTATCCGGTGCGGCTGTCTTTGTGGATTCCGTGTTGTTCCTGGACATCGAAAAAGGCTATCGCGATGTCTTCACAGCGGTTTCCCGGACGGGCCTGTTCCAGTCCGGCTTCCAGTCCTTCCAGGACGGCCTGGTCCGCATCCAGAAATTCGCGGGAGGGTTGACCGAGGAAGACCGTCCGGCAGAGGGGGACATGATAACGCCGGTAGCAACCTGCAATTTCAAAAAAAGTGGCTTCTCCTTTTTTCATCGGGCGGTCATCCCAGGTCAGGTGGGATGCTGCGGCGTCGGTGCCTGAAGGCAGGAGGGGGACAATGGCAGGGTAATCACCTCCGTATTCCGCGGTGCCGCGGATACTGGCATCATAAATTTCCGCAACCAGGTCGCATTTCCGCATGCCCGGCTCGACTTGATCCAGGATGCGCGTGTGCATATGCTCGACGATCCGGGCCGCGCGGCGCATGAATTCGATTTCCTCCTCCGATTTCACTGCCCTGCACCAGTTCACCAGTCCGGTGGCATCATCGAAGGATGCATTGGGAAGATGCTTTAGCAGGGAGGTGTACGCCGCGGCGGAAAAATAATAGTTGTCCATTTCCAGCCCGATCCGGGAGTTTCCGAACTTGCGGTCCCTGAGCACACCACTGAGATGGTCCATCGGATGGCGTTCCGTGGATTGCACGTATTCATCGGGATAATAGAGGAGGTTCTGTTCCGGAAGCCAGGCGGTCCGTAACGCCCCCTGGGCGTCCATCTTGCGGCCGTACCACAGGGGGGCATCCTGAAGCGTCACCACCACGCATTGGTGGACATAAAAGGACCAGCCGTCGTAACCCGTCAGCCAGGCCATGTTGGAGGGATCGCTGAGGATCAACACCTCCAACGATCGGGATTCCATCGAACGACGAACTTTTTCCAGACGTGATTGGTATTCTTCAGGGCTGAATGCGGGGTGGTAAGGCTTCATCGGCGCACCTCATGGGGTTGAATTTCAAACAGAAATTGGAAGGGTTAACTCCAAAGGAAACCGACGGATCGTTTCCCGAGGATGGAGTCATCAAAAACTTTCTCTGCATTATCTTCAGCCAATCCAGCGCAAACATGAAGGGGCAAAAGGTGTTCTTCCCGAGGGTGGCAATATCGTGAATTTGGAGCAGACTCCCAATTCGACAGTTGCTCATCCCTATCTTGTTTGCCTGAAGATGCCGTACATACGCTGATCAACCAGTCCTGAAAGGAATCGTTCAAAGGATCGCTGGATTGAGGATTCTGCCAGTCGAATGCTCTCATATTATGGAAGGAAAACCCGGAGCCCAGGATGAGAATGTTTTCTTCAAGTAAGGGGGAGAGGGCGGCACCCAAATCTAGATGCTGTCTTGGATCCAGTGATTTCATCAGTGAAATCTGGATGACCGGTATGTTGGCCTCAGGATACATCAGTGCCAGTGGTACATAGACACCATGATCGTATCCCCGCTTTTGATTGAAAGCACTTGAAATGCCTGCTCCTTCAAGGACGGACACCAGATCTAATGCTTTTTCTTCTGATCCAGGAACAGGGTATTGGATCTGGTAAGCTTCCTCCGGGAATCCATAGTAATCATAAAGCAGCGGAATTTCTCCAGTTCCAAATACGACCGGGTTTGACTCCTCCCAGTGTGCACTGATGACCAGGATCAAGTCAGGTTGATGTAATTTTGAAGGAATTTCCTTGAGAAATGAAATGAGCTTCTGATGAGCTGGATCTGACAGCAGTGGCAGGGGGCCGCCACCATGAGGGACAAAAAGAATCTGAGCTTTGGACACACTCACACCCGGGTCTGCTTCTTGTGTGTAAATTTTGTTCTTGGGAGCTAAAAGGGTACTTTGAAAAAGCATGAAAGGGAATAGACGAAGCCATTCCCAATCATTTAGAGGAGAGCTATATGAGAAAATGCGGGTGTTTTATGGCACCTCCCGCTGGCCTGAAAACGTTAAAGAGAAGACCCTCAGGTTTATTTGTCCGTCCGAAGCAAACGACTCAGCCAATCCACTGCCTCAAAAACGGCCGTTACACGATGTCTTAAGATTTTCATGATGTGCACGCCAGTTCCTTCTCAATAGCTGACACTCAAAAAGCGACCTGATCAACACCTTTGAGACTGAGCATTTGTCGCGCTTCATCCGGAGTTGCAATATCAAGAGACAGTCCCTCCAAAACCTGACGGATTTTTTTCACCTGATCTGCGTTAGATTCTGCCAACCTTCCGGGCCCGATCCAGAGCGAGTCCTCGAGTCCTACTCGAACGTTGCTGCCCTGTGCAGCACCCATAGAGGCCAGAGAAATTTGATTTTTTCCTGCTCCTAAGATGGACCACCGGTAATCATTTCCAAACAAGCGATCAGCAGTGCGTTTCATGTGCATCAAATCCTCCGGGTGGGCACCAATGCCTCCTAGAAGACCAAAAACCGATTGAATGAAAAGGGGTGGCCGGGCCAACCCTCGATCAACAAAGTGAGCAAGATTATAAAGGTGCGAAATGTCGTAGCACTCAAACTCGAACCGTGTGGAGTTCGCATTGCCGATGCTTAAGATGGTCTCAATGTCTTTAAAGGTATTTTTGAAGACTAAATCCCGGGAATTTTCCAGATGCTTGACCTCCCATTCATGGGTGAAATCTTTGAAACGATCCAGCATCGGATAAAGACCAAAGTTCATCGAACCCATATTGAGAGATGCCAATTCCGGCTTAAACGTCGCGGCTGGCTGCATCCGCTCTTCAACCGTCATGTGGGGACTTCCACCGGTGGTGATGTTGACCACGGCATTGGTCGCCTGCTTTATTTCGGGAAGAAATTGTTCAAAGACTTTTGGATCCTGAGTCGGGCAACCTGTTTCAGGATCCCGTGCGTGAAGATGCAAAATGGCAGCTCCAGCCTCGGATGCTGCAATGGCTGCATCGGCGATCTCTTTTGGTGTCACGGGCAGGTATTTTGACATCGATGGCGTGTGAATTGCCCCAGTGACCGCACATGTAATGATGACTTTTCGTTTACTTGTTCCCATTCGTCTTCTTCTCCTTATTGTTTTTATGAGCGATCAGAGCTGCTAACTGCTGATCACGCCATGCTTGGCGTTCTTCGATCCTGGATTGGTCAAGAATCGAGCGTCGATCATGATGGATCCGGTCGATGAGGTTCTTATCCCAGGTCATCTCAAGACTTTGAGAGACCGACATGTCCCGATACATGTTGCCATAACGTTCTGCGTAATCTGCAAGGCCTCCCGGCGCATTCAAATCGATCGTTTCAAATGGCCCCATGAAGGACCAGCGTAACCCAAGCCCATCCCGGACGGCACAATCGATATCGTCCGGACTGGCATAATCTCCTTCAGCAAGCCGCAACGCTTCATTGATCAGAGCGCCTTGCAACCGATTCAAAATAAATCCTTGAATTTCCTTTTTGACAATGATCGGACTTTGTCCAACCTCCAGCATGATTTGATAGGCCCCGTTCACGGTTTCTTCCGACGTCCACGGAGAAGGAGCAACTTCGACCAATGGTATCAGATGAGGAGGATTGGTTGGATGAACCACCACGACTCGTTCACGACACCTAAGATTTTCGGAAAATTTTGATGCGACAATGCCTGAGGTTGAGCTAGCCAGAATACAGCTTCCTTTCACGACTCCTTGAAAATGATCGAAGAGCTTTTTCTTCAGCTCCAGGATTTCAGGCCCGCATTCCTGCACATAGTCTGCATCGGTCAATGCATCCTCAATGCTTGAGGTATAGATGATCTCTTTCGGTCGCCGGGATGCTGAATCAAGACCCGAACGAATCAATAAATCGAGTTGCTCAGCAATCAAAGGTTCAGCTTTATCCAACGCGTTTTTGTCGGAATCAAACAACCTGACGGTCCAACCTGCCCGCGAAAATACGATTGCCCAGCTGGATCCGATGAGACCACTTCCGATGATCGCGACCGAACGGGTCTCGGATTGTGATGTCAACGCGCTTTTATCGTCACTTTGATCCAGCATCATGTAAGAACCTTCTCGATATCTGATGCCGCCCCGGCAATATCAGCTTCAATTGCAATACGAGCGCCCACACCATCATTAGATTCAAGGGCTTCACATGCGCGGAAGTGATGCATCATCGAATTGGACCGACTGAACTGCTCAAAAAAGGTAAGCCGAACCTGCGGGCCAGAGCGCAGCCAAAGATTCTCAATCATCCTCATCATGTAATCTGAACTTGCGACTCGATAGATGGCTCTATGAAATTCCCAGTTTTGTTTTAAATATGCATCAGTATCATCGTTTTTGATGGAATCTGCCATGTGGTTACACAACTCCCTGATATGACTGAGGTCACTTTGATTGATTTTCTCGGCAGCTCTTTCTGTGGCAATTCCCTCAAGGGCCAAACGAATGTCGCGTAAATCTCTCAAATCCTCCCGTGTTAACACTGGAACAGACGGGGTTCGATTAGAACCGACCACTAATGCATGCTCGGCTTGAAGTCGTTTGATCGCTTCACGAGCGGGAGTGGCAGAAACTCCCAGGGTTTCCGTCAGGTATCGAATAGAAACCGGCTGGCCGGGCTTGAAGTGTCCAATCATCAGATTCCGGCGCAACACGTCGTAAACCTGTTTGTTGACAGCGTTATCCGCACCAGCCTCATGCTTCACAATCATAACGATTCTTCAAAATTATTGTATCCAGAGTTTTTCTTTACGGTAATCCAGATCATCCAGCAAAGGTTTCGCCGGTCCCACATGGCTGACCGCGCCACGGTCAAGCACAAAGGCCGTGTCTGCCAATGAAAGCACCAGGTCGAGTTGATGCTCGACGATCATGATTGAAACCTCACTCCGCAATTTATCGATTCCTTCAAAAAGTTCTTCAATCATCACAGGAGAAAGTCCCTCGAAGGGTTCGTCCATCAGCAGAAGGTGAACGTTCCCAACAAGCGCCCGGGCAATGGCCACCATCTGCTGCTCTCCTCCGGAGAGCGAGTCAGCACGGGCATGCAAACGCTCTTTGATCCTCGGAAATTGCTCAAATACCCGTTCCTGCGTCCAGGTCACACCATCATTACCTTGGCGCCTGAGAGCACCAATTTGAAGATTTTCTTCAACGGTCAAATTCGGGAAAAGCCTTCTTCCCTGGGGAACAAGCCCAATTCCAAGACGTGAAATCTCTTCCGGTTGGAGGTTTTGGATATCATGACCGATGAATGTAATCCTTCCATCAGAAACCGGAGCAATTCCCATGATGGATTTCAAAGTTGATGATTTTCCTGCCCCGTTCCTGCCAAGTAAAGCCACTATTTCTCCTTGGGAGACGTCCAGGCTCACATCATTGAGGATATGACTCTTTCCATAAAACGTATTGATGGCGTCAAGCTTGAGCAGACAAGGTTCTGAGTCTCGGTTGTAATCACGTTCGGAATTGCTGCGGGTTTTGATGATTTGATCCTTGCCCGAGCCAAGATAGGCGATTTGTACCTGCTCATTATGGCGCACATCTTCTGGCTCACCTGTAACGAGTACCCGCGCTTCATTCATTACGGTTACCATGTCTGAGAATTCAAACACCCGGTCAATATCGTGCTCGATCAGCAAAATGGCCATATAATCAGCCAGCGATTTGATGAGGGCAATAATCCGTTCACGCTCCTGAGCAGCAAGGCCTACCAGAGGTTCGTCCAACAGTAATACTCGTGGCCGTGTCGCTATCGCAAGGCCGATTTCCAGCAAACGCTGACCACCGTAGGACAAATCGGAAGCAATGATGTCCTCAAGGCCGCTCAAACCAAGAAAATTTATCAAATCCTGTGTTTCTGAGTTTACTTCAGCAAGTGATTTGGCATCGATCCAGATATTGAGGGCTTGATGGTGACGTGACTGAACTGCCAGCCGAACATTTTCTTCCACCGTCAATTCCGAAAACAGATTGGTGATCTGAAAGGAACGAGAAATACCCTGATGTGACAGAACGTGAGGGCGCGTGTCGCTT
>Ga0208127_1001096_pt1 | contig 13705 bp, 12 predicted proteins | sample ETNtaG_6_FD_185751 | JGI IMG/M metagenome (GOLD analysis project Ga0208127, IMG submission 185751) | Marine microbial and viral communities from oxygen minimum zone, Eastern Pacific Ocean - ETNP201306SV45 (SPAdes) (version 2) | ecosystem: Environmental > Aquatic > Marine > Oceanic ...
GTAGAGACTCGCTTTGTGAAGACCGGTGGCTTCAGTAAGATCAGACATGGAAGTCGCTTCGAAGCCCTTTTCCCAAAAAGCATTCATTGCTGCTGCAAGTGCTACTTGGGGTTCAGCTTTTCGCGGCCTTCCTGCCATTTATTCGACCTATCTTGAATGGGTATGATTTAAAAAAGCGTCTATCATAATGTGCTCTGCTTAATTTACCAATAAGTAATTTAAAAAAATCGAAGAATAATTAACACATACTCTCATTTTTAATTATTCCTTAAAGTTTTGTTCAGGAATGTGTGTTTTAATTGAATGTGATTTTTGACCAAGTTATCAATCACTCATTTTTCATTTATCCGATAGGTTAATCAGAAAATACTTATGCAAACGCCTTTAATGATTGCTGCTGCACCAAATGGTGCACGAAAAACCAAAGCTGACCACGCGCGCTTACCAATACTACCCAGTGAGCTTGCTCAAACAGCAGAAGAGTGCTTGGCTGCAGGTTGCTGCATGATTCACCTTCACGTTCGAGATGAAAATGACAAGCATAGTCTTGAACCTAAAAATTATAGAGTCGCTATCGAAGAGATAAGAAATAAAGTAGGAAACGATTTAATAATCCAAATCACAACAGAGGCGGTTGGTATCTACCAACCTGAGCGGCAAATAGAAATAGTCAAAGAAATTAGACCAGAAGCGGCTTCCATTGCTCTGAGAGAGTTCTGCCCAAACTCAGGTTACGAGAAGCAAGCGAGTGAATTCTTTGCCTGGATGTTTAAAGAGAGAGTGGCGCCACAATATATCTTGTACGATCTAGATGATATACGCAGATTTGAAGAATTTTGCCAAAGGGGCATGATTCCGGGAGAGAATCATTCTGTGCTCTTGGTGCTCGGAAGATACACAGTCAACCAGGAGTCCAATCCAGACGACTTGGATCCTCTAATAAAAGACCTGCCAAAAAATTGTAATTGGTGGCTCTGTGCATTTGGCAAGAATGAAACTAAGTGTATGGAGTCTGTTATTAAGAACCAGGGTCACTGCAGAGTTGGCTTTGAAAATAATCATTTCTTGCCAGACGGTGAGGTGGCTACAAGTAATGTAGATTCAATAGCTATAGTTAACGAGTTAGCGGAAAAGCATGCTAGGCCACTTGCTGACGCAGAGCTTGCAAGAGAGCTGATGAGTTTCCCTTAAGAGCAGACTAAGGTTTTATCTAGATTAACTAGGACGAATCGAGAAACGGTAGCCAGCTCCTCTCACGGTTTGAATAAGTTTAGTATAGTCAATAGCTGTGTTTTCAACCGAAGATAGCGCCTTTCTCAGCCTACGAATATGTACGTCTATCGTTCGCTCTTCAAGATAAACATTTCCGCCCCATACGGAATCCTGAATATGATCTCGGCTAAACACCCTTTCTTGATTCAACAGGAAAAATTTTAGCAGTCTAAATTCAGTAGGACCCATCTCTATTGGCTGCTCTTCAATAGTAATTCGGTGGCTAGTCGGATCGAGCTCAAGATCAAAGACTCTAAGTGCTTTATCTTTCTGTTTGCCATCTATGCGTCTTAATACGGTTTTAATCCGCGCAACTAACTCTCGTGGAGAAAATGGTTTTGTGACATAGTCATCAACACCCTCACTCAATCCCTGAACCTTGTTATCCTCACTCGCCTTAGCAGTTAGCATGATGATTGGAATATTGGTAGTAGCCTCATCGCCTCTCAAACGGCGCGCCAATTCAATGCCACTGCCCCCGGGCAACATCCAGTCAAGCAAGACTAAGTCAGGTTTATTATCTATCACGGAGACATGGGCTTCATGAGCTGTAGCCGCACTGATACTTTTGAAACCGGCAAGATCGAGAGTTATGCCAACCATGTCTCTAATGGAAGCCTCGTCATCAACGATAAGAATGGTAGATTCAGACATAGTTCATTCAACCATAAAAAATATAACTTAGCATTGCAGAGCTAACACTTGTTCGTATTTATCTCCTGTTAACGCAATGTCCTAACTTCTGTTTAGTAAAACACTTCTAGAAGGTGTAGTCGACCTGCAAACTAATTTCGCGGCCCATAAAATAACCGTTTACCAAATAATCACTGACCCTGACTTCGTTCCGCTGGTCAGTGATGTTCTTTGCCTTTGCTGTCACTTTCCAGTTGTCGTTTAGTTCACGAATAAATACGAAGTTCAATTCACCAAAAGCCTGCTCATAAAAGTCTGGAACAGTTTCTATGCCGACTTGTGAGACCCTATCTCCGTAATAATGATAAAGGAGAGTCGCTGTAGTTCCAGAGAAAGGCTCATAACCTATCTGGGCATTCAATAGCCAGTCAGATTGTCCTTGCAGAGGCCTTGTCATGCTAGTTAAGACACCGCGATCCTCTGGCGCAATGGTCACGGTAGAGTCGATATAGGAGACATTGCCCTGAAAATAGAAATCCTCACCCAGGTCTCCTAGGAAATCCAGTGTCTTAAATACCTCTACTTCCACACCCTGATTTTCAGCACTCGCAGCATTTATGAAAGTCATGACTCGATTGATAGGGCTCTGGATAGAAGCCTCAATGGGATTTGTAAATTCCTTGTAGAAAATACCCGCCGATACATAATCGGTATAACCAAAGTACCACTCCCACCTGAAATCATAATTCTTTATGTCAGTAATCTTAAGATTTGGGTTGCCCACGACTTCCGTGCCAGTCATGGGGTTAGTGAACATAGCAGGAGATAGCTCTCTGAAGTCAGGTCTTGAGACGGTTTCGCTGTAGGCAAGACGAAACTGATGATCGTTATTAATAAACGTTGCACTGAATGCGGGCATAAGCGCGTCTTGCTCAAGCTTTGCCTGAACCCCGTAGGTGGGATTAAACAAATCAAAGGTATCTGCTGTTTGCGTAAAATCTTCCTGTCGGGCACCAAGCGTAAACCGTAATCTATCATCAAAGTTAAACTCAACTTCACCATAAAAGGCATTGAGCTCATTTTGCGCTGTGTAATTATCGGTGGCTCGGGTGATCTCACGTATATAAAATCCTTCGGGGCCGATATTTTCCGGAGCAAAGATCGTCTCTAACGGCTGCTGAAGCAGATCTAAGTCGTAAGAAATAGGACCACCAAATGCAAATCCGTAACGACGAATCTCAGAGTCTCTATCTTTCTCAGAAATGACCCCCCCAAATTTAGTGGTAATAGTCGCGTTAGCTGGACCATAAAAGACCATCGAAACATCAAGCCCAAAATCTTCTGTGGTATCCGTGAGAAAACTATAGTTCCTCTGGTTACCGTTTCCTCGTGACGAGAGCTCTCCACCATCATAACGATATATCCTATGGTCTGGTGAATCTCGATTAGCTTCTATGTCACTGTACCTCCAGTTGATAACTAGCTCGTTAAATTCCGGGAAATAATGGTCGCCTTGCAGTTGATGAGAGGATAACTCTCTCTCAATCCACTCCAATTCCATACGTTCCAAATCATCAGAAGACTCGATAAAACCAAGAGTTCTGCTCAGCCTATGATCCATCTTTCTTAGTAGAAGAGAGGTCAACCTGACGTTATGATTCTCGTTGAGGTCTAACCCAACTGAGAACATACCACTCAGGTCTACACTATTTTCGGTGCCCTGAAAGTCCAACCCTTCTTGCTGAGAAAGAGTTTCACCACCTGCTGGCACCCATCTATTCTGCTCAACCTCATTGCTGTCCCAACTATTGGAATAATCAATAGCCCCAAAATAATTTATCTTCGCGCCGCTATCGCCTATCTCATTGAAATTTCCAAACGAGGTTGTGAAACTCGTATCAACTGGGAGGGACTCGGTATCAAAAGTGTACTCGTTGTTAAATGCTTTCCCTATTGTCGTCAAATCTTCCATAGGCACGCCCTGCTTATCATAGACGCTATACTTCTTGAGTTTATTGTCTCCGGCAACAGCCCGCTTCAAGGGCCCGGACATAGCCCTGTGTCCATCATCGTATCCTAACCAATCCCTGCTTCCCCCATCCAGCGTGAACCCGTCCTTGAAGGTGGTATTGTTCTGCCCTCCAATGGAACTGGTCACGTTCCAGAAAAATTCATCGGTCGACTTTTTGGTACGCATCTGCATTACGCCGCCACCAAACTCTGCTGGAAAGGCTGCGGAGTATGTCTTCTGAACAAGGACACTCTCGAGGATTGCCGTTGGAAACAGGTCCATTGGGACCACTCTGTTTATCGGCTCCGGGCTCGGTAAGATAGCGCCGTTCATTAGGGCGGTTGAGTACCGCTCACCCAGACCTCGCACATAAACGTACTTACCTCCAACAGTGCTCAAGCCAGAGATCCTTTTAAGACTTTCCGCAATGTTAGCATCACCTGATCGCGTGAATTGCTCTTGACCGACGACATTTGAAACCTGGTCTGTCCCGCGTTTCTCATCTGGTACAAATTGCCCTATTACCGAAATCTCCTCAATCTGAGGTTCAGCGTTTTGCGAAAATGTTGTATTTATTGATAGTGCAAGGAGGGTTACGACTGACGCGGGGATTGCTTCTAAAAAGCGAAATCTCATCTCTGGGGCTCCAAGGTTTTAACCTTCATAAAGCTTCTTTAAAAAGAGTAAATAGCTGAAGAATCTTTCCTTAATTTCTTACTACTCTTCAGACGCGCCCAGTTTATTTCCAATTTGTTTCATAATGATTACATCTATATTTCATTTTTATGACATTATGAGATGAGAGATTTATTTATAGATAAAAAAGGGCGCTCAAGAACGCCCTTTCTGTTGAACAAGCAGTCTTTATCGGCCTTACTAGAAGTCGTTGAAAGTCCAGCCCTTAGTCCAATCTGAAGTTGTGTCTTTAACGGCTCCGATATAATCAACCTGATCCCAAAAGACATCTGTCAGCTTACTCATATCAGAAGAAATGGCATTCACTTCGTCTCCATTTATAGTGCCAAGTGTCCCGGTGAGTTTGAAAGAAGCATGACTGCTACCCTCTTGAGCACCATACCAATCTTTACCCGTCCATAGAATCTCGGCTGCTGTGCCTCTCTCGGTCATGTCATTCAAACAGGCTGTTGTTATCAAACTGTTTTCCATGGTGAGTGATCCGTTAAGGGTAGCAATTGTTGCCCCAGACTGGGTCCAAGTAGCCGCAGCTGCAAGACGGACACATCCCTCTGAAGCTCGTGAAGGCATCTCTCCAGCGATAACGGAGTTATACATATTCATTCCTGTACCTGCCTTTAATTCCATCGCATGACCCTTCGAACTCATGTTAGGACTTAGAACACAAGTTAGATTTGAGATGATAGGTTGAGACCTCGGGGTAGCCGTAGGATTTGCACCGAGATTATCAGCCTCTATACAGTTATCACCAGTGTTGGTCAGTTTTATAAGCACGTGTTGAAGCCTACCCGTGTATCCAGTAGTCCAGTCAAGAGAATCATCGTCTATACCGGTCAAGTAAAGGTGTTTTGCATCAACATTACCCCCGTAGAACTCTATGCCATCATCAGCACCGTTGTGAATCTGAATGTAGTCTAAATTTGTTTTAGAACCTACACCCTGAAGAGCAAGGCTATTCAACTCGTCCTCTGGCGTGAAGAGATATCCAGCATACTTAATTTGGGTATAATTAATGTTCCCGCTGTCGTCATCGGCAACAGGATTGGCGCCTCCGCCGTACTGCCCGGTGTTGCCCTCCCCTTGTGCATATCCACTGCTAGAGTTAAGTTGAGCGGCACCATTGATTACCACACCACCCCACTTCCCTCGCTGAGTACTAGCTCCTGCATAGCCCGCAACATCCTCAGCCGAGGTCATTATGATTGGGTTTTCGGGTGAACCATTGGCATGAATTTTGGCGCTCTTATCAATAATGAGTGCGTTGAAACCCACCGGAGAAAATATCTTAGTTCCTGCGTCTATTGTCAGCGAAATTTTCTTGTCGTTGTCGGTATCAGTGTTTGTCCCAATAAATACTGCGCTACTTAACTGATAGGCGTTGTTTGAAGTAAGGTGAGTGTTCGTCTCTATTCGTCCCCTTAGTTCACAGACGGGCTTGCCGCTGAAAGTAGTGCCCGTAGAGGATGTGTTTGTTGGGCAGCCTGCAGCAGGTTTCTCAGCAATTGAAACCACCACTGGATTTTTCGTGTACGTCAGAGTCGTCTGATCATCACCTACCCAATAGCCAACATAAGCGATAAATTTAGTTCCTGCCAGATTTAATTGATCACCTATCAAATCTGTGAGAATTTCGATGTTCTCCGAAGGCGCCAATGTTTTTGTTGCAAATCCCTGTAAATTATCAATGTCAAAAGCGACCCATTCTCCCTGTGGTAACTTTGTATAAATACCGATCCCTTCAACCTGAACGATTACAATGAGAGTACCAATCTTTCCAACATCGCTCGGAGCAGGTTTTACTGTTGCCATTAAATCTAGCTTTTCGCTAGACGGAACCTCACCTAAATAATTCGCTCCAGCGCTAATCGTCCCCCCTCCAGTAAAGACCGCTTCTAAAGAGACACCAGCAGTTCCCAACACAGGCTGAGGTGCACTCTGCGTATTTATGGAAGTCAAACTTAACACTGCAAAAGAAGCTAAAGCGCGGGCAAAACTGAAGTTTAATTTCATAACGACCCCTTGATTAAAAGCGTACTAAAAGAAACTCGAACGACCTTAATGATAGGATCATTCTATTTCAGTTCTTTGACTTTTTATTTGCAGTTTTATGACAATTAGACATGCGAAAAAGTAAAGACGCTCCATACGGGCATGACGAGAGATTTTACATTGTAGTGATTTTAACAACAGGTAACACTGATGGTCCTTAACCTCTGAGCAGTGCGCGATGCAGCGTCTCAGTGGTAGGTAGTCAACGCGAAAAGGAGGTCACGTGCCATCTGTGCCAAGCAGTGTTTATGCCCTGAATCGACACAGATGTGACTTACGAGAGTGTTTTGCCCACCGCTCTTTGAAATCTTAACCTATTTATTGGATTAAGCAGACGCGCAAGACCTTTCGTAAAGGTGAGTGGACTGTCTAATACCGAAAAGCACAGACAACCATCTTCGGTCCTCGGTTGGTGGGTATCATTGTTTGTACGAAAGATGAAATCCGATTTCCCATATTCACCCAGCTCGTCAGTCATACTACCGTCCAGTACCAAGGTGGTTTCGGTGCCCTGATGCTTGTGGACCGGTGTCTGGCTACCTGGCTTCATGTAGAGGAAAGAGCAATGAGCCTCCTCATCAATTTTCACATCAGCTTGGCTAATGCCTGCTCCTAACTGTTTCCAAACAAGACCCTCTGAAGCCGCTTTTGCCAAAACCTTTGGAAGTTTCACACTACGATCGAGCATATGAATCGATCCCACTTCTGACTCTTCCTCGATCGGCTCTTTCAGCTGGGGCGTTGCAATAATGCTATCAATCATACTGGCGGTGTCTGCCTGGTAAACAGCGGAGCTGCTGGATTCGGCATTTGTCCACTGATCTGCTGTTCTCAATTCAATCTCTTGGATCGCACTCTTGCACTGATCACACATCTCAACATGCGCTGAGATGGCCAAGTTAACACCCACTGAGAGATCGCCGGAGACGAATTTCTCAAGCATTTCTGTCGAAGGATGAAGGTTCGATTTCATGTTAGTCATTCAGAAGTTCCAATTAATTGTCGCAATTTACCCATCGCCAAGCGGAGTCTCGATTTCAAGGTACCCAGTGGTATCTCAAGATCTGCTGCAGCTTCTTCATGGGTGAGATTTAGTAAATAAACTTTTTCAACAACCGCCTGCTGTGCCTCAGGAAGTTGGGTTAGAAATCTTTCGATGTTAGAAAATTCTACCGCGAGAGAGCCTTGGTCTCTCTCAACCAGCGACTCTGAATCTTCCATGCCGGCTGGCCAGATGTCATCGGCGCTCACACACATCGGCTGTCTTTTTTGCTTTCGCAACATATCAAAACATCGGTTTCGAGTGAGTGTGAAAATCCAGCTTTGAACATTGCCTCTATCGGAATTGTACAAGGGCGCTTTCTGCCACACAGTCATCATAGCTTCCTGCACCAAGTCTTTCGAAAGCTGCTCGTTACGAGTGATTTTCATACCGTGTGCGAAAATTTTGGTAGAGAAACGTTCGAACAGCTTATTAAATGCTTCTCTCGATTGGTGATTGCCAACATCAAGCAGCAGTTTTTCGTCCGAATCCGTGTCCGACTGAGACAAAGGTTTAGTAGAGGTACTCGCTGCCTTGGATGCAGGTTCAGCCTTAGAAGCTAAATTACCCATGTGCATGTGATCCATCGTGGCATTTAAAGTAGTCATAGCCGCTTTAAACGCTAATTCAACTAAATTAGATCACCCTGATGAAGATTGAGTGATCTGTACTAAAAAACTCACCGTTACTAGTGTACGACCATTATAACGAGGCTTGCCCTGATGAAACAGGCCCCCACACTTAAATTTGCTTCAGATAATAGCACAAGCGCTGATTTCCTTGTCTCACGAGTTGTAGAAGCTTATCAAAACCTTGATCCTACACAACTTGACGAAATTGCCACCTTGTACACTTCTGATGTCTATTTTGAAGATCCGACCTACGGCGTTCAGGGTAAAACAGCGGTTTTAGCTCACTTTTCTAAGTCTTTTGCGAAGCTGCAGGGTTGCTCTTTCAACTTTCATCGCACGGTGTCAGATGGCGCTGATATATTCCTGGCTTGGACGATGACAGCCAAGCACCCAAAATTTTTGAAAGGCCAAGCGGTCAGGGTGGAGGGCGCAAGCTTCTTGAAGACAAGAAACGGAAAGATTTACTACCACCGCGACTATTTTGATATGGGCTCCCTTCTCTACGAGCACCTGCCCCTTCTCGGAAAGATCATTCAAAAAATTAAACAAAGAGTGGCCCGATAGATCGTGAGGGTCCTGATAACAGGGGCCACCTCAGGAATCGGTCTTCAGCTCGCAACCGATTACTTAGATGACGGACATTATGTTCACTGCTGCGGTCGGAACTCCACGACCCTTGACCTATTAAGAAACAAATATCAGGATCATTCTGAGACGCATGCTTTCGACGCTGCGAATCTGAGTGAGGTAGAGAGCTCTCTGCAGGACCTAGATAAACTTGACGCGATAATCCTGAATGCCGGCACGTGCGAATACATCAACGCAAAGCAGTTTGATGCTGAAATGTTCGAAAGAGTTTTACGAACCAACTGTATCGGCATAGCCAACTGTCTACAGTTGCTTATCCCGAAAGTTAAACCCGGAGGCATAATTGGATTAATGGGAAGCAGCTCTAGCTATCTTCCTCTTCCAAGGGCAGAAGCGTATGGTGCGTCAAAGGCGGCGATTGAGTATCTTTCCCGAACCCTTCAAATATCCTTAAAGTCATCAGATATTCACGTAAGTTATATCGCTCCGGGATTTGTTGAGACCCCCCTTACAGACAAAAACGATTTCCCAATGCCTATGCGGGTTGATGTTAAATTCGCGTCCGAGAAGATCCGAGCGGGCTTAGCAGCAAAAAAACAGGAAATACATTTCCCTAGCCGTTTCACCTCCATCCTAAAATTAATCTCTATTCTACCTAACCGAGTCCAGCAGTTCTTGATTGCGAGAGTCCTCACATAATAAAATTTTAGATCTCTAATGAACGCACAAAAGATCGCAATTATCGGGAGCGGTATATCAGGTTTAACCTGCGCTTCCCTATTGCATCGAAACCATCAAATAACTATCTTCGAAGCTAACAACTACATTGGTGGACACACCAACACGGTTGAAGTGCATCACAAGGATCAAACGTTCCTGGTTGATACTGGCTTTATAGTTTCGAACGACAGAAACTACGACAACTTCCTAAAATTGATGTCGAAACTTGACGTTAGCCTTCAACCAACAGAGATGAGCTTCAGCGTAAGGAACGACAGGCTGAATTTAGAATATAACGGTCATAATCTAAATACGCTGTTTTCTCAAAGGCTCAATTTTTTCAGACCAAAATTTTACCAGCTTGTCCTCGACATTCTGAAATTCAACAAGGCTGCAAAGGCGTTTATTGAAAACAATCATTCAGAGCCACTCAAGTTAAGTGACTTTATTGCTGTCCACAAATTAAGTGACACCTTCAAAAATAATTATTTGTTGCCCATGGTTGCTGCAATTTGGTCTTGCAGCTTGCAGCAGGCCGAAGAATTCCCAATCGAATTCTTTGTAAAATTTTTTCACCACCATGGCCTACTCGATATCAAAAATCGGCCCCAGTGGTATGTGATCAAAGGCGGGTCAAAAACTTACGTTAAGCCCTTAATCTCTCCCTTCGAAGACCGAATAAAGCTGAACTGCCCAGTGGATCAAGTGAGCAGGAAAGAGTCCTCTATCGAAATTCGCCATGCTGGAGGTGCCGACGAGTTTGATCAGGTCATTTTCGCCTGTCACAGCGATCAGGCTCTTAACCTCATAGAGGAACCCGCTGCTATTGAGAAGGATATTTTAAGTGGGCTCTCCTATCAGGAAAATGACGTCATACTGCACTGTGATGACACTCTCATGCCTGATAGGAAATTAGCGTGGGCGAGCTGGAATTTTCTCGCTGGAGAGCAAAGTGCAGAGCAACCGCCACTCGTGACTTACTGCATGAATATATTGCAATCGATCAAAAGCGAATTACCTCTTCTTGTGTCTTTAAATGCAAGACACAAGATTGACCCAGAAAAAATTTTAAGGGAACTCAAATACTCTCATCCCATTTACTCCTATCAAGCAATTCAATCCCAGTCTCGCCGAAGAGAAATCTGTGGCGTCGATCGGTTTCATTACTGTGGGGCATATTGGTATAGTGGCTTTCATGAAGATGGTGTTAGAAGTGCTTTGGATGTCGCTGCTCGGTTTGGCGAAAAATTATGACCAACAACCCTGAATCAAATTTCGAAAGTGCGATTTATGAGGGCACCGTCCGACATCGCCGATTTAGTCCAAGAAGCCACAATTTTGATTACCCATTGTTTATGTTTCTGCTGAAAGTCGATGAGATTCCTCAAGTTGTTAAGGCCTTTTGGCAGCTAAGTTTTAGTGCGTTTAGTTGGGCGCGATTCAAACGCGACGATTACATAATTAGCGATCATGAAGACATTGCTGAGGCCGTTAGGGCAAAGTTATCCGAAGAATTAAACTGTCAAATGGAAGAGCTAGGAAACGAAGTGTTCCTGCTAGCTCATTTAAGGTACTTTGGTCTCTATTTCAGCCCGTTGAACGTTTACTTTGTTAAGAAAGAAGGCACGTGTACGCATATGTTGGCGGAGGTCAGTAACACACCATGGCACGAGAAACATTACTATGCTCTCGATCTTAACGACTTGAAGCAGCACCCTAAAGAATTTCATGTTTCTCCCTTTAACCCCATGGAGCAGACTTATCAGTGGATAATCAATCCTCCTAATAATTACGAAAGTCCTTGCGTAATCCATATTGAAAGTTTTAGCCAAAAGACAAACAACAAAGTCTTTGACGCCACTTTACGATTACGCCGAAAACCTTTGAATAATTCGGCACTCACTCGTACCCTGCTACGAACTCCCATGCAAACTTTAACGGTCATGATGGGAATATACTGGCAGGCTTTAAAATTATTGCTAAAACGAGTACCGTTTTATAAGCATCCTTCTAAATTGTAGTTGAGAGGAAAGCAGTCACAGTATGAGCCAAAATAACTTCTCTATTGATTCTTCGAGCGCTCGGACATATCAAAGTTCGAAAAAAATAGCGCTTGTGCGCTCCCTTCTTTTTAAGGTTTTAAGTAAAGCCTCAGAGGGCCACTTCTTGCTTAAAGAAAATGGGCAGGTCGTTGCGGAAGTGGGAGACCCGGAAGCTGAACTTCGAGCTGAAGCGGATGTGCTTGACCAACGGGCATACTTGCGAGCTCTTCTCGGAGGTAACACCGCAGCAGGAGAGGCTTTTGTAGATGGTTGGTGGACCTCGCCGGATATCACCCAAGTAACTCGATTTTTTTCAAGAAACCTCTCAATGATGGACTACTGGGACAGCCGCTTTGGCCTCTTTTTGAAGCCATTTAAAGTAATCAGGCACTTGAAGCGCTTAAATTCAAAAAGGCAAGCCAAAAAGAATATTCTTGCGCACTATGACCTTGGGAACGATTTGTATCAATCTTTCTTGGACCCGAAGATGCAGTATAGCTCTGCTCTTTATGCATCGGAGCAGCTTTCTCTAGAAGAGGCTCAGGTTAAAAAGCTAACTCGTATTTGCGAACAATTAGATCTTAAGGAGAGTGATCATTTACTTGAGGTTGGCTCGGGCTGGGGTGGTCTTGCGATATTCGCTGCGAAAAATTACGGCTGCAAGGTGACAACCACAACAATATCCGACGAGCAATTTCGCTATGCTAAAAATAAGATAGCCTCGCAAGGACTTTCTGAAAAGATTGAATTACTCTCGCAGGATTATCGTTTGCTCGATGGCCAGTACGAAAAAGTCGTCTCAGTAGAGATGATCGAAGCCGTAGGAAGGAAATATCTTAGTGAATATTTTGCCAAGCTTAACAATTTACTCAAACCAGGCGGGTTACTGATGCTTCAGGCAATTACCATCGCCGACCAACGTTATAAGGCTTACAAAAATAGCGAAGACTTTATACAGAAACATATCTTCCCGGGTGGATTCTTACCATCGCTGTTTCTGATCTCAAAGATAATTACTAATTCAACCGAATTGATTTTCAGAGATGTTAGAGATATTGGGCTGGATTATGCAAAAACACTATCTCATTGGCATGAAAACCTAATAGATAAAAAAGACTTCCTCAAACAGCTAGGTTACGACGACCGGTTCTTTAACCTCTGGTCATACTATCTCGGATATTGTGAAGGTGGTTTTCTGGAGCGCCGGATTAGTGCCTCACAGATACTTATGAGCAAAGCGCCTCATATTTAATATTAGAAAAGTGCAAGCCATCAAACAAATTGTTACTTCTAAACCTCTCAACCTTATTATCTTTAATTTGTTGTGGGTAGGCTTGGTTCTGGGAAGAGACTCCTTAATACACTTAACATTACCCAGTTTACTCATTTATTTAGCATGTCTTTTACGTATTGGTAATCTCAAAGTCCATCAGGTATTACTCCCAGCCATTATCGGAATTACGATCGACAGTAGCCTCACCTTTTTCGGAATTTTCAACTTCCCCGACTCAAGCTTAATTATTCCCCTCTGGCTGATCGTATTGTGGATTAATTTTAGCACCACCATTCCCCTGTCTCTTTCGTTTATAGGCAAGAACAAACTGGTCGCTTTTGGACTTGGCGCAACCGCCTTGCCTTTCAATTATACGGTTGGTGAACGTTTAGGAGCTGTCACTTTCGGCGACCCTTATCTTTTTTCGATATTGGTCCTTGCTCTTGTCTGGTCTGTAAGCTTTCCAATTTTATTTATGGTATCGCATGAAAATTTTATTGAAAGACTGAAAATAAACTAGCTTTTGTGTAACTTCATTTTAGTATTTTGGAATTCCATAAAAAAATAACTGGGGTTATCAGAACGGTTGGAAGCACCCACCACACCCATTCAGGTTCAAAAGGGGGATTAACAACTAAAACAGCTGTAATCACTGCAATAGTTCCTCCCATCATATTTGTTAAGTGTCTTGAAATTCTCTCTTTTCCAGTAGCAGAATTGTTTTTATAACTCCTAAAATCAGCATAA
>Ga0208127_1001098_pt1 | contig 13694 bp, 20 predicted proteins | sample ETNtaG_6_FD_185751 | JGI IMG/M metagenome (GOLD analysis project Ga0208127, IMG submission 185751) | Marine microbial and viral communities from oxygen minimum zone, Eastern Pacific Ocean - ETNP201306SV45 (SPAdes) (version 2) | ecosystem: Environmental > Aquatic > Marine > Oceanic ...
TGGATTAAGGATAAAACATAAAACGGGTCAACTTAATGAAGTTAGTGATTTAGTAAAAGTAAGAAAAAAAATTGCTGTTATTAAAACACTTATTAATGAAATGAAATTGAAGGATGAAGAATAATGAAATCAACTAATCCAAGAATTTTAACTGGAGTAGTCACCAGCAATAAAGCTGATAAGACTATTACAGTCAAAATTGAAAGAAAAGTAAAACATCCTTTATATGGAAAAGTTGTTAAGAGAGCTAGCAAGGTTCATGCTCATGATGAAAACAATTCAGCTTCAATAGGAGATATTGTCTCAGTTAAAGAATGCAGACCTATTTCAAAAACAAAAACTTGGATATTAGTATCTGATGATATAACCCAAACCGTGGAGGATAAATAATGATTCAAATGCAATCACTATTAAAAATCGCGGATAATAGCGGTGCACGAAGTGTTATGTGTATAAAGGTATTAGGCGGATCAAAAAGAAGATATGCCAATATTGGCGATGTTATAAAAGTTGCAGTTCGTGAGGCAATCCCTACTGGAAAGGTTAAGAAGGGGCAAGTCGTTGATGCACTTATTGTTAGATCAAAAAAGGGTGTGAGAAGGCGTGATGGCTCTCTTATAAAGTTTGATGAAAATGCAGCAGTTCTTATTAATGCTCAGAAAGCCCCAATTGGGACAAGAGTATTTGGACCTGTAACAAGAGAATTAAGAGATGGTAAGCATATGAAAATATTATCGCTTGCACCTGAGGTTTTGTAAGATGAGCAAGAATTTAATACCAACAAAATTAAGATCTGGAGATGAAGTAATTGTAATTGCTGGTAAAGATATTGGTAAGAAAGGAACTCTTAGAGAAATTGTTAGAAGCAAGAATAAAGCAATAGTAACTGGTATCAATATGGTTAAGAAACATACTAAACCAAATCCAGAAATGGGCGTCACTGGTGGTGTAGTTGAACAAGAGGCTGCAATATCTTTATCAAATTTAGCAATATGGAATCCAAAGAGTAAATCAAAAGATAAAATTTCTTACTCTACTAATAAAGATGGCAAAAAAATAAGACTTTATAAGTCAGATGGAGTTGAAATCAAATAATGGCTAATTTAAAAGAAAAATATAACAATGAGCTAAGACCAGCTTTAAAAGAAGAGCTTGGAATAGATAATATTATGGCAGTTCCTAAACTCACAAAAGTTGTTATCAATATGGGAGTTGGAGAAGCTGCAAATGATAAAAAACATCTTGAATCTGCTTTAGAAAACCTCACTGTTATTGCTGGACAAAAACCGGTTGTAACCAAAGCTAGACAGTCTGTTGCAAGTTTTAAGATTAGAGAAGGCTGGCCACTTGGATGCAAGGTTACATTAAGAGGCAATAAAATGTATGACTTCATTGAAAGGCTTATCAATATTGCGATTCCAAGGGAAAGAGACTTTAGAGGGCTCAATCCAAAGTCCTTTGATCAACAAGGGAATTATAGTTTTGGCATAAAAGAGCAGATTATTTTTCCTGAAATAAATTATGACAATATAGACAACATTAGAGGTATGGATGTTTGTATTAATACTTCGGCTAAATCAACTGAGCATGCTAAGGCATTACTTAAAGCTCTTGATTTTCCTTTTAAACAATAGGTACAAAATATGGCAAAAAAATCAATGATAGCAAGAGAAGTCAAAAGAATTAAAACAGTTGAAAGATTTGCTGAAAAGAGAGCTGCACTAAAGAAAATGATGAATGATCAATCTTTAACTAGTGAGGAAAGGTATGAAGCTAGGATTAAATTTCAGAAGCTTCCAAGGAATGCTAGCCCATCAAGAGTTGTAAGAAGATGTCAAGTTACAGGGAGGCCACATGCTGTTTACAGAAAGTTTGGCCTAAGTCGAATTAAATTAAGAGAAGCTGCTATGAGAGGTGACATACCTGGATTAGTAAAATCAAGTTGGTAATATTATGAGTTTTCAAGATCCAATATCAGATTGTTTAACAAGGATTAGAAATGGTCTTATGCGAGGCAAAGATCAGGTGAATATTCCATACTCAAAACTAAAATTTGAATTAGTAAATGTTTTGGTTGATGAGGGCTACCTAAAATCTTGTGATAAGTCTGAAGAAAATAACAAACCAATAATAGAGGTTGGACTTAAATACTTCAATGAATCGCCAGTTATCAAAGAACTCAAAAGGGTGAGTAAGCCAAGTTTAAGAAAATATTCTAGTGCTTCAGACTTAGATTCGGTCAAAGGTGGATTAGGTTCATTTATAGTATCAACAAATCAAGGCTTAATGACTGACAGAGATGCCAAGGCTAAAAATGTTGGTGGTGAAATTTTGTGTGAGGTTTTTTAATGTCAAGAGTAGCAAAAAGTCCAATTAATATTCCTGATAATGTTGAATTTAGCATGAATGAGAATATTGTTAAGGTCAAAGGAAGCAAAGGAGAACTTGAATTTTCTTTACCTGAATCCGTATCTATTGAGGTGCAGGAAAATGTTATCAATGTTAAATATGATGAAGCTAATCAACAATCTGTAGCTTTAGCCGGAACAACTAGATCCCTTGTAAATAATATGATTATTGGTGTCTCAGAAGGATTTGAAAAGAAGTTAGAACTTAAAGGTGTTGGTTACAGAGCAAAAGCCTCAGGTAAATTATTAGAATTAACCCTAGGTTTTTCTCATCCTATAAAATATCAACTGCCAGAAGAAGTAGATGTTGAGACTCCGTCTCAAACAGAGGTTGTATTAAAAAGCCACAATAAACAAATTTTGGGCCAAGCTGCCGCAGAAATAAGAGCATTTAGACCCCCAGAGCCATATAAGGGCAAGGGCGTTAGATATGCTGATGAACAGGTTAAGAGAAAAGAAGCTAAGAAAGCTGCTGGTGCAGGAGCTGCGTAATGAATATTAAAAATACATCAAGATTGAGAAGAGCAAAGAAAACTAGAGCTAACATAAAAGTTCAAGAGTCTCCTAGATTAACTGTGTTCAGGTCTTCAAGACATTTTTATGCACAAGTGTTTGATAATCTTGGATCTAAAGTAATTGTTTCAGCTTCCACTGCGGAGAAAGATATAGATGCTAAATCTAATAATCTTGATGCAGCAGTTGCAGTTGGTAAAAAAGTAGCTGAAAGAGCGCTAGAAAGTGGAATTAAAAAAGTTGTTTTTGATAGATCAGGTTATAAATATCATGGTCGCATCAAAGCATTAGCGGACTCTGCAAGAGAAGCAGGATTGGAGTTTTAATATATGAATCAAGAAAATGCAATGAACACTCAGCAAGTGGACGCTCTTGAAGAAAAGTTAGTTCAAGTTAATAGAGTTGCTAAAGTTGTTAAAGGTGGAAGAATTTTTGGATTTACAGCGCTAACCGTAGTTGGAGATGGTAACGGAAGAGTTGGTTTTGGAAGAGGCAAAGCTAAAGAAGTTCCAATTGCAATTCAAAAAGCAATGGAAAATGCCAGAAGAAGCATGGTTGAGGTTGAATTAAATAACACAACATTATGGTATCCAATAAAAGCAAAACATGGATCAGCTAACGTATACATGCAACCTGCTTCTGAAGGTACTGGAATTATTGCTGGAGGAGCTATGAGAGCTGTTCTTGAATTAGCAGGCGTTCAAAATGTTTTGGCTAAATGCTACGGATCTACAAATCCTGTGAATGTTGTCAGAGCGACTATTAATGCTTTAAGTGCAATGGAATCCCCCGAGACTGTAGCAGCTCGAAGGGGTAAAAAAGTTGAAGAAATATCATGAGTAAAGATAAGACAATCAGCATTAAATTAGTTAAAAGTGGTATTGGAAGAATGGAGAACCATAAACTTTGCATCAAAGGTTTAGGATTTAAAAAACTTAATCAAACTGTAACAGTTTTAGATACCCCAAGTAATAGAGGGATGATTAATAAAATTTCAGATATGTTAGAAATAACGGAAGATTAAAATGACTAAAGAAACAAAAACTTCAATGACCTTAAATTCGCTTTCAAGCATTGGTACTTCTAAAAATAGAAAAAGAGTTGGAAGAGGGATTGGTTCTGGCACTGGAAAAACTGCCGGAAGAGGTCATAAAGGTCAAAAATCAAGATCAGGCGGCAATATTAGACAAGGATTTGAGGGTGGACAAATGCCACTTCAGATGAGACTCCCAAAGTTTGGATTCTCTTCTAGAGTTAATAACAATTTCAAAGAAGTTAATATTAAAAATATAAACGGAATGAAAGTTGTGAACCTAGAGACTCTAAAGGAAAAAAAATTAATAACTAAGTCTGTTAAAAAAGTAAAAATATTTGGTAACACAGAAGTTGATTCGAAAATTACTGTTGAAGGAATTTCTCTTACTAAGGGGGCTAAACAAGCTATTGAAAATGCAGGTGGAAAAGTAGTTGATTTGGAAAAGAAAAATAATAAAGACACAAAAGATAAATCAAATAGTGAGGATAATGATTAAAAATGGCTGATCAAGGTAACATGAGCGATCTTTGGAAAAGATTACGATTTGTTTTCTTTGCTATTCTTGTATATAGAATTGGATCGCATATACCCATACCAGGAATTGATCCAGACAGATTGGCTTCACTTTTTCAGCAAAATCAAGGAACAATAATTGAAATGTTTAATTTGTTCTCAGGTGGTGCCTTAGAGAGAATGAGTATATTTGCACTAAACGTAGTCCCCTACATTTCTTCTGCAATTATTATGCAACTTTTTTCAAATTCAATTCCATATTTGATTGAGCTTAAAAAAGATGGACAGGCCGGTAGAAATAAAATTACCCAATATACAAGGTATGGTACAGCCGTCTTAGCTTTAATTCAGGCATCTGCACTAGCAGTCACTCTTTCAGCAAGTGGTCTTGCATATGTTCCAGGAACAGCATTTTTTGTTTCTGCAGTTTTCTCAGTTGTTGCAGGAACTATGTTTTTAATGTGGTTAGGTGAGCAAGTCTCTGAGAGAGGTATAGGAAATGGAATTTCTATAATTATTGCTACTAGCATTTTAACTGGAATACCTGGGGCTATTGGACAAGCTCTAGAACAATCAAGACAAGGTGACTTGAGTATACTTCTTTTAATTGGCATAGGCTTGTTGTCAATGGCAGTTATTGCAGTAGTTGTATTTATTGAGAGGGGCCAAAGAAGAATAACCGTTAACTATGCACAAAGACAACAAGGAAGAAGACTGATGCAAGCTCAGGCAAGTCATTTACCATTTAAAGTCAACATGGCTGGTGTTATACCTGCAATTTTTGCAAGTACTTTTTTACTTTTCCCTGCGTCTTTATCTACATGGTTTGGAGAATATGAATCCTTAAGTTTTTTACAAAGTTTTTCATTAGCTCTTAATCCAGGTCAACCACTTTATATATTAGTGTTCGCAGGCTTAATAATTAGCTTTTGTTTCATTTGGTTAGCTCTTACGTTTAATACTAAAGACGTGTCAGATAACTTAAAGCGTTCAGGTGCTTACATAGCTGGGATTAGGCCAGGTGAACAAACAGCAAGCTACATTGATTCAGTTTTAGCAAGGTTGACTGTTTTTGGAGCAATCTATTTAACATTAATTTGCTTACTTCCGCTTGCTCTAATTAATTTTGCTGGAATATCACCAACAATTTCTATTGGGGGCACTTCGGTGTTGATTATTGTTGTAGTGCTTATGGATTTCATGTCACAAGTTCAGTCTCACATGATGTCCTCCCAGTATGCTTCGTTAATGAAAAAAGCAAATTTAAAAAATTATAGAAGGTAATATGAAAGTAAAAGCATCAGTAAAGAAAATTTGTCGAAATTGCAAAATTGTAAGGAGAAATGGTGTTCTATATGTAATTTGCAAGACAGATCAAAAACATAAACAGAGGCAAGGATAATTATGGCTAGGATCGCAGGAGTTAATGTACCAGAGAATAAACATATTGAAATTTCTCTTACTCATATATTTGGAATAGGCAGAAAAACAGCTCAAAACATCTGTGCTGATCTTAAGATAGATTACACAAGAAAAATTTCAGACCTAAGTGAAGAAGAAATTGAAAACATAAGAAATGCAATTGGTAATTATGTTGTTGAGGGAGATCTTAGAAGAAATATAAGTACTAATATTAAGAGATTACAAGATTTAGCAAGTTACAGAGGTATTAGACATAGAAGAAAGCTTCCTACTAGAGGACAGAATACAAAAAATAATGCAAGAACTAGAAAAGGTCCTAAAAAACCAATGAGAGGATAATTATGGCAGCAAAAGGAAAGAAGAATAAAAAGGTTGTGACTGACGGAGTGGCTCACATTCATTCCTCCTTTAACAATACTATTGTTACTATTACTGATAAACAAGGTAACACAATTTGTTGGGCAACTTCGGGAGGATCAGGTTTTAAGGGTTCAAGAAAGAGTACTCCGTTTGCGGCTCAGATTGCTGCTGATAAAGCTGGCAATGCGGCTAAAGAGTTTGGAATGATAAATCTTGATGTAAAAGTAAAAGGACCAGGTGGTGGAAGGGAGTCTGCTATTAGATCACTTAATGCATGTGGTTTAAAAATAAAAAGCATAACTGATGTAACACCACTTCCTCATAATGGATGCAGACCATCTAAAAAAAGAAGAGTATAACGGAGAAATAAATGGCTAGATATAGAGGACCATCACTAAGACTTTCGCGAAGAGAGGGTACAGACCTGTTACTAAAAAGTGGAGTTAGAGCAATTGAATCTAAGTGCAACATGGATACACTTCCTGGCGTTCATGGAGCTAGAAGGGGAAGGTTGTCAGATTATGGACTCCAATTAAGAGAAAAGCAGAAAGTTAGAAGAATGTATGGAATTTTAGAAAAACAATTCAGAAATTATTATAAAAAGGCTGCTTCCTCAAAAGGAAATACTGGGGAAAATCTTTTATCTCTTTTAGAAAAAAGATTAGACAATGTTGTTTATAGAATGGGTTTTGGTTCAACAAGAGCTGAAGCTCGTCAAATGGTATCTCACAAAGCATTTATGGTTAATGGAAAGGTTGTGAACATACCTTCATATCAGGTTCAACCTGGAGATGAAATTGAAGTTAGAGAATCAAAAAGAGGTCACTTAAGAATTGCAGCAGCTCTGAAGATTGCTGCTACAAGGGAAGAATGTGACTGGTTAGAGGTAGATGAAAAAAATTTTAAAGGGGTATTTAAATCAGTTCCTGATAGGACTGACCTAAGTACAGAAATTAACGAAAATCTTATTGTTGAGCTTTACTCAAAATAAAAGTATAAAGGCGGAGAAAATTATGCAAACATCAGTAATAGATCTATTAGTACCAACCGAAATTCAGGTTGATGATGTCTCACCAACATTATCAAAGGTAACACTTGAGCCATTGGAAAGAGGTTTTGGACATACACTTGGAAATGCTCTAAGAAGAATATTACTTTCCTCAATGCCTGGTGCTGCTGTGACAGATGTCGCAATCGATGGAATATCTCATGAATATAGCACCATTGAAGGAGTAAGAGAGGATGTAATAGATATTCTATTAAATATTAAAGACATGCCAATAAATCTAATTGAAGGAGACTCGGCTGAAGTAACATTGGATGTAAAAGGTCCTTGTGATGTATTAGCTTCATCCTTTGATGTTCCTGGAAATGTAGAGCTTGTCAATCAAGATTTTCATATTGCAACTATTGTTGATAAGGTTAATCTCAAAATGACTTTAACTGTTAGAAATGGAAGAGGTTATGAGCCAGCTGACTTGAGAGAAGACGAAGATAGGGTAGTTGGAGCTCTTAAAGTAGACGCATCATATAGTCCTGTTAGAAGAGTTTCTTACACAGTTGATAACGCAAGATCTGGAAAAAGAACTGACTTAGATAAATTAGTTTTAGAGCTTGAAACTGACGGCACATTAGATCCAAAGATGGCAATAGAACACTCTGCAACAATTCTGCAACAGCAGCTTGGTGCGTTTGTTGATCTAGATGCAATAGCTGAACAAGAGGCTAAAAAAGATCAAAATGACTTTGATCCAATCTTATTAAGATCGATTGAAGAGCTTGAGCTAACAGTAAGATCTACTAATTGTCTCAAAGCAGAGAGTATTTTTCTTATAGGCGACCTAATTCATAGATCTGAGTTTGATTTATTAAAAACTCCAAATCTAGGTAAGAAATCTTTAAATGAAATTAAAGATGTTTTAGCTTCTAAAGATTTATCGCTTGGTATGAATGTTGAAAACTGGCCTCCAGTAGGATAAAAAAATGAGACATAAAAAATCTGGAAGAAAATTAAATAGAAACTCAGCTCACAGAAAAGCCTTATTCAAGAATCTTGCTATTGCTTTGATTGAGAGGGATATCATTAAGACGACTCTTCCAAAAGCAAAAGAGCTGAGAAGGTTTATAGAGCCACTAATAACCATTGGCAAAAACGATACAGTTGCAAATAGAAGACATGTATTTAATAAACTTAGATCTGATTCTGCTGTTGCAAAGCTTTTTACTGAAGTTTCAGTAAACTCAAAAGATCGTAAAGGTGGTTACACTCGCATAATAAAAGCTGGATTCAGGCCAGGAGATAAAGCTGATATGGCATATATCGAACTTGTGGACAGAAAACTTGAAGAGGAACTAGAGTCTACTGAGCCAGAGCTGAAGGAAGAGGAAACAGCAGCTTAACTCAAAACATCTTTTAAAAACTTACCAGTAAAAGACTTTTTGACTTTAGCAACATCCTCAGGTGTTCCTTCTGCAACAATTTCACCCCCATCAGAACCTCCTTCTGGACCGAGATCAATTATCCAGTCAGCTGTTTTTATTACGTCAAGATTATGTTCAATAACAACTACTGTATTTCCTTGATTTTTAAGTCTTTCCAAAACACCTAAAAGCAATTCTATATCAGCAAAATGCAACCCAGTTGTAGGCTCATCAAGTATAAATAGGGTCTTTCCGGTACTTCTTTTAGATAATTCTTTAGCTAATTTAATTCTTTGTGCCTCACCTCCTGATAGGGTTAATGCTGATTGACCAAGTGTAATGTATCCAAGACCAACATCATTTAGAGTAACTAATTTTTTCTTAATTGATGGATGTGCTTCAAAGAAATCTAATGCATCTTCGACCGTCATGTTTAAGATATCACTTATATTTTTGTCTTTATATTTTATTTCTAAGGTTTGTTCGTTATATCTATTACCTTGGCAAACATCACATTTTACATATACATCTGCTAGGAAATGCATCTCTACCTTAATCATTCCATCTCCTTGGCAAGCCTCACATCTTCCACCTTTCACATTAAAACTAAATCTTCCTGGTTTATATCCTCTAGACCTTGCTTCAACAGTTTGTGATAAAAGATCTCTTATATGTGAAAAAAGTCCAGTATATGTTGCTGGATTTGATCTAGGAGTTCTTCCAATTGGAGATTGATCAATATTTATTACCTTATCTAAATGATCTAAACCCTCAATTTTTTCACAATTTATTTCTTTAGATAGTTTAGATTTATTTAAAACAAATGAGCTAATAGGCATCAATGTTTGATTTATTAATGATGATTTTCCTGATCCAGATACCCCAGTTACACACGTAAATAACCCAACAGGAATATCAACTGAAACTTCTTTGAGATTATTTTCACAAGCATTGATTATCTTGATTGTTTCTTTTTTGATTTTTGCTCTTTTGGCAGGAATCTTAATTTTTTTCTTTCCTGAAAGATATTTTGCTGTAATTGAATCTTTATTCTTTAAAATTGAGTTTAAATCACCTTGAGCGCAAATCTCTCCACCATGTTTCCCTGCACCAGGTCCAATATCAATTATGTGATCTGCAGACCTAATTGCTTCTTCATCATGTTCAACTACTATCACAGTATTTCCAAGACTTTTAAGATTATTCAAGGTTTTTATAAGTTTTGCATTATCCCTTTGGTGAAGACCAATTGATGGTTCATCTAGAACATAAGTAACCCCAACCAAACCTGATCCAATTTGACTTGCTAACCTTATCCTTTGAGCTTCGCCACCCGATAAAGTTTCTGCACTCCTATCTAGAGTTAAATAACTCAAACCAACATCCTCAAGGAAAGTTAATCTATCTTTAATTTCTTTTAGTATTTTTTCAGCAATTTTCTTCTTAGATCCCTTTAAATTCATATTTTTAATGAAATCTAGTGAATCATTAATTCTCATACTCGTAATTTTGTGAATTTGCGTTCCGTTGACAAAGACATTTCTTGAATGAGTATTCAATCGAGATCCTTGACATTCATCACACTCGCTCTCTGACATAAGTTTTGCGAGCTCATTTCGAATGTATTCTGAATCAGTTTCTTTAAATCTTCTTTCAGTTGATGGGATGACACCCTCAAATCTATGTTTTCTTATAATCCTGCTTCCACTTCTGAACCTATGAGAGAAATCAATTTTTTCTTTGGTGCCCCATAAAATAATATCTTTAATTTTTTGTGGATAATCTTTCCATTTCATAGTTAGTGAAAAATCAAAATGATTGCTCAAACATCTAAGTTGGTAATAATAAAATCTATTTCGCCTTGTCCATCCCTTTATAGCGCCATTGGCAATTGAGACGTCATCATCTTGTATTAACCTTTTCTCATTGAAGAACTGAATAACACCAAGTCCATCACATCTCGAACATGCCCCATACGGATTATTAAAAGAAAACATTCTTGGTTCTAATTCTGGAATTGCATAACCACATTGTGAGCATGAAAAATTTGATGAAAATAAATTAATATTGTTTGATTCAATATCTTCAACTTCTACCAAACCGTCAGATAGAAGTAATGATGTTTCAACTGATTCTGAAATTCTTGACCTAATCTCATCACCTTTCTTTATAACTAACCTATCAATTACTGCAGAAATATCATGTTTCTTATTTTTTTCAAGGCTAGGAAATTCTTCGATTGGATATACAATCCCATTTACCTTTACCCTAACATAACCACTTTTTCTTAGTTCTTCATAAATACCTAAATGTTCACCTTTTTTGCCTCTAATCACAGGCGCCATAATCATTATTTTGGTATTTTCTTTTAGCTCTAATATTTCATCGCAAATCTCTGATACAGTTTTTGCTTTTAATTCCTCATTATGATCTGGACAGACTGGAGATCCAATCCTTGAATATAAAAGTCTTAGATAATCATAGACTTCGGTTACTGTTCCAACAGTAGATCTTGGATTATGAGATGTGGCTTTTTGTTCTATTGATATAGCTGGTGAGAGGCCTTCAATCTGATCAACATCAGGCTTTTCCATCATAGATAAAAATCTTCTTGCATAGGTTGATAATGATTCTACATAACGTCTTTGACCTTCGGCGTACAAGGTATCAAAAGCAAGAGAGGACTTACCTGAACCAGAAAGCCCTGTTATAACTATGATTTTATTTCTAGGTATTTCGAGATTAATATTCTTTAGATTATGTGTTCTCGCACCTTTTATAAAAATACTATCCATTGAATTAAAAATTCCGTGATGAAAAAATTAAATTAGGTTAAACTTTTACATATTATAAGAGGTAATTATGAGCAGAGGAGTAAATAAAGTAATTTTAGTTGGTAATTTAGGACAAAAGCCTGAAATGAGATATACAGCTACACAAACAGCTGTAGCAAATCTTTCTATAGCAACCACTGAATCATGGAAGGACAAAGAAAGTGGTGAAAATAGGGATAAGACTGAATGGCATAGAGTTGTATTTTTTGGTAATTTGGCTGAGATCGCTGAGAAGTATTTAGACAAAGGTTCGAGTGTCTATGTTGAAGGAAAAATACAAACAAGAAAATGGCAAGATAAAGATGGTAATGATAGATACACAACTGAAGTTTTAGGCAATCAACTTACAATGCTTGGCTCAAGAGGCTCATCTGATAACTCAAATCAAATGGAAAGCTCTTCTGACACACCTTTCCCCGAGGATGATAGTGGAGAAGGCCTTACAGATGACGATATTCCATTCTAGTATTAAATTTTGTTGAAAGAATATAAAACCATCCTTCTTGACGAAGTTGATTCAGTTGCAATCTTAAAACTTAATAGACCAGAAAAGTTAAATGCTTTTAATATGCAGATGTTTGATGACATGCTCGATGCAATCGATTTTGTTAATAATAATGACAATATCAAATCACTTGTAATTACTGGCTCTGGTAGAGCTTTTTGTGCAGGAGCAGACTTATCTTTTGGAGAGAAAACTTTTGATAAAGAATTTGATACTAAAGGACAATTTGAATCCGACTATAGGAGAGATGCTGGAGGTATATTAAATCTAAAAATCTATAATTCTTTAAAGCCAGTGATTGCAGCATGCAATGGAGATGCTGTGGGTGTTGGAGCAACAATGCAATTGCCAGCAGATGTAAGAATTGCAACAACTAATTCAAGATTTGGCTTTGTTTTTGCTAAGAGAGGCATTGTTCCTGATGGTTGTGCAAGCTGGTTTTTACCAAAAATTGTGGGAATTCAAAATGCACTTGAGCTGTGTTATTCGGGCGAGATAATAGATGCTCAAAAAGCTTCAAAAATTGGATTAGTAAATTATTTAGTTGATGAAGATAAATTACTGGATAAGGCTGTTGAAATATCTAATTTATTCTTTGATTCAAGTGCCCCTGTGTCAGTTGCAATGACGCGACATATGCTTTGGTCATTATCGGCAGATGATAGTCCTGAAAATGCACATATTATTGAAAGTAAGTTAATTGATTCAAGAGGAGCTTCGGATGATGCAAAAGAGGGAGTAATGTCTTTTTTAGAGAAAAGACAACCAGAGTTTAAGAATAAGATTTCTTCTGATTTACCAAAAGATTTCCCATGGAGAAAATCAAAGTTTGATAAAGAATAAATATGATCTTTGAAAATTACAAACTTAAAAATATTACTCTGAGAAATAGAATTGTAATGGCGCCTATGACCAGAAATCAGTCGCCTGGAGGGATTCCCACGCATGAGGTGATTGCATATTATTCAAGGAGAGCAAAAGCAGAAGTTGGGTTGATTATTACAGAAGGAATTGAAGTAAGTCATAAGGCTTCAAGTGCATATCCAAATGTTCCTAGATTAGATAGTAATGAGGCTAAAGAAGCTTGGAAAAAGGTCGTAGAGGGAATTAAAAATAACAATGGGGCAGTTATTGCACAATTATGGCATTGTGGTGGTTTTAGAAAGCTAGGCATGCAACCAAATCCTGAAGTACCTGGTCATACAGCCTCTGGACTTGTAAAACCTGGTAAAAAAGTAGCCCATGAGATGACTTTAAATGATATCAAGGAAACAATTGATGCTTATGCATCAGATGCAAAGATATGTGAAGAGATTGGATTTGATGGAGTTGAGATACATGGAGCTCATGGTTACTTAATAGATAATTTTTTTTGGAGCGGTACAAATATTCGTGAAGATGAATATGGAGGCTCAATAGAAAATCGCTCACAATTTGTTTCAGATATTATTAAATCTGTTAGAGAGAATGTCAGTGAAAATTTTATTGTTGGCTTAAGATTTTCTCAATGGAAGCAACATGACTTTGAAGCTAAACTTGCATCTAATCCTGAAGAACTTAAAACAATTCTTACTTCACCTGTAGAATCTGGCTTGGATTATTTACATTCAAGCATGAGAAGGTTCTGGGAAAGCGAATTTACAGGCTCAAAGGAAAATCTAGCCTATTGGACTAAGAAAATA
>Ga0208127_1001099_pt1 | contig 13694 bp, 15 predicted proteins | sample ETNtaG_6_FD_185751 | JGI IMG/M metagenome (GOLD analysis project Ga0208127, IMG submission 185751) | Marine microbial and viral communities from oxygen minimum zone, Eastern Pacific Ocean - ETNP201306SV45 (SPAdes) (version 2) | ecosystem: Environmental > Aquatic > Marine > Oceanic ...
TGGTGCAGCGCAAAGACAATCAGCGCTATGTGGCGTTGAAGACGGGCTGATTGACGGCGCCCTTTTGCCAGCCGGGGCATTGCCCCGGCTGATTTTTTTTAACGGATTTCTCACGAACGAAGGCAGCGGTAAAATCCCGGCGTGCGTATTCTCCTGATCGAAGACGACCCTGAAGCCAGCCGGTATATCTCCCGCGGCCTGCGTGAAGCAGGCCATGTGGTCACCTTGGCTGATAACGGCCCCGATGGCCTGTCCATGGCCTTCGATGAAGAGCACGATGTGCTTATCGTTGATCGGATGCTGCCGTCGATGGACGGCTTATCGATCATCGAAACCTTGCGCAGCCAGAACAGTCCTCTTCCCATACTGATTCTCAGTGCGCTGGGAGATCTTGAAGACCGCGTTCTGGGCCTGCGGGCGGGCGGTGATGATTACCTGCCCAAACCTTTTGCCTTTGAAGAATTGCTCGCCCGCGTCGAAGCGCTGGGAAGGCGTCCGGGTCCTGGCAGTCTGACGACAGAGCTTGTGATTGCTGATCTTGAAATGGACGTGCTTACGAGAAAGGTGCAACGAGCCAATCAGTCGATTACTCTGCAACCTCGGGAATTCCGGCTTCTCGAATACCTCATGCGCCACAGTGGTCAGGTCGTAACCCGCACCATGCTGCTTGAAAATGTCTGGGATTACCACTTTGACCCCCAGACTAACGTCATCGACGTGCACGTCAGCCGCCTGCGGGCCAAGATTGACCGCGATTTTGACAAACCGCTGCTGCACACAGTGCGCGGTGCCGGGTACATGCTCCGTGAACCGGAGTAACTTTCTCGCCAGTTCAACATTCAGGCTGGCTCTGCTGTATGTCATTCTGTTCACCGTTTCGGTGCTGCTGATATTCACTTTGATCTATTGGTCCAGCGTGCGCTACATGGCGTCCCAGTCAGACTCGGCTATCCAGACAGAAATTCAGACCCTCTCTGAACGCTATGAGAACCGCGGCGTACCCGGTCTAAGGCGACTGATTCTCGACCGGATTACCCGCCAGCAACCGACCGGCTCCTCCCTTTATCTCTTGTCAGATCCGCTTGGCAGACCGATCGTGGGAAACATCAGCCGCTGGCCCCAGGTCAGCCCTGAAGACGGTTGGCTCAATTTCAATCTCGATACCAGCGACAGGGATAACCCGGAACTCCACCCTGCCCGCGCCCGGCGCTTTCAGCTATCGGGCGGCTTCCAGCTTCTGGTGGGGCAGGACATTCATGAACTCAAGTCCGCCCAGCGCCGCATCATCACCGCTCTCAGCTGGGGAGTTATTCTGACCCTGGTTCTGGGACTTGCCGGAGGATTCTTCATCAGCCGGACAATGCTGACGCGCCTTGAGATCATTAATGAGACCAGCCAGCGCATTATTGCCGGGGACATGAAGCAGCGTATTCCCGTAAGTCCCCGGCAAGACGAATTTGACCGCCTGTCCGGCAATCTCAATCAAATGCTGGATCAGATCCAGGAACTGATGGATGGGATTCGCCAAGTCAGTGACAACATCGCGCACGACCTCAAGACTCCGCTTTTTCGCCTTCGGCAAAAACTCGAAGCAATGAATGTTGAGGCCGGATCCAGCGCGGGTCACACCGAGGCCCTGCAGGGCGCACTAGCAGAAGCTGACCGACTGCTGAATCTCTTTAATGCGCTGCTGCGCATCGCCCGGCTCGAATCCGAATCGCGCAAAACTGCAATGACCATGCTGTCGCTCTCAGAGTTGGCAGGTGATGTGGCCGAGTTGTATGAGCCGCTGGCAGAAGAAAAAAGTCAGAGTCTCTCCGTAGAGACGCCCAAATCCATCTCACTGTTTGCAGACCGGGACATGCTGTTTCAGGCGCTGGCCAACCTGCTGGATAACGCCGTCAAATACACTCCTGAGGGAGGCGACATCCGGCTGTCGCTTTCATCTCAAGAGTACTCCGTCAGCATTCGAGTCTGCGATAGCGGTCCCGGAGTCGCGCTGGATCAAAGAGAGAAGGTTTTCCATCGCTTCTACCGAACAGACACCAGCCGCTCAACACCGGGCAACGGTCTGGGACTAAGCCTGGTTAAAGCTGTGGTCCGCCTGCACGACGGCCGAGTAAGCCTACTGGATAACCATCCAGGGCTTTGCGTTGAATTAAGCCTGCCGAGAAGGAATCCAGAACACTAAGGACCAGAACCGCATCTGATCAGCCACGCTTTTCAGATACCGCGCCGCGGACAGTCTCAGCCGTCTGGCCGAAAAGGATACTCTTGGAGGCATCCGTCACAGGCGCGCCAACGTTCATTTTCTCTGCCCGATCATAGGCATCCCGCACTGCGGGTCGGCCGCTCATGGTGTCAAACCAGCGTTTTACACTAGGGAAATCATCGAGATTGATCTGATGCCGCTCATGCCGGGCAATCCAGGGGTAGCAGACGATGTCGCTGATCGTATAGTCTGAGCAGATATATTCCCGCTCGGCAAGACGCAGATCCAAAACTGCATAAAGACGCGACGCCTCATCGTTGTACCGCTTGATTGCGTAGGGCACCTTCTGGGGCGCATAAACATTGAAATGATGATTCTGCCCCAGCATCGGCCCAAGCCCTGCCATCTGCCACATCACCCACTCCAGCACCTCTGTCCGCCCTTTCTCAGACTGCGGAAGCAATTGCCCCGTCTTTTCTGCCAAGTAAATCAGAATAGCGCCCGACTCAAAAACAGAGACCGCTGTTTCGCTGGCTGCCGGCGCGTGATCTATGATTGCCGGAATTCTGCCGTTGGGAGCAATGTCCAGAAACTCCTGCGCAAACTGATCGCCCTTGTTGATATCCACAGCCGTCAACTCATACTCGAGTCCCACTTCATGCAGAAAGATCAACGGCTTCATGCCGTTAGGCGTCGGCCAGAAAAAGAGTTCAATCATGGTTTTCGTCTCTCACGATCTGCAATGACAGCAAACGGGATACGTTCACACCACTGCGCTTCGACACATTCAGGAGGTGCATCGAGAATACCAAAGTTCGGTATACTGCGCGCTCAAACCTGATCATCGGGCGGAGGCCCAAGATACCGCGTGGCAAAAGAGGAACATATCGAAATGGAAGGCACCGTTCTTGAGAACCTGCCTAATACGCAATTCCGCGTTGAACTGGAGAATGGACACATTGTGACCGCACATATCTCCGGCAAGATGCGAAAAAACTATATTCGAATTCTGCGCGGCGACAAGGTGACCGTACAACTGACGCCCTACGATCTCAGCAAGGGCCGGATTACCTACCGGGCCCGTTAAGCCCAAAAAAAACCCCCGCGATGCGGGGGCTGCTTTTTTCTTCTCTTGGCTCCGTATCTTGACGGGACGATGAGCTACTTGATCTTGGCTTCCTTGTAGGCGACGTGCTTTCGCACCACGGGATCAAACTTTCGGATTTCCATCTTCTCGGGCTGATTACGCTTGTTTTTGGTCGTGGTGTAGTAATGCCCGGTCCCCGCAGAAGACACCAGTTTAATTTTGTCTCTCATGTTCTGCTCCTGTACCTAATCAGACTTTGTCGCCACGGCCGCGAAGATCGGCCAGGACGGCATCAATGCCTTTTTTATCTATGATTCTCAGGCCCTGATGGGATACGCGCAGTTTCACCCAGCGATTCTCGCTCTGAACCCAGAACCGACGATCGTGGATATTCGGCTTGAATACCCGCTTGGTCTTGTTATTGGCGTGTGAGACGTTATTGCCCGACATCACCCGCTTTCCTGTCACCTGGCAGACTCTGGCCATGACGATCACCCTGAATTGCAATCTGTAAGAAGGGCGCGTTTTATACCAGATTTTCAGGTTTTTTCCTAGACCGGTCGCTTCCTCCTTGATTTTTGGGCTCTGTGTGAGCCGGATGATACATTTCCACCCAGCCGAGTCAGCCGTTAGACTCCCTGCTCATGGCTTCCCTCGCCGAAAAGCGTATCGTTCTCGGTATCACTGGCGGGATTGCTGCCTACAAATCGGCCGAACTTATCCGTCGCCTGATAGACCAGGGGGCCGTCGTTCAGGTAGTGATGACCGAAGCCGCCAAGGCTTTTATCGCTCCCCTAACCCTGCAGGCGCTAAGCGGACGGCCAGTGCGTGACAGCCTGCTGGATCCCTCGGCCGAATCCGGTATGGGTCATATCGAAATTGCACGATGGGCAGACCAGATCATCGTTGCGCCGGCCAGCGCCGACTTTATCGCCCGACTCGCAGGCGGCATGGCGTCAGACCTGCTGACCACTGTCTGCCTCGCCACGTCTGCACCCATTGCGCTAGCGCCGGCCATGAACCAGGGCATGTGGAGCAAACCCGTGACGCAACGGAACATCGATCGCCTCGCGGCGGACGGTGTTGAACTGTTGGGTCCCGCATCAGGCGCGCAGGCCTGCGGCGACGTCGGGCCAGGCAGAATGCTTGAGCCCGGGCAAATCATGGACCATCTGATGTCTTCCAGGGGAGCGCGCGCTCTGGACGGGACGAAAGTCACGATCACTGCCGGGCCAACCTGGGAAGCCCTCGATCCCGTCAGGGCCCTCTCCAATCACAGTTCGGGAAAAATGGGCTATGCGGTCGCCGCAGCCGCGGTCGCAGCGGGCGCGACGGTGACTCTGGTCAGCGGTCCGACAGCGCTGACCCCTCCGACAGGAATCCAATATCAACCGGTCCAATCTGCCGAGGAGATGCTGGCGGCAGTTGAGAAGGGAATCGAGGACTGTGACGTCTTTATTGGCGTCGCCGCCGTTGCAGACTACCGTCCGGCTCAAACGGCGGCGTCAAAAATCAAAAAGGATGCGGAATCCGTCATGCTTGAACTGATTCGCAATCCGGACATCCTGGCGCGGGTCGCACAGAGCCCAAAGCGCCCGTTCACGGTCGGCTTTGCCGCGGAGACGGATCAGGCCATTCCCAATGCGCGCGATAAACTGAAACGCAAAGGCCTTGACCTCATCGCTGTGAATCAGGTCAACGAAACCAATAACCCCTTTGGCAGCGAAGAGAACCATCTTGTCCTGATCAGTGAGACCGATGAGATTGATCTTGGCCGTCACAGCAAGTCTGCGCTTGCCGAACATCTGATCCTTGAAATTGCCCACCGATATCATGAACAACATTCCACTTAAAATTCTCGATCCCCGTATTGGCGGCGAGTTCCCTTTTCCTGACTATGCAACCTCAGGGTCGGCAGGAATCGACCTTCTCGCCTGTCTAGCCGCGCCTTTAATCCTGGAACCCGGTCAGTGCGAGCTCATCCCGAGCGGGATCGCCCTGCATATTGCGGACCCATCACTAGCAGCCATGCTGCTCCCACGTTCGGGCCTCGGCCACAAGCACGGGATCGTTCTGGGAAATCTCGTGGGTCTGATCGACAGTGACTACCAGGGAGAGATCAAAATGTCGTGCTGGAATCGCAGCGATGCGCCATTTGAGATTCAGCCGGGTGACCGGATTGCCCAACTCGTTGTGGTCCCGGTATTGCAGTGCCAATTTAACGTTGTCGAGTCATTCGAGGAGAGCGAGCGGTCGACCGGTGGGTTCGGCCATACCGGGACACGATAGGAGATACCAATTTCCTAGGTGCGAGCACTGCTCAAACATTCGGATCACGCATAGATCAGTTATAATTTGCGCTGTCGTTACAGAAGTTAACTCATGCGCTGACCGCGCCTGCCGAATGAGCAAAAAGACCGGTCAGAGACCAAAACACCTCCTAGCATCTCTGTCGGGCGCAAATAGCGCCTATCTTGAGGATCTCTTCGCTAGATTCCAGCAAGACCCGAGTAATCTTTCTTCGGACTGGGCTGGCTTTTTCGCCAGTTTGCCCGATGAACCGGCTTTGTCCGATCAACCCACCCAGGGTTCGGGTTCGAAGCAGTCCCACGACGCTGGCAAAAAGCAAGCCGCGGTGTTGCGACTTATCAACGCCTACCGGACCCGTGGCCACAATATTGCCAATACGGATCCGCTGGGGATCACGAATCCATCCACTCCCGAAGACTTTGATCTTTCATTCCAGGGGCTTTCGGAGGATGACCTCCAGATGGAGTTTGACACAGGATCTCTCGCCTTCGGCGCCGAAACACTTTCTTTAGAGCGCATTCATGACCTGTGCCAGGACGTCTACTGTGGGCCCGTCGGCATCGAGTACATGCACATCTCGGACACGGCAGAAAAACGTTGGCTGCAGAGCTATCTTGAAACTGACCCGGTTCGTCCCCGCCCTGACGTTGAGTTCCGAAAACACCTGCTCCAGCGCCTGACGGCAGCAGAAGGGTTGGAGCGCTATCTGCATACCCGGTTCGTTGGTCAGAAGCGTTTCTCCCTGGAAGGGGGCGAGACCCTGGTTCCCGCTCTGCAGCAGTTGATTCAAATCTCGGGAGCGTCGGGAATCAGAGAAGTTGTCATCGGGATGGCGCACCGGGGACGTCTCAATGTCCTGGTCAATATCCTCGGCAAATCTCCTGAAGACCTCTTCAGTGAATTCGAGGGAAAGATCAAAACCACAGGTAACGACATCAACACCGGAGATGTGAAGTATCACCAAGGCTTTTCTGCGGACGTCGATACGCCAGGCGGCGTCGTTCATGTGGCGCTGTCATTCAATCCTTCGCATCTTGAAATCATCAATCCAGTGGTCGAGGGATCCGTTCGCGCCCGTCAGGATCGGAGAAAAGATGAGGACAAGGATCAGGTCCTGCCGGTGCTGATTCACGGGGATGCGGCCTTCGCGGGCCAGGGTGTCGTGATGGAGACACTCAACATGTCGAACACTCGAGGGTTTTCTACGGGCGGCACGATTCATGTCATCGTCAATAACCAAATTGGATTTACGACACGCAATCCGTTAGATGCACGATCGACGCCGTACTGTACAGAGATCGCCAAGATGGTTCAGGCGCCGATCTTTCATGTCAATGGTGACGATCCCGAGGCTGTGATCTATGCGGTGGAACTCGCTCATCGTTACCGCATGCATTTTCATAAAGACGTTGTCATCGACATCATCTGCTACCGGCGCCTCGGACATAACGAAGCGGATGAACCGGCCATCACACAACCGTCAATGTACCGCGTCATCCGGGCTCTGCCGACCACACGTGAGCGTTATGCCGACAAACTGATTGCCGAAGGCACTCTCACCCAGGCCGAGAGCGAATCCCAGGAGGCGGATTATCGAAACGCCCTTGATGAAGGCCGCGTTGTTTATCCCCCAGCTTATGATGCTGACAAGTCGCGTTTTTTGGTCGATTGGACTCCTTATCTGGGTGCAAAGTGGACAGATCCGGCCGAGACCGCTATCAGCCGCGAAAGAATCATGCGTCTAAATGAACGCCTGGTTACCCTTCCAGAAGGATTTGAGCCGCATCGTCGGGTGAAACGACTGCTGGAAGACCGAACCCGGATGGCCCAAGGGGAAATCGCGATGGACTGGGGTTTTGCGGAAACCATGGCTTATGCTTCTTTGATTGAGGACGGATACTCTGTCCGACTGTCAGGCCAGGACTCCGGACGCGGCACCTTCTCACATCGGCACGCGGTATTGAAGAATCAGGCGCGTCGCCAGCCCTATGTTCCTCTTCGCAGTATCAGCGACGATCCATCCAAATTCCTGGTAATTGACTCCCTCCTTTCAGAAGAGGCCGTGCTGGGTTTTGAATATGGTTATGCCACCACGGAACCCAGGACACTCACCATCTGGGAAGCCCAGTTCGGGGATTTCGCCAATGGCGCTCAGGTGGTTATTGACCAGTTCATCAGCAGCGGCGAAGCCAAATGGCAGCGGTTGTGCGGCCTGACACTCTTTTTGCCCCATGGGATGGAGGGTCAGGGTCCAGAGCACTCCTCGGCCCGACTCGAGCGGTTCCTGCAATTGTGCGGCGACAACAACATGCAGGTTTGTGTCCCGACCTCCCCTGCCCAGTTCTTTCACCTGCTGCGGCGGCAAATGATCAGACCACTGCGGCGCCCGCTGGTTGTGATGACCCCAAAGAGCCTGCTGCGCCACCGGCATTCCGTCTCTTCTCTCAACGATATGACGCAGGGACATTTTCAGAACCTGATCGATGACACGTCAATTCAAGACAAGGCCGCGGTGACCCGGGTGATCCTTTGTACCGGAAAAGTTTTCTTTGATCTCGATGAGGGGCGGATCGCCCGCAAGGACTCTACGACAGCCATCATCCGGCTTGAGCAGTTGTATCCCATGCCCCAGGAAGAGCTCGAGACAGCGCTCGCCGGGTATCCCAACTGTCAAACCCTGGTTTGGTGTCAGGAGGAGCCCCGTAATCAGGGATCCTGGCACCGGATCCAGAATCACCTGTCACGCGCACTGCGCAAAGGTCAACGTCTTCAACACGTAAGCCGTGACGCATCGGCCTCACCCGCCGTGGGGTATTATCAGAAACATCTCGAGGAGCAAAAAACTTTGGTAAACGAGGCGCTGGGATCACCTTCCGCTTCGCTTGCCGCCACCGCATCAGGGAGTTAAGGGAGTTAAATAAGTTGTCTGTTGAAATCAAAGTACCTATGCTGCCCGAGTCGGTTGCGGATGCCACCATGCTGCATTGGCATGTCAAAGTTGGGCAACCCGTACGCCGCGATGACAACCTCGTTGATATCGAAACCGAGAAGGTGGTGCTGGAAGTGCCCGCACCTAGGGACGGCGTCATCACCGAGATTCTGCGCACAGAGGGAGATACCGTTCTGGCGGATGACGTGATTGCGTTCTTCGAAGAAGGGCCGTCAGATAGCGCGCAGACGGAGTCCCCGGTCCCCGAAGAAACGGACTCAGTCCCGGCAGAGGATTCTGCTCCGGCCGAAGAAGCAACCCCTGCGGCTGATACGTCCTCGCCTGCTGCAACGGAAACTACTCCTGCTGCTGCGCCGGCCGGACCCGCAGTAAAGAACCTTGCCGCGATCAAAAGCGTTGATCTTTCAGAGGTTCAGGGGTCTGGACGCGGCGGGCGTGTTCTCAAGAGCGATGTAAAGGCCTACGCCGACTCATCCTCTCCGGTCACCGCAACTGAAGAGGCTCAAGGGATTCGTCGAGAACCGATGAGTCGATTGCGTAAAACAATCGCCGCGCGTCTTATTGAGGCCCAGCATAATGCTGCGATTCTGACCACGTTCAACGAAGTAGACCTGTATGAAGTCAAATCCCTGCGCGCCCGTTACCGGGACGCATTCGAAAAAGCCCACGGCGTACGCCTGGGATTCATGTCCTTCTTCGTCAAAGCCTGCGTCGAGGCACTGAAGCGTTTTCCCATCATCAACGCAGCAATCGACGGATCAGACATCGTGTATCACGATTATTGCGATGTCGGGATTGCCGTATCATCACCGAGAGGTCTGGTCGTACCGGTGCTGCGAGGCGCAGAGTACCTCGGGCTTGCGGACATCGAATCGTCTATTGCCGCCTTTGGCGAGCGCGCCAAGTCCGGCACGCTCAGTCTTGAGGATTTGACCGGGGGCACCTTTACGATCACCAATGGCGGCGTGTTTGGGTCAATGCTTTCAACGCCCATCCTTAATCCACCACAAAGCGCTATCCTGGGTATGCACAAGATACAGGACCGGCCCGTGGCTATGGATGGCAATGTTGTCATACGTCCGATGATGTACCTGGCATTGTCTTACGACCATAGAATCATCGACGGCTCAGATGCCGTTTCTTTCCTGGTCGCGATCAAGGATGCACTTGAGGACCCTGCCCGTCTGCTGCTGGAAGTGTAGGCAATGAATTCGGTGCGCCCGCTTGGCGCCTGACTCTGATATTTCAAATGAGCAGCACATTACATGAGTGACTTCGACGTCGTCGTAATCGGTGCGGGACCTGGCGGATATGTCGCTGCCATCCGCTGCGCCCAACTTGGGCTGAAGACGGCCTGCATAGACCGCTGGGTGGGTAAAAATGGCAAACCCGTTGTGGGCGGAACCTGTCTTAATGTCGGGTGCATCCCTTCCAAAGCCCTGCTGGATTCTTCAGAGCGATATGAAGACATGCGACTGCATGCGGCAGATCACGGGATCCACACCGGCGACGTGTCAATCGATGTTGAAAAAATGCTGTCCCGTAAAGACAAGATCGTCTCCGAACTAACAGGCGGCATCAGCGCGCTCTTCAAATCCAACAAGATTGTTTTTTATGCGGGACATGGCTGCCTCGTCGAAGCGGGCGTTGTCCGGGTATCGTCTGAAGATCAGGATGACCAAACGCTCACGGCAAGACACGTGGTCCTGGCCAGTGGGTCGCAGCCTGTTCAGTTGCCCGGCATGGCGGTGGACAACAAAACGATTTTTGACTCCTCCGGCGCACTCGACTTCGCCACCGTGCCGAAAAAACTGGGGATCATTGGAGCAGGGGTGATCGGATTGGAACTTGGCAGCGTGTGGCGACGCCTCGGCGCTGAGGTCGTTATTCTGGAAGCGGCCAAGTCTCTGCTCAGCCCGGCAGATGCCATGATCGCCCGGGAGGCGAAAAAGCAGTTTTCTCGCCAAGGGCTGGATATTCGTCTTGGCTGCAAAGTCACGCAAGTCGACAATACCGAGAATGGGTGCACCGTCCATTATGCTGACGGGGAAAACAACGAAAGCATTGGTGTGGAACGCCTGATTGTCGCGGTAGGGCGCCGACCCTGTACAGACGGCCTCCTGGATCCGAATTGCGGAGTAGCACTCGACGACAACGGTGCGATTCCGGTGAATGCCGATTGCGCTACGGCTGTACCGGGTGTCTGGGCCATCGGCGATGTGGTGCGGGGGCCCATGCTGGCACACAAGGCCTCAGAAGAAGGCATCGCAGTGGCGGAGCGTATTGCTGTCGGAAGCAGCCACATGGATCCCTCAACGATTCCGTGGGTGATTTACACCCATCCGGAAATCGCCTGGGTCGGCGCAACAGAAGATGAACTCAAGTCACAGGAGATTCCCTACACCGCAGGCCTGTTTCCTTTCGCAGCAAGCGGACGAGCCAAGGCAGTCGGTGCGACAGACGGGTTCATCAAGATTCTTGCCGATCGGGATTCAGACCGAATACTTGGCGCACATATGATTGGCTCTCAAGTGTCGGAATTGATCAATGAAGCAGTACTTGCCATGTCAATGGAGGCCAGCGCCGAAGACCTGGCCCGCACGGTGCATGCCCATCCAACACTCGCAGAGGCAGTTCATGAAGCGGCGCTGGCGGCCCACGGACGTGCTATTCATAAAGTCAATCGGTAGCGGGTTTGAGATGGGTGATGCTGACTCAGACACTCGTCCTCTTTCACTCACGACCGCGCGCGCTGAACCCGTAAGTATCTAAATTCATGCTATAATTTAAGGCTGCGTTGAAATAAGCGTCTCTCGCTTGATCCGCGCTTTTGGCATAAAACCCCCTGCGCCACCCCAGCCGTACAGACACAACGCCTAGTACAGGACTCTCATGAAAAAAGCTGATCCGGTTCTCAACTACGAAGAATTCCCCCACCTCTCCTACGACGTCGTCAAGATCGAAAAAGCGGATCTGCCGAGTGGCGGTTCGGACGGCACCTGCTATCGCTATGTAGTCGCCAACTCGGTTTCTTCCGTCACCGGCTATCGTCAGGGTACCAAGCGCGAGGTCACTCAGTATTGCGCCACCCTGATTGAAGACCTGAACCTCAGAACCATCCCCAAAAAGAAAGTTTAGCGACGACCCGCGGCCGCTTGGCCGTCCTCCGCGAAAATCAATAGGCCCTCAATAGTTAGGGCATTCTGACGCGCCAACACTGGAATCCCTCATGCCGATTGGCCAGATTCCCCTCTCTCAACTCGCTCTGATATTTATTCCCGTCGCGGCGGTGATCTTCATCCAATGGCGATGGTCGTTGAACTATCGGGATACCCTTTATGGACTTGTCCGGATGGTCGGACAACTTTTGGCCGTGGGCTACGTGCTCGTATTTTTATTCGAATCCGACTCTCCACTGGTGGTCTCCGCCGTGCTGTTCGTCATGATCGCGGTCTCCAGCTGGATTGCGCTACGACCACTCGCCTCTTCCAGCCGACGACTGTACTGGATATCCCTGGCCTCGATTACCGCCGGTGGACTCCCTGTTTTGATACTGGCTACCCAATTTGTTCTCGATGTCGCTCCCTGGTATGCGCCAGAATTTCTGATCCCTCTCGCCGGAATGATTTTTGCCAACGCCATGAATGCAGTCAGTATTGCGGCAGAACGTTATCAGGCTGAAATCGATAACGGCCGCAACCCGAATGAGGCACGGCATCTCGGCATGCAGGCGACAATGATCCCGCAAGTGAACAGCCTTATGGCGGTCGGACTGGTGTCTCTGCCCGGCATGATGACGGGACAGGTTCTCTCCGGCGTTTCTCCGCTGATCGCAGCGCGATACCAGATTTTGGTGATGTGTATGATTTTTGGCGCCTCGGGGATTGCTGCCGCCTGCTTCCTGCGGTTATGGCGCCACCAGACCTCGCGCTAGCGGAGCGTTACTTTCGGCTAGCCGATACCTGAAGTGCCAGCGCAGCAAATAAAACCGCTCCGCCTATCAGTGTTGTCAACGTAGGCAGATCATCCAGGATCAGCCAGACCCACAGCGGCGCCAGCAACGGCTCACCCAAAGCAAAAAGGGTTAGCTGAACAGCGGGCACTCCTTGAGCGGCCAGCGCGAACAGCACGCTACCCAGTCCAAGTTGAACAACGCCGAGCAGCGTACACCACATCACCTCGATCCATGGGATAACGAGACCGACACCCGTCCCGATGCTGACCGAGAAACTGACCGCGGTTCCAATTGCTCCGCCAAAGAACACTGCCGGAGTCATGTCGACGTTTTTGCCGACCCGGAGACTGACGGCATAGATGCCAAAAAATACGATTCCCAGAATTGCCACCGCCACGCCCAGGGTATCTCCAATCTGCAGTCGTCCACCGACCATGATGCCGATCCCAAGGATGGCCAACACGATACTGACCCAGACTCGTGCACGCACCTCTTCCCCTAGAAACAAGCGGCCCAACAACGCCGCCAGAATCGGCGCCGCGGCCATCACAAACACCGCTACAGCAACGGTTGTGTACTTCAGTGCAACGACGTTACACAACATGGCGCCGCTCAACAATGCACCAGAAATAATTGTCTTCAGCCCGCCCATTCGCAATACCGCAAGGGTGGAGCGCCGATAGCGGATCAAGGTCACAGCCGCCACAAAGAGGGTGAGTGAGAGGCACCGATAGAAATTGATCTGCCATTCTGTTGCCTGCTCAAGGGACTTGACCACAACGCCCGCGAGGCTCCAGAACACCGGCGCGGTGATCGCGAAAACATAGTGACGCTTCAAGAGGCCTCTCCCAGGGTGCATTTTGCTCAAGACACGCGTTAATCTACTGCGGGTTGACCGATTTTGACACTACGCGGATTCAGATATGCCTGCCCAAGCCCAGTGGTATTTCGACTTTGTCTCACCTTATGCGTACTTGCAGTTCAAGCGCCTCAACGAGGTACCTCCATCGCTCGGCTATGAAATGGTGCCCATCCTTTTCGCGGGCCTGCTGAAGCACTGGGAACATAAGGGGCCGGCCGAGATTGGGCCAAAGCGAATAGATACCTATCGGCATTGCCAATGGCTGGCGGAGGACCTGGGCATACCCTTCCGGTTGCCACAAGCGCATCCGTTCAACCC
>Ga0208127_1001101_pt1 | contig 13676 bp, 10 predicted proteins | sample ETNtaG_6_FD_185751 | JGI IMG/M metagenome (GOLD analysis project Ga0208127, IMG submission 185751) | Marine microbial and viral communities from oxygen minimum zone, Eastern Pacific Ocean - ETNP201306SV45 (SPAdes) (version 2) | ecosystem: Environmental > Aquatic > Marine > Oceanic ...
GCCACCTGGCAGGATGGAAAGCCAATCACCGGTGAAGACATTGTCTGGAACCTTAACCGGGCCGCCAATCCGGAGAGCGGTAACCCGGTAGGCGGCCTGATATGGGGCTCAGTGGGCAACCTCAAGGCCAACGGAAACGAAGTTACTGGAGACGTCAATGCTTACGTGGCCGACTTCTTCAAATGGATGGCATTCCTGACGGGGTACATCCTGCCGCCGCACTACTTTGAGAAAGTCGGCGCAGAAGGGTTTGAAAAAGCCCCTATGGGTTCCGGACCGTACCGGGTCGTGGAATTTGTCCGCGGTTCCTTTGTACGCATGGAAGCCTATGACAATTACTGGGGCGGCCAGCCGGCATTTCGTAATGTGATCTTCAAGTTTGTCACCGATGCCACGAGCCGCGTCGCTGAAGTGGAAAGCGGGGCTTCCGACATTACCCTTGCAATTCCTTTTGAGGAATACGATCGTCTCAAAGGGAAGTCCGGTCTCACGGGTGTGACCACACCGGTGTCTGATATTGCGATGATATTTTTCAACGATATCGGCCCCATGGAAGATGCGAACGTGCGAAAGGCGGCTGTGCACGCGGTTGATAAAGAGGCCATTGTTAGCCGACTCCTGCGCGGCTATGGTGTCCCGCTGCATACCCTGCAGGCCCCTGAGTATGCGGCCTTTGATCCCACCACGACGGTGGAATACAACCCGGATCTGGCACGTTCACTTCTCGCCGCTTCCGGTTACTCAAAAGATAACCCGGTGCGGTTCACCATTCAGACCACACGCGGTTACCTGCCCAAGGACTATGAAGTTATCCAGGCAGTCGTAGCGATGTGGCGCAAAGTCGGCATTGAAGCGGAAATCGAAGTGTATGAGGTCGCCAAGCACTACGAGCTGCGCGCAACGGATACTCTGGCACCAGCAGCGTTCTACAACTGGGGGGACTCAATCGGTGATCCGAATGACTCTACCGGCTTCGCGATGTTTGGCCCTAGCCCGCACTCGACCTGGGACACCGACGATCTGGACGCCATGATCGGTCCCCTGTGGGGAGAGAAAGACGAGGCCAAACGCATAGCCGGCTGGAAGGCAGTGGACAAGTACATCGCCGAGAATGCCTATGTTCTGCCCCTCTACCAACAGGTTCAGCCGGTTATTCACCGCTCGAATCTAGACTTCACTCCGCACGTGGCGAACTACGTCCTGCCGCACACCACCAAGCCCAAGGGCTGATTTGCCGGTCAGGTCCTGAGTTCCTGGCAGCTCTGTCTGCTCCAGGAGCTCAGGACTTTTCGCATTCTGTAGCTGCTAAGGCTACCCTGCTCTGATGAGTCACTGGTACCTGATCAACCGCCTATTGTTGGCTCTGCCGACATTGCTCGGTGCGGTCACTATCACTTTCGTGCTACTTCGCGTTGTCCCGGGTGATCCCATCGCCATGATGACCGGCCCCGGCGCTACCGAAGCAGATATTGCTCAACTGAGAGCACACTACGGGCTTGACCAGTCTATCGTCGATCAGTTCATTATTTATCTGGGTCAACTCTTTACCGGAGATTTCGGCACATCCATCAGTTTGCGCCAGGATGTCGGTGAGTTGATCGCCGGAAGACTGCCAGTAACCGTCGAACTCGTTGTCATTGCAATGTGTATTGCTGTGGGATTCGCACTGATTCTGGCTCTGAAGGGCGTCTACTGGCGGGATCGCTGGCCGGAACGGCTCATAGACAGCTTTATCGGCGTCATCGTTGCCATCCCCGACTTTCTCTGGGCTTTATCTTTGATCCTGATACTGGGCGTCGCTATTCCAGTGATGCCGATCTTCGGGCGCATGGATCTGACCATCTCTTTCGACAGTTGGACGAATTTCTATCTGATAGAAAGCCTGTTGCGCGGACGTTTTGAAGTAACCCGTTCAGTGCTCTATCACATGGTTCTGCCGGCGGTGTCGCTGGCTCTACCCCTGATGGCAATTACAGCAAGAGTGCTGAAGTCCTGCCTGAATGCAGAAATGAATCGCGAGTACATCACGCTTGCCCGAACACGCGGATTTGGACGCTTAAGGATTATCTACCGGGAAGCGCTGCGCAATGCCCTAGTGCCGGCGACTGCGCTCAGTGGCGTACAGTTTACCTTCCTCATCGGAGGCACCGTACTGGTTGAACGTATTTTCGGTTACCCGGGGATCGGCAACATGGCAATTGACGCGGTGATCAACCGGGACCTGCCACTGATTCAGGGATTGGTACTGACTTTTGCCGTGCTCTTTATTCTAGTCAACCTGTTTATTGATATCTGTATTACCCTGATCGATCCAAGGCTTCGGCATGCCTGACGGTAGACCAGACCTCCCCCTGACGTACCGCATACTGCACGAGCCTCGGGCGGTGTTCGGATTGATTGTCTTGGGGCTGATGCTTCTGGCCGCCGTGTTCGCGCCATGGCTCAGCCCGCATGATCCGCTTGAGCAAGACTTGCTGTCTTCTTTTCTACCTCCCTCTTGGCAGGCTAACGGCGACCCTGTGTTCTTGCTTGGCACCGACAACCTTGGCAGGGACATCGTGTCACGCCTGATCTATGGGGCGCGTACCGCACTAATTGTGGCCTTAGTTGCTGCCGCTCTGGCGGCACTGTTGGGGACCGTTTTGGGTATGTTGGCAGGCTTCTATGGAGGCAAGACGGATATGCTGATTTCCCGCGCCGTCGATATCTGGATGTCTTTTCCGGCAGTGCTGCTATCCATTGTGCTGGTGGCTGTGATTGGCGCAGGTCTGCACGCTGTCATCATTGCTATCGTGATCATTGACTGGACACGGTTTTGCCGAGTGATCCGGGCAGAGACCATGGTGCAGAAGGAACGCGACTATGTTGCTTCCGCCGTCACAATCGGACTGCCCCGAGTCCGCATCCTTTTTCAGGAGATTTTTCCAAATCTCATCCCGCTGCTGATTGTGCTGTTGACCTTAGAGATGGGTATCGCCATTGTGGTTGAGACGATCCTCAGTTTCGTCGGACTCAGTGTGGCTTCTGATACCCCTACCTGGGGCAATCTCATTCAGGAAGGCAGACAGTACATCCATCAAGTCCCCTGGCTTCTCGGTCTGCCGGTCGCCTGCGTCGTTCTGGCCGTGCTGGGTCTCAATGCTCTGGGTGACGGAATCAAGGAAGTGATCGATCCGGAGACGCGTCAGTGAAGAAGATACTCGCTGTCCGAGACCTGCATCTGGCGATGCGTACCGGCGAGAAGTTGGTGCCGGTGCTGCGCGGGATCAACCTCAATCTGCCGCAAGGAGAGGTACACGGACTCGTCGGTGAATCGGGTGCCGGAAAGACCATGTTGGGCCGTGTCATCCTCGATATTCTGCCGCCCAACGCAGTGGTCACAGCTGGGCATGTGGACTGCGCCACGACCGGATCGCCAATCAAATCAGGTGGCCGGATCGTTAGCAACCGAGGGCGCTCGGGCATCAGCTTGATTCCGCAGGACCCCATGACCTCTCTTAACCCGGTCAAAAAGATTGGCAAACAGATGGTTGAAATTCTTAAGCTGGCGCACACCGGTCCACCTAGAGCGCTACAAGAACGTGCCGAAGCACTCCTCGCTGAGGTGAGAATCAAAAATCCCAAAGAAGTGCTTAAGCAGTACCCGCACCATCTCTCGGGCGGGATGCGTCAGCGGGTACTGATTGCCATGGCTTTCAGCTCTGAACCAGGAATCATCATTGCAGACGAACCCACCACTGCTCTGGATGTGTCGGTACAAAGACGCGTGCTGCGCCTGATTCGTGATCTGCAGAAGGAGCGAAACACGACGATTCTCTTCGTCACCCACGACCTGGGCGTTGTTGCGAAGCTCTGTGACAAGGTGAGTCTTATGCATAGCGGAATGATTCTCGAGCAAGGTCTGGTTTCCGAGGTATTTCATTCGCCCTCTCACCCCTACACCCGGTCTCTGCTCAAGGCCATTCCAAGATACGACCAGCCGCGTGAGAAGTTGACCCCTGTGGCAGAAGACCTCCAAAGCCAATTAATAGATGAAGCCCGCAAATATGACCAGCAACGGCAAGTCTGAAGTCATCCTGGCCAAAAAGCTGGGAGTCGCTTTACCGAATGTCGCGGCAAAGCGGTGGTTTCAGCCTACGCCGATGGTGCCGATCCTCAGAGACATTGATCTGCGCGCGCACAAAGGTCAGTGTCTTGGCATTGTGGGTGAATCGGGTTCGGGTAAAACCACATTGGGGCGCGCCTTGGTCCGACTGCTCAAACCGACTGCAGGAGAACTCCTGTTTGAAGGGCGGGATATCACTTGCCTAGATGAAGCAGCATTGCGTCCCATCCGCAACCGACTTCAAATGATCTTTCAGGAACCACGGGCCGCACTGAATCCAAGGAGGCGGATTGACGATGCAGTATCACAGCCGCTACTGACCTATGCCAAGACAACCAACAACAACGAGGCGCGAGAGCAGGCTTGCGAACTGCTGCGGCAGGTGGGACTGGATCCCGCGCTGGGAAAGCGGTACCCCCGAGAACTCAGCGGCGGTCAACTGCAGCGAGCATGTATTGCGCGAGCTATCTCCATTCGGCCCTCCCTGATTGTCGCTGATGAAATCGTCTCGGGCTTGGATATGTCAAGTCAAGCACAGGTACTCAACCTGCTGGACGAACTACGTCAGCAATTGGGTTTGTGTGTCATTTTTATCAGTCACGATCTTTCGGTCGTGCGCAGTATCTGTGATGAAGTGATTGTTCTGCTGGATGGCAGACAGGTCGAATCCGGACCCGTCTCCCGGATGTTCTCGCGTCCACAGCGGCGGTACACTCGGTCATTAATCCAGGCGGTACCGCTTCCAGAACCTGATAGCGATTGGCTTGAGGATGTTATTGACGAAAACGAAACAGGAAACAGGGTGAAAGCTATGAATATAGAGGGAACAACGGCGCTGGTCACCGGAACCAGTAGGGGAATCGGTCGTGAACTGGTACATGCACTCGTCAAGCGTGGCGCCAAAAAAGTTTATGCGACTGCAAGAAACCTGACAGATATTGAAGATCTTGAAAAATCATACCCGGGGGTCGTCGAAACGCTCCCGCTGGATATCACTGACGACACGGCAACGCTTGAAACCGCCGAACAATGTCAGGATATCGAATTGCTGATCAATAATGCGGGTGTCAACCGGATGTCGGGACTACTGGCAGCCGAAGGGATTGACGGTGCCCGCCTTGAAATGGAGACCAACTACTTCGGCACCTTGAGAATGTGCCGAGCCTTTGCCCCTGTGCTAAAAAATAACGGCGGCGGCTGTATTGTCAATATGCTCTCCATTCTCTCCCACGTGGCGCTCCCCCTGATGGGCTCTCTGTGCGCCTCCAAGGCGGCAACGCTGAGACTAACGGAAGGGGTACGCGCCGAACTCGACGCCAGCAATACTTTAGTGATTGCCGTGATGCCAGGCGCGGTAGACACGGATATGAGCCGAGACTTTCCACCGCCAAAGATGCCCGCCGCCGAGGTGGCAAAAGCGGTGCTGAATGGCATTGTCGAGGGTCAAGAGGAACTCTTCCCTGGGGAGATGGCGAGCGGACTGCGCGAGGGCCTCAAGGCCGACCCAAAAGGTGTCGAAAAAGAACTCGCGGGCTATCTTCCAGGCTAAGAGGCTATACCAACACTGGCATGGGCAATCCAAATTTCACCTGGGGCAAGTACCGTTTTTCTGTAATGAGTTCACGTAAACTTCGGGCATCAATTCAATTTTCAATCTAGGAGCACAAACCAATGGCACTAAAACGAATTCAAGTCGGCGAGCGAATGAGTCAGGCGGTGATTCATGGCAACACAGTCTATACGGCAGGTCAGGTGGCGCTTGGCGCGCCCGGTGAGAGCGCGGCAGATCAAACCCGCGATATCCTCTCCCGAATTGATGCATTGCTCTCGGAAGCAGGCACCGATAAGTCCAAACTTATCTCTGCAACGATATGGCTTTCGGATATGAGCACCTTCAACGAAATGAATGAGGTATGGGATGCCTGGGTCACACCAGGGGACACACCGGCAAGAGCCTGTGTCGAGTCCAAACTGGCCGCACCGCAGTTCACAGTGGAAATTGGAGTCATCGCGGCGCTGGATTAAGGCGCCCCGCTAGCCATGCGCATTGTGATTCTGGGGGCGGGCCTCGCCGGGATCACCAGCGCCTGGGAGTGCCTTCGTGACGGTCACGAGGTAACTGTCCTCGATCGTGCAAAGGCGCCGGCCGATTTCACGTCCCGCGCCAACGCGGGACTTATCGCGCCCGGTCACGCTTTTGCATGGGCATCACCCAGCGTCCCGCGCATCATGCTGCGCTCACTTTGGCGCAACGATCAGGCCATCCGCTACCGGCCCAGCGTCAATCCCAGGCAATGGCGCTGGCTGGCGCAGTTTCTCGGCCAATGCACCGCTGACAACGCTCGCGCCAATACGCTACGCAAGACCCGTTTGTGCCAGTACTCACAGTCGCGACTGCACACGGTTGCACAAGAAACCGGTTTTCACTACGACCGCAATACCGGCGGCCTGATCTACTTCTATCGCTCCAGCCAGTCTTTTGAAGCGGCGGCCGTCAAGAGTGAAATCCTCTCAAGCGCCGGAATCAAGATTGAGGCCCTCGATAGAGACCAGGTCATTGCGCGGGATCCGGGTCTGGCGGATGCCCGGGATGAGATTGCCGGGGCGCTGTTCGTCCCGACAGATGAAAGCGGTGATGCGCGAGCCTTTACTGATGCCCTGGCGACGCGCTGCACCGAACGGGGCGCCGCGATTCATATGCAGACTGAAATCACCGGCTTTTCAAAAACCCAAGATCGGATCAGCGCGGTCACCACCTCCCGGGGTGAAATCGAGGGAGACCTTTTTGTGTTGGCTTTGGGCGTATTCAGTCCCGTATTGTCGCGTCAGTTAGGGTTTTCCCTGCCGATCTATCCCGTCAAGGGTTATTCCGTCACTCTGCCTGCCGATAATGCACATCTGCTTCCCCGCTATGGGGGCGTAGATGAAGACAATCTCCTGGCCTACTGTCCGATGGGAAATCGTCTGCGCATCACAGCCACGGCAGAAATCGGGAGTTATAGTACGCGTCATCAGCCAAGTGACTTCCGGGTGATGCTGGCAAAGACGCGAGACCTCATGCCCAAAGCTGCGAATTTTGATAAACCGGATTACTGGGCGGGATTAAGGCCGATGACGCCGACCGGCCTGCCCCTGATTGGCGGAACCCGCTGGTCGAATCTTTGGCTGAATACCGGGCACGGACACATGGGCTGGACCATGTCCTGTGGATCCGCCCGAATTCTGGCTGACCTGATCGCCGGTCATTCACCGGAGATCCCTCTGGACGGGATGGATCCGGCATCAACGAGGAAACACTAATGGCAATGCAACCGGACACTGCGCAGGATTTCATCAATCTCAAGAATATTCCCTTCACGGTGGATGACGGCATCGCAGCAAGGGCCCGTATTGGCCTAGTGGTGCTTGCGACCGATCACAGCGTGGAGCACGAATTCAAACTCGTGGTGAACATGCCGGGGGTGGCCATCTACCAATCGCGGATTCCGAATTCGCCGACGATTACCCCTGAAAACCTGCGGGCGATGGAACCGCATATTACCGACAGAACCGATGTGATTCTTCCGGGCATTCCACTCGACGTCGTTGCCTATGGCTGCACCTCAGCCTCCATGATCATCGGTGAGGAGCGGGTATTCGAATTAATTCATGCCGCCCGCCCGGAAGCGAAAGCCACAACACCCATCACGGCGGCATTTGCTGCATTCCGGGCAACCGGCTGCAAGCGTATTGGGGTGCTCACGCCCTATTCAGACGAAGTGAATCAATTCATCCGCAGCTATATCGAATCGAAAGGTTTCGAAGTGCCGGTGTTCGGCTCATTCAATCAGGATAACGACAATACCGTTGCGCGAATCTCTGCCGACAGTATGCGGGATGCGGCGCTCCAGATCGGAAACCATGACTCAGTTGACGGGGTATTCGTCTCCTGCACCAGTTTGAGACTGGCGCATTGTGTCGCCGATATCGAAGCTGCACTGGGGAAGCCGGTCACGTCATCGAATCACGCTCTGATCTGGCACAGTCTGAGACTGGCAGGCATCAATGAAGCCATTGATGGCTTCGGAGAGCTGTTCCGTCTGCCCGCCTGATCACAGTCATCGAAAAGTCTTTAATGGCTCGAAAAATACTTCTGGTCGAGCACCACGATGAACCTCGTGACGACCTGGCCTCAATGTTTCTCCCCAAACTGGGATTCACCCTTGAATACTTCCGACCGTTTGCCGGACAAAGTCTGCCGGATGTTGAGGAAGATACCGCCGGGATAATCATCACGGGGGGAGCCGCCAACGTTGACGAGATGGAGCAATATCCCCATCTGCGCGACGAAGCTCAGTGGATCGAACAGTGCCTTGCGAAAGATATTCCTGCTCTGGGCCTGTGCCTCGGTGCCCAACTACTTGCCCACGTGCTCGGTGCCCCGGTCGCACCGCATGACGACGGCGCACAAGAATTCGGGTTATACGAGATCAAGGCAACTGATGACGAAAGGCAGTTTGTGCCCGACAATTTTTTCGCGGTGCAATTTCACAGCAGAGGATTTGAGGTCCCGGCAGGTGCAGAACTGCTGGCGGCTGGGGATATCTTCCCGAATCAGGCTTTTTGTTACGGAGACAACGTACTTGGCACACAGTTTCACCCGGAATGTACACTCGCCATACTGCGGCGGTGGCAGGCGCTGGACGCCGCTCCCTGGCAAGAGACCGGGGTTCAGGCGAGAGAGGAACAAGACCGGCTGGCCGCCAGCCACCTCAAAAATGTCGAGCACTGGTTCGAGAAGTTGCTCGGAGATTTTTTTACACCGCGAACAGATAAATCGCACTGAATATTCACGATCCCGCTGGAGTATCCACCATGTCGTTACCTGAAATTTCCATCCATCAGTCACATCATAATACTGCAGCATTGGTCGACTCCGCCTGCCCCGAAAGTGTCAGCGAAGTGTTGGACGTTGCGCGCTGTGACCTTGCCCGCACCACCATTTCGCAATGGTCAGGCTATGCGCCCACCACTTTGCATTCGCTGACGGGTCTCGCCGGCGAGATCGGTGTTGGCGCCCTCTATTACAAAGATGAAAGCACCCGTTTTGGGCTCGGCAGCTTCAAGGCGCTGGGCGGCGCGTATGCGGTCCAACATGTTCTGCGTCAAACGCTCGATGCCGATATGCCGGATACCGAAGTCAGTCTTGAAGATATCAATACCCAACATTTTGCCGACAGAGTAAAAAACATTACCGTGGTCACCGCCACCGATGGAAATCACGGCCGCTCTGTGGCGTGGGGTGCTCAGCGCTTTGGCTGTGAGTGCATGATCTACATGCATGAGAATGTCAGTCAGGGAAGACAGGAAGCCGTGGAAGCCTTCGGCGCAAAGGTGGTACGCGTGCCCGGAAACTATGACGACTCCGTTCGTCAGGCGGACCAAGACGCAAAGGCCAACGGCTGGCACATCGTTTCGGACACGTCCTATCCTGGGTATATGGAGATCCCCCGGGATGTAATGGCCGGCTATACCCTGATGACTACCGAAGCCATGGATCAATTGCCGGAAGACGTTATCCCCACCCATGTGTTTATCCAGGGCGGATGCGGCGGGCTCGCTGGAGCAGTCGGCGCTGATCTGTGGCACCGCTATGGCGACCGAATGCCGCACTTAACCGTGGTTGAACCAGTACCCGCAGCCTGCTTGTATGAAAGCGCGCGCGCAGGTACCCCGCAACTTGTGAATATTATGGATGAAAGCCTGATGGCCGGCTTGTCCTGCGGTGAAGTCTCGTTGCTGGGATGGCAGATTCTGCATCCCGGCGCTCGTCAGTTCATGACGATCTCAGATGCACCCGTTGCGCCACTGATGCAAATGCTTGCGGCGGGCGTATCCGGAGACTCTCCTGTCGTCGCTGGCGAATCAGCGATTGCCGGTTTAGCGGGTCTGATAGGCGCCATGCAGAACGAAACGCTCGCACAGCAGATGAATCTCGATGCGAAGAGCCGCGTATTGGTGTTTGGCACTGAAGGCGCCACCGATCCAGAGGTCTTTGAAGCGCTTGTGGGCACGAGCGCAGAAAAGATCGCGGCTTAAGGCAGTTAATCATGAAAAATATTGAACGGGGGTTTTCGCCAGCAGAGTTTGAGCAGCGAACCGCGACCGTCCAGAGCCTCATGCATGATGCGAGGCTAGATGCCGTGTTGGTCACCACTGAAGCAGAGATCCGTTACTTCACTGGATTTCACTCGCAGTTCTTTGAAAGCCCTACACGCCCCTGGTTCGTGATCGTGCCGGCAGAGGGTAAGCCTATTGCCGTAATTCCCACAATCGGCGAATCCGGAATGGCCGCCACCTGGATAGATGACATCCACACCTGGCCTTCACCCCGCCCTGCCGATGACGGCATCTCCACGCTGGCAAGCACCATCAGCAGCCTGCCGACCCGTCACGGTCGCCTTGGAATGCCGCTTGGCCCTGAAAGCATATTGCGGATGCCCGCGGGTGATGCCAAAAAACTGGCCGATGCCATCCCTCATGAGGTAGTGGACTGTGCCGAGATGCTGCTGCGCCAACGCTTTGTCAAATCCCCTGCCGAGATTGAGAAGATTCGGCGGGCCTGCCAGATTACCTCTGACGCCTTCGAGGCCTTGCCGGGTCACTCGCATATTGGCGATTCGGAGATCGACATTACCCGTCGCATGCGAATTGATCTTTTGGAACGGGGCGCCGACAGCACGCCCTTCATGGTCGCTGGATCGGGGGCTGGGGGATATGACAGCATCATCATGGGTCCCACCCAGCGTCAACTGCAGTCGGGTGACATCCTGATTATTGATACTGGGACCGTCTTTGACGGTTATTTCTGTGACTTCGACCGTAATTTCGGATTCGGTCATGTTGCAGATGACGCACGGCGGGCCAACACGGCTGTGCATCAGGCGCTGGATGCCGGCTTTGAGGCTGCGCGGCCGGGTGCCCGGATGTGTGACGTCTGGTCTGCGATGTCAAGGGTAATGGAGGAATTCGGCTCACTGGGCAACAGTATCGGCAGAATGGGGCATGGGCTAGGCATGCTGCTGACCGAGTGGCCGTCAGTACATCCGGATGATCAGAATATTCTTGAGCCCGGTGTGGTCATGACGCTTGAACCCGGCATGACCTTTGCGCCAGGCCGTCAACTGGTCCACGAGGAGAATATCGTCATCACTGAATCCGGTGCTGAGTATCTGACCCGTCGGGCCCCGCCGGAGATTCCTGTCATCCATTAGCCGCGCGCGCAATCCAACGCGGGCATCGGCAATAACTGTTACCGAAAGGCGTAAATCGGACTGCTCCATGCCTGAAAGCCGTCTTCAGTAGTCACACACACCCAGAGAGGATTGTCTGCATCAGGTTTCAGAGGAATCTTTACCTCGGCGCCCAGGGTACGGTGGGGATTACTCTCCGGTAAACGAAACACACGGATTTTGCGCTCCAGACCACCCGCGTCCAGCACCGTCTCTTCAAGGCCGATTTCTGAAAGCGCTCCATTCAATGCGCCGAAGTTAGTCTCGATACTAAATCTGGCGTCAGCGACATCCTCAAGCCAAACGTCAAAACCGCCGAAGTTGCCGGTGGTGATCGCGTCAAAGACAACCACATCACGGCCGTGCTGCTCAAGACGTCGCTCGTGATTCCAGGCATTGATCTTTTCCATTCGCTGTATAGACGCCCCCTCAAAACGGGCACGGCCTTTCCACTTGGTTTCACGGCCTCGGCCCCGATACTCCGCACCGCTCCAGACCACCCGGATGCGCTCTCCGAGCTCCTTCTCTGAGAATCCACGAAGCGTCTCAACCACTTCGATTCCATTTCGAATCTCGACCCGCTCGATGGGAGAGAGCGCCGACACTTCCAGCGCCAGGGTGATCTCAGCGTCATCCGTTTGCACGATGTCGCCCATCATCACCTGGGAGACCGTATCAAAACCCGCATCCGGGAAGACCTTAGGGTCATCGTGATAACACTTCCCGTCGGTGGTCAGGTCTGCACGCACATCGAGAAACAGCCTTGTGCCTGTAGTGCCGTAGTGATGCCGACGGCGCAGGCATTCAAAAATGCCGTCACGCGTCAGCGATTCAGCAAGAAAACAGGTCAGGCCTCCGTAGGCCCCAAACATCGAAGCCCCCGGATAACTGGCGCCGGGCCTGCCCTTGTGTCCGTCACTGTTGCAGACCACCCCGCTGCGGTGGCCCAAGGCAAACCCGTCAGTCAGCATCCACTCAAAGGTGCCCCAGGCAGAGTGGATCTCCATCGAGCGCTCCAGTCGCGCATCGTGGGCATAGGCAATATCAGCGTATCTGCCGCCAACATGTGCATAGACAACGCAATCCTCGCCAGAGAGCGCCTCAAAAAGCAGTTTCGCATCCGGCGCATCCGTATGAAGATCCTCCCGCTCCGGCAACAAAGCATGGGAGGAGCGTCGGATCTGACGCCCTTCGGTCCGGAAGTACACATTGCGATCACCACCAACTGCGGTATTACCCGACCACTCGTATCCGGGAAAGGTGACAAACCGACCCTCTTCCAGAAACTCAAGCGAGAGTTCGTTGAGATATGACCAAAACCGGTTATTGACCTGAAAGTCATTCGCCTGATGAGAAGTCAGATCAAGAAACGCACAATCCCTGGCAAAGGTGAAGTAGCTTCTTGCCGTGCCGATACCAATGGACTCACCGGACTGCCCATGCAGATCCCCCCAGTAACCACCGTAAGGGCCTTGCCGGATCATCATCGGATGCGATTGGGCCACCAGTTCATCGGTATCGTGCCGGAAAACCGTTATTCGCAACTCTCCCTCTTCGGTTACTCGCAGATCATCAAAAACGACCGCCCGTTCCCCAAAGGGATAGTCAAAGCTGGCAGGGAGTCCCTCGACAGGCAGTGTAGTTTCAAAACGAAGCCGGTCGCGGGCCAGCGGCGTTGGGTTTCCCCAGTTATCCTCCGCTTTCACACCGAAATGAAACCGCTCACCCGGTCGGCGCAAACTGGGCAGCACCGCCCGCCAGACCTTGGGCTTGCCCGGCACAATATCGATAGTGGGCGTATCGGGAATCGGGACAAAGTGACCCACCGCACAAACATCGGCCAACACTTTGAATTCAAAATCCGTCTCCACCATGGTCTGCAGCTTGAGACCGCTTGATCCCTGACTCGTGTCTCCAAAAACAATGGTGATGGTGTCGCCTTCACGCATATATCCGTTCGACACGTTGACGGTAAGGGACTTCCAGCGGGGTCTTGCACTCATGCCCCGTCCCGCATAGTGGACCGACAAGGTCACGCCGTTGCTGGCCCGAGCCGTCACATAGTTATCGCCGGCAGGATCCGTCGTCTGCAGTCTGCCGGTATCGCCCATGGCCCGGAACACCACGCGGATCGCACCGGTGTCATCCAGCCCAAAACGGCCAACGGTATAGGTCAGCGTAAAGGTTTGATAACTCCGCACCTCAAATTGGCCTCGCGGCGTGATTTGGGCATGACCGTACAACACCGGGTCTGCCCCAGGCTCGACCGGCGTCCACCCTTCCCCGACAATGTCAGAGTC
>Ga0208127_1001102_pt1 | contig 13673 bp, 11 predicted proteins | sample ETNtaG_6_FD_185751 | JGI IMG/M metagenome (GOLD analysis project Ga0208127, IMG submission 185751) | Marine microbial and viral communities from oxygen minimum zone, Eastern Pacific Ocean - ETNP201306SV45 (SPAdes) (version 2) | ecosystem: Environmental > Aquatic > Marine > Oceanic ...
AAATTATCCCCTGATCAGTGGCATATACTCATGGAACACCCAGTTCACGAGGCCCGTTTAACGGCCCTTTTTATTTTAACGCATTGGTATGAAAAGGCTAAGACTGAGAATGAAAAAAAGGAGTGGGTGCAGTGGTACATAGATTATCGATCATACATCAATAATTGGGACTTAGTAGATACCTCGGCGCACAAGATTTTAGGTGATTGGTTTTGGGATCGAGACCGAAGCCTCTTGATGGACTGGGTAGCTTCAAAAGATCTATGGGAGGTGCGTATTGCCGTGGTAAGTACCTATCGCTTCATTAAACGGGGAGACTATTCTAGTACCCTTTGGATGGGAGAACAATTATTAGAGCATCCTCATGATCTCATTCATAAGGCTGTAGGTTGGATGTTACGAGAGGTGGGTAAAATGGAAGAAGAGGTACTATTGGATTTTCTTAATCAGCACTATGCTTTCATGCCAAGAACGATGCTTCGATATGCCATTGAGCGGCTAAATGAGCCCTTAAGAAAAGCATATTTGTTAGGGGAAGTAAAAAGTTAATTGAGTCCTCATCTTCGCCTTTATAACTGTTATATTTCGGGACTATGTTACAGTCCTGCATACTATCTCCTAATTCCAGCTGGTTGTTGAAACGAACGAGTTTCTTTTTGATACTCGCCGCTAGCTTTGCACTAAGTACATCCATGTACGCTGCATACACTATGCCTTATGGTGAAGAGCCTATCGTATTGTTAGTATTGGATAGTAAGGATGAAGCTCCGGTTATTGGGGTCACTTTTTGGAGTAAAAAAGCAGCCATTTCAGAAGTTAGTAATGCAAAAGGCCGTGTTCGAATCGACCGGTTTAGGGGGCAAGTGCAAATTGAAATTCAGGCGCTAGGATATCGTAAAATAGTACTTAGTTACCAAGAACTACGAGCACTGAACGATACTTTATATTTAGAGTCGGAAATTTTTCAGCTAGAAAATGTAGTAGTTTCGGCCACTCGATGGAAGCAAAATTACACCTCAGTCTCACAAGCTATCTCAATCATAGAGCCAGAGGTTATTGAACGCCGCCAACCACAGACGATGGCTGATGCACTCGGGCTCAGCGGTAAGGTGTTCATCCAGAAAAGTCAGCAAGGGGGTGGAAGCCCCATGATTCGTGGCTTTGCCACCAACCGTTTACTGTATAGTGTGGATGGAATTCGGATGAATACAGCTATTTTTAGAAGCGGTAACATACAGAACGTCATTAATTTGGACCCTTTTTCCATGCAGCGCACGGAAATACTATTTGGACCTAGCTCGGTGATGTATGGGAGTGATGCAATTGGCGGGGTAATGAGTTTTGAGACCTTAACCCCAGAATTTGCCTTGGATAGTTTAAGAAAGGTATTTAATCCCATTGTCAGTGGGAATGCGGTAATCCGAGGCACTACCGCAAATAATGAGCGTACCGGACACTTTAATGTACAATTGGGATGGAACAAATGGGCATGGCTTGGAAGTATTAGCCGTTATCGGTACGACCATCTTCGTCAGGGATCAAATGGTCCGGATGATTATGTAAAAAACTATTATGTGGATGATTGGGAAGGCACATTTCAACCTCTTAATGATGAGCCAGTGCCTGATAAAATCGTTGAACAGAGCGACCCTTTGTTACAAATTCCTTCGGGTTACGATCAGTGGAATACTCTGCAAAAAATTCGGTGGCAACCTACCGACGGTATGGATGTGCAGTATACTTTTCAGTACTCTGAGACCTCAAATTACGGGCGATATGACCGTCATCTACGGCTCCAAGATGGACTTCCAAGATACGCACAATGGGATTATGGGCCACAGGGTTGGAAAATGCATCTGTTATCACTAAAAATGGGTGGCAATACCAATGGGGCTATGTATGATCAGTTAGTTATAAAAGGGGCGAATCAACAATTTTGGGAGAGTAGAATTAGTAGAAATTTTGGAGAGCTATCCATCGAAAAACAGAATGAACTCGTCCAAGCAAATTCTATTCATATTGACGCCATTAAATGGTTAAATGAGCGTGTGTTGCTTAGTTATGGCGTGGAATGGGTACAAAACAAGGTAAATTCTGAAGCGCATGTTAGGCAACTTTCTACCGATGCATCCAAAGCTGGTTTGCCTAGATATCCTGACGCCACCTGGACCTCCTCGGCAGCCTTCCTACATTCTGATATTCAAATTAATACGACCACGAAAGTACAAGCCGGTGTACGTTATAACACTTATCACATCGATGCACAATTTGGAGACTCAGATCGCCTAGATACACAGTTATTTGAAACGGCAAATCTTAGAGATCGTGCTGTGGTAGGTTCTTTTGGACTTATAAGTAGGCCCAATAATGATTGGGTACTTAAACTAAATTTGGGAACAGCCTTTCGATCCCCTAATGTGGACGATATGGGAAAGATATTTGATTCAGAACCGGGTGCAGTAACTGTGCCCAATCCAAATATAATGGCAGAATATGCTTGGAATATAGATGCAGGCGTTGTTCATAGAGTAATTAATGGGCTTAAGCTAGAAGTGAATGCATATTGGACGCATCTAGAAAATGCAATGGTACGTAGAGATTTCGAACTAAACGGGCAAACAACCATACTCTACCAAGGTATTATCTCCCGAATACAAGCGATACAGAATGCGGCTTATGCTCAAGTTTATGGTCTGCAATGGAGTTTGGATGCTCAACTAAATAATCGATGGTTATTAACTACACGAATGAACTTGCAAAAGGGAGAAGAAGAATTGGACGATGGTTCGATAAGCCCCTCCAGACATGTGGCCCCTTATTTTGGGGAAAGTAGTCTCACATATGAATATAATTCATGGTCTGGATCTTTAATTCATCGTTTCCAAGGTACTAAGTCGCATAGTCAGATGGCAGTAACTGAACGCGAAAAAATAGAGCTATATGCACTAGATGCAGAGGGTTTAGCTTACGCGCCTTCGTGGGGGGTGTGGAATCTAGTTGGAAAATACGAGTTTGCTGATTGGGGGAATATACTTCTACAATTAGAAAATCTTACTGATCAGCGTTATCGACCCTACAGTTCTGGAATCTCGGCAGCAGGGCGCAGTGTTCAACTTGGATTTAGTGTGCGTTTTTGATCCGGTATTCTTGAATAAGAGGTTAGTAGTCCATGAAACAAGGGTGGAAAAATCTAAACCCCACCCATCAATGGTTCATTTATTGCTCGAATACTCGAATTGGGAAGTCCCTCTGGATGATGTAATTTAACCGACTCTATGGTTTCGAGAACTAATTCTAAGTGAAGTTTTTTTGAACGATTATAAAACTCTTGAGCCTGTTGACTAAGCTTCGGCTTTCCGTGTAGTGGTTTATCACTTACGCTCAGTAAGGTAGCGTGAGGGACACGATATCGAAAGCCATTGGTAGCAACGGTTGCCGATTCCATATCTATAGCAACACTCCGGCTTTGGTGGATACGCTGCACGGTATCTTTGGCGGAAAACTCCCAATTTCTATTGGCTGTAGTAAATACTGTTCCAATTCTGTGCTCAATATCATGCTGGTCTAGTGCTTGTTTTAGATAACTGTTGAGCAAATAGTTGGGTATGACTGGATTTCCAATAGGAAAAACGTCGTCCAAAACACGGTCGTCCCTATAGTATCCGCTTGCTAAAACAAAATCCCCGATTTGCTGATGATTTCGTAAACCACCGCAATGACCCACCATAATCATTGCATCGGGTCGTAATACCGAGATGTGATCGGTTATGGTTTTAGCATTAGATGGGCCAACCCCAATATTAATGAGACTAATACCGGTATTGTTAGGTTGTACCCAGTGATAAGCGGGCATCTGAACCCCTTCATTATCTGGTTTTATTGCATCTGAAAACCTGTCTTTGAAAACCTCTACATGCATATCATAGTTAGTAAACAAGATGTACCGTTGAAAATGTTCCGGCTTAGTTCCAGTGTAATGTAGCAACCTATTAATGGAAAGGTCTACACGCTCAGGAGAAAACAAAAACAACTTTTTCTTAGTAAAATCCCATTCTTCTTCATCCATATGGGATAATAGAGTAGGATCATTGAGTGCAATACGTGTTCTTTTTTGACGTAAATGTATAGAGGCTCCTTTGCTTAAAAGCCGATATAGTTCGCGGATTAAGTACCATCTAAATACTTTTGGGTGTGCCATTTCTCCACGTAACCTTGGGTTATGCTTGGAGTATTCTCGATGTATTTCGAGATGAGGATAAAATCCTTCATCAAAAAGCTGATCCATACGCTCACAGAGTAGCTTTACATCTTCTCTGGTAAACGAATCAGGTGAGATGGACATAATTTTTTTCATATACTAATATAAAGAAATTTAATTGGAGGAGATAACGCAGTGATAGATGCTAGAATACCGTAGATTCTCCACAATTCTAACCCTCAAGTTTTTCCCTATTTTTACTAGATATTTATGCATACTGATTTCACTTTTACCATTGAATCTTGGAATACTGAACAAGAACGTACTTTGCAGGTCACAAAGATATTTGAACTAGTTCAAAGGGATATGATATTGGCTTCAGAACTGCTTAGAGCAAGCTTTTCTGTGTTAAAAGCCCCGGATTGGATAAACGTAATGGCATTAACGAAGGATCAGATGGTGATTCTAGTCGAGCAGTACAGATATGGACTACAAGCCCCTACCCTAGAGTTGGCTGGTGGGGTGTGTGATCCTGGTGAACATCCAATAGAAACCTCCAAACGAGAACTCTTGGAAGAAACGGGCTTTATTTCCAAAGAGTGGATTTCATTGGGAAAAGTTAGTTCAAATCCGGCAATGCAAGATAATTATACGCATAGTTTTTTGGCATTGAACTGTGAAAAAGTAGCCGAGCAAAAGCTTGATGGAAACGAGCGTATTCAGGTGCATTTATTACCCATTGAACAGTTTTTAGACTTTGTTCAGTCAGGAGTAATTGATCACTCACTTGTAGCAGCCACCACTGCAAAGTATCTACTTTACACCCGTCATAAGTATCTTTAGTGCGGTAATTTTCCGAAATAAACGGGGATGAAAGAAGGTCTTCAGAGGCGAACGAATGAAGCCACATTATCCGTTATGATAATCTGTTTGTCTTTGATAACCGTTTACATAACACCTTAGAAGAAGAACAAGTTTAGTGGTTAATGGGCAAACACATCAACTAGCACACAATAAATGAACGAGGAAAATTTATGATAGAGATTGGAAGCAAAATCGATACCGATTTTATGATAAAAACAGTGAACAATGGCCAAGAAAAAGAACAACCTTTCTCGTCATTACTTGACTGCAGAGCTATCGTGTCAGTTTATATGAAAAACAACACTGGAAGCTGTGATAAACAGACAGCAAGTTTAGCTGAACACGCATCGTGGTTTGCTGAAAAAGGGTATCATCTAATGGCCTTAAGTAAAGATACCTGTGGCTCACATAAAAAATATGCTGATAAACAGGGTATTTCATTTACCTTGTTATCAGACCCTGATCACGCTTTTGCGAAAGCCACACAATCTATGGTGGAAAAAAAGATGTACGGAAAAGTTTATGAAGCCCCTTCCCGTTCTGCCTTTGTTATTGATACAGATGGTACTATTTTGGCAGTCATTGAAAAAGTGAATACCAAAGCGCATGCAGAAGAGTTAAAAGACTTGGTAGAGAATTTGTAATCTATTCCTTAAGATAAGAAACTAATTACCGCCCAATTATTTACATCTTTTATTCCCAATAAAAAGACCCATGAAAAGACTCGTAATCGTAGAATCCCCAACAAAAACAAAGACCATAAGTAAGTATTTGCCTAAAGGCTATGAGGTGGATTCATCCATGGGGCATATCAGAGATTTACCATCTTCGGCCAAATTGGTACCTGCTAAGTACAAAAAGGAGAGTTGGTCTAGTTTGGGTATTAATCCAGACGACCGATATTTTGCAATTTATGTGACCCCACCAGATAAGAAAAAGATTGTTAAGCGCCTGAAAGATAAATTAAAAGGGGTGGACGAACTTATATTGGCTACCGATGAAGACCGTGAGGGTGAGGCTATTTCATGGCACTTATTAGAAGTATTAAAGCCAAAAGTGCCAGTAAAGAGAATGGTTTTCAGAGAAATCACCAAGGAAGCGGTTCAGAACGCACTGGATAACACCCGTGATATTGATATGAATTTGGTGCATGCACAAGAAACCCGACGAATATTAGACCGTTTAGCGGGCTACACGGTATCGCCATTGTTATGGAAAAAAATTGCTCCGGGTCTTTCTGCTGGACGGGTACAATCGGTGGCAGTAGAATTCATCGTTCAGCGCGAGAGAGAACGTATGAAATTCCGAAAGGGAACCTATTATGATCTGCAGGCTATGATCCAAAAAGAAGGAGATCAAAGTCAATTTAAGGCAGATTTAACTCATGTTGATAGTAAAAGAGTTGCCAGTGGAAAAGACTTCGATGAAAATACAGGTCAGCTAAAAAAACCAGGTTCTGTAGTACTACTCGACGAGTCAGGAGCTGACGCCTTGGTAAGCCAACTAAAGAAAGCGGATTGGAAAGTAAGCGATGTAGATGTAAAAGTTCAAAAGCGAAACCCAGCCCCTCCGTTCATCACCTCTACACTTCAACAAGAGGCCAACCGAAAATTTAGTTTTTCTGCACGTGATACCATGAGTGTAGCGCAAAAACTTTATGAGAAAGGGTTCATTACCTATATGAGAACAGATTCAACCCGATTATCCGGCCAAGCAATTGAAGCGGCAAGGGAGGGTATTGTTGATCAGTATGGAAAAGAATATTTATTTGAGCGAGTTCGTAATTACACCGCAAAAGGTAAAAGTGCGCAGGAAGCGCACGAGGCCATTCGCCCGGCAGGATCTCGTTTTGTTATGCCTGAGCAGTCAGGCTTACGCGATCGAGAGTTAAAATTATATGATCTTATCTGGAAAAGAACTATTGCCACTCAGATGGCTGAAGCGGAATTAGAGTTTACTAATGTGAGTATTCAGGCAACTTCAGCCGAGGCTACCGCTAGCTTTCGAAGTAGTGGTAAGAAGATATTATTCCCCGGTTTTTTTCGCACCTATGTTGAAGGAAGCGATGATCCAGAGGCAGCACTCGAGAATCAAGAGCAGTTTTTACCTAGTTTAAAGGAAGGAGATCGCACTGAATTACAAGATTTAGCCTTTAGTGAGCATGAAACTAAACCCCCTGCACGCTACACCGAGGCTACCCTGGTAAAGGAACTCGAAAAAAGTGGTGTTGGTCGGCCGAGTACCTATGCGGCGGTTATTTCTACTATTCAGGATCGTGGATACGCAAAAAAGGAAGGGAAAGCATTGGTGCCAAGTTTTACTGCATTTGCGGTGACGGCATTGTTGGAGCAACATTTTCCTGATTTGGTGAATAGTGATTTCACCTCCAATCTAGAGGATAAATTGGATGCGGTAGCGAATGGAAAACAAGATCCAGTTGCCTATCTAGATAATTACTACAAAGGGACTAATGGGCTTAAAGCAAAGGTCGATTCTCAAGAAGATCAAATTGATCCACAAAAGGCTAAACTATTAGACTTGCCACTAGAAGGACTGGAGGGGATTAACGTAGCTATTGGACGTTTTGGACCATATGCAAAAATGCAAAAGGATGGTGAGGATATCACTACATCATTACCATTAGACATGGACCCAAGTGATTTAACGGCGACTAAGCTGGAAGAACTTATTCAGCGATCCACCGAGGAAGACAAGCCAGTTGGGATTGATGAGGATACGGGTCTTCCAGTATTTGTTTTATCTGGACGTTATGGCCCCTATGTACAACTAGGTGAAGTAACCGAAGAGAATGAAAAACCTAAACGTGTTTCCTTATTAAAAGGTATGCGTCCTGAAGAGGTTGATATTGATTTGGCCTTACAATTACTTGCCTTGCCTCGCATGTTAGGCGAACATCCTGAAGACGGAAAGGTGGTAAAGGCAGGAGTTGGGCGATACGGACCCTATGTTGTGCATGATGGAAGTTTTAAGTCATTGACCAAAGATGATAACGTTCTAACGGTGGAGTTAGATAGAGCAGTCGAATTACTGAGTCAAAAATCGACCAGAAGAGGAAGTTCTGAGCTGTATGATTTGGGTAACTTTCCAGATACCGATACCCCTATTAAAATAATGAATGGTCGCTATGGGCCGTACATTAAGTATGGTAAAAAGAACATAGGCCTTCCTAAGGGCAAACAACCCGAGGACATTACCAAAGAGCAAGCTATCGAACTAATTAATGCAAAAAAATAGTTTATTTGATTAGACTCATGCTACGAGTTAGTGTTCCACTTCGTGTTTTAAGCTGATAAAAGTAAAGACCGCTTGGTAGGTTTGTCGCGTCGAAGGTAATGGTGTGCGAACCCGCATTATATTGTGTTTGCAGTAATTTTTGAACGGGCATACCCAGTTGATTATAGACGGTCAACTCTACATATTCTGATTTAGCTAGCGTAAATCGAAGATTAGTTGAGGGATTAAAAGGATTAGGATAGTTTGGAGCAAGGCTAAACATATCCTTAAAAACCATATGTTCAGGTTCATTATTAGTCCCTTCTTCATACTTGCCATAGACTGTTAAGGCTGGCCTGTTTGCAGTGCCATTAAACTCTCTGGAGGCAAAGCGTTTAGAAGATCGATTTTGTGAATCTTCGTTACCAACGAGCATGATTCCATGATTAGGCATGCTTCCATCACGCCAATGGTTAAAGAGCGTGATAAAATTATCGGTACCTTTTAACGTATAGGTACCGCTACCCTGGATAGTTCCTTCGAATAAGACTTCCTCACCAATGTCTCCCCCATCATTATTCCAGAGTGTGTCAGGATATACGCGATACGTCCAGGTAGGATCACCCTGAGTTGCCGAGGTACCTTGACCCTCATTGGCGGATGCATCTGAGCTGCCCTCTGACCATGCCCCTAGTACGGGGTAGGCTAGTAGTTCTTGTGCTGTATTTCTAGTTTTATTCATGTTAATAAGAAATAAAACAGAATCAATGGTAGCATTAGATGGAATTTCTGTACCTAGATCAAAACGGATGAGAGAGCGTCTTAAGTCTCCATTGTTCGTCATACCTATAAAAATATATTGCCCTTTACTGTTAGCGATATCTCCCTGACTAGACTCATAAAGAGTGGCATCATCGGCCACATCAAGAGAAATTTCAAAATTCTGGGCATACAATGCCGGCCCAATTGTTATAAAGAAGACCATCATATAACTTAGTATACTGGCGCAGGTGATACGGGTGAATGGAACTGGAGGTGTCATATAAGTGATTGCGTTAAATAAGGGAATGGATACCATTTCATTTAGTTAAAGCGATTAAACTAAAGCAAAGAGTACATCAGGATTTATATTATCAAAACGGTATTCAACTACGAAGAGTTCGCTGAGTTCAAAGATTAATCTAGATGGTATCATTTGAAACTCCCAACTGAGAAGCAGCGAATTAGCAATGAGGTGGAATTAGCAAAATAACCCATTGACACGTGTCATTAGGTAAGGTATTTTAGTAATAAGAATTCATTTCCATTAGTCATGCAAAAAAGAAGCAATCACCATTTTACTTACCCAGTTAATATTGGGGAACTGGACTTGGCTACAATGGTCAGTATGTACCGGAGCAGAGGAGAGCCTCGTAAATCCATGCCGGGCGAATATCTATGTTGCGCTTTGAGCCATGAGTTACTTAAAGAAGGAAAGTTTTGGTTTGGCTTATATTATTCGCAAAAAGTTTGGGATGAACTTATTACCAAGGGAAGTGAAGGCTATCCCATAACAGAAACGGAATTCAGAGTTTTGGGATTGGTATACAGCAGCGAAGACGAGCCACCACATCGCGAATATGTGGAGCGTCATTCTCAGGTAGTGGATAAATTATCGTATCTCATTGTGAATGATTTGCGAGGTTTTGGCTTCTTAGTGGAGGACGAGAGCGGTTATGTACGTATTACCCCAAGGGGCGAGCGGGCTTTGCATGGTATAGCTCGAAGGATATATGGTAAGCGATTTTTACCAGAAATGATTGATCACACACCTAAGCCAGAATTCCCCAAAATAGAGGAGGCTCAACGAAAGCATCAAGATCAAGGAAATCTGTTTATTTAGAATTCGCGAGGTGAATTAATAAAAATGGGGTACTCCTAGTTCATGGATACCCCATTTCCTCAATATATACTATTCAATTATTGCTCAGAACTTAACACTTGTACATTATTGGTGGTGTTCACATCGGCTAAACGCTCCGTCGGATCAATACTGACGGACCTAATGTTTTCCATAGGCATGGGTATAGTAAATGAGTAGCTAGGCTCTACCCAAGGCCAGTCTTCTAAAATGGTCCGTTTTAGGTCATGCTCCGTTGGTTTTTCTCCTCGCATAATTCGCATTGGAATATAAAATTCTTCTTTTGTGCCATCCATATACTCAACCCATACATCTAAGGGCATGGGCATAAGGCCGACCCGCTTTAACTCTATGTTAGTAGATTCTGGTTCGTTTTCAGCAGCATCTACCGAAGTGATAGCGTAATCAATGGTCTTAGTGGTATGAACAAAATATTCATGAAACCAATCTAGAATCATCCCAGACTCTTTTTCCATTAGACGTAGAAAATCTAAATCGGTTGGGTGCTTTAATTTCCATTCAAGGTGATATCTAAGCATGCCCGATCGGAATGCTTCTTCACCTATGATATACCGGATTTGGTTTAAGTAAATCGCTCCCTTGGAATAAGAGGCGCGTCCATAAGCAAAATTAGTATGATAATGGTCGGCATGAGTAGCCATGGGTTCTTCTTTGCCAGATTCTACCAGTCGCTGATACCCTCTCATAGATCCTGCATGAGGATTGTCACTACCCTCAAATAAGTATTGCATAGTTTCCGAGCTTGCAAAGCTGGTGAAACCCTCGTCCATCCAGGCATACAATGCTTCGTTGGTTGCCAGTACATTTTGATACCAACTATGATAGAGTTCGTGAACGGTCACCCCAACGAGGCTTTGTAGGTTTCTGGCTCCGGTAATTAGGGTTCCCATTGGATATTCCATTCCACCATCACCCCCTTGTATAGTGGTGAACTGCGGATAAGGATAGGTGCCAAAATGGGTGTTAGCATATTCAAATGCTCGGACGGTTAGTTCTGGAAGCTGTTTCCAATTTTCAGTATATGTTTCATTTTCACTATCTGTTTTATTCACTGCTAAAACAGGGTCTTGGTATAAGAAGTGTAACATGGGGCCATTTGGAACTTGGGCTTTTACATGGGTAAAGTCAGGATCGGCTCCCCAGAAAAAATCTAGCACATCATCAGCCAGAAAATGCCAAGTTAATTCATTGGTATCGTGACGTACTTCAACACCTTCATCCTCATATCCATGTCCTACTTCATTTGGGTTTTGTAACACACCAGTACCACCTACTAGGTAATCTTTATCAATCGTAATTTTAACATCGAATCGTCCAAAAACGCCATGAAATTCTCGACCAATATAAGGGTTTGGGTGCCAGCCTCTGTAATCATATTCTGCTAATTTAGGATACCATTGACTCATGGAAAATTCGACGCCTTCGGCATTATTCCAGCCACTACGTCGTATTTGTAAGGGAACCTGTGATTCAAAATCCATCTCTAGTACAGATTGTTCGCCTGGTAATAATGGATGGGCCAATGGTGCTACGAGTATGGTACCTTCCACTTTAAAATCTAACTCTTGTCCGTCTTGGCGTAGGCTTTGAACCTCATGATATCCGATTTTATCTTCACTAAGATTGAAAATTCTATCTCGAACTCGGCCGTCTGGATCTTCTATAGTACGTGATCGAACATCCATCATACTTCCGGGTTGGAAGGCATTGAAGTAAAGATGATAAAATACTCGGTCGATTACATCTGGAGAATTATTCGTGTACACTATGCGCTGCTCTCCTGTGAATTGATGAGCGGGAGCATCCACAACAATATTCATAGTGTACTCCACCTCTTGCTGCCAATAGCCAGCGGTATAGGCACTTTTCACGCTAGGAGCAGAGGTTTCTTGTGCGATAAGATAGGCACTGCCTATACAGAAAGAAAAAATAGTCGTTAGGATTAGCTTATTCATAGAATGTATTGTATTAGATTTCAGGAATCGATAGGATCTGTATGGTCTTATAACGACGTTCTGGAATTGAATGCACGCCCCAAAGTAACTTCATCAATATACTCTAATTCAGTGCCCATAGGAATACCATAGGCGATTCTTGTGACTTGAACGTCATAAGGCTCTAATAATTTGTTTAGATAATATGAGGTGGCTTCTCCTTCAGCGTCGGGATTAAGGGCTAAAATAACTTCTTTTATAGATTCTTCGCGTACTCGTTCCAATAACTCCTTAATGCGGAGTTGATCTGGTCCAACATTGTCCATAGGTGAGATAATACCACCAAGTACGTGATAGCGACCCTTAAATTCATTGGTTCGTTCAATCAAATACACATCATTAAACTCCTCCACAACACAAAGTGTGGTAGTTTCACGTTTTGGTGAATTACAAATGGAACATGGATCGCTGTCGCTTATCGAACCACAAACAGAACAACGGGATACCTTTGTGGTTAAATCAATGATGGCTTGAGCCAGGTTTTGGGCATACTGTTCATTTTGTTTTAATAGATGAATAGCAATACGTTGAGCTGATTTTCTACCTGTCCCAGGGAGTTTGGAGAGTTGTTCAATTGCTTTTTCTAGGTGTTCGGATATAAGTTGCACAGATGATAAAATGAGATGAAATACTAATTGGTCTAGAAGTTGTCAGATATTAAAGGCCAAATTTTGATAAATCAAAACCTGGGATACCCCCACCCGGTAACATCCCTTTGTAGGCATTTTGCATTTCGTTCTTAGCCGCTTCCTCAGCTTTAGCTAGAGCTTGATTAACTCCTGCAATGACCAGGTCTTCAAGCATTTCCTTATCTCCTTCATTCAGCAAACTATGGTCAATTTCGAGTTGCATGATTTTGCGGTGTCCGTTTGCTTTAACACTAACCATGCCACCGCCAACCTCTGCCTCAACATGAATTTGTTCCAACTTGGCCTGGCTCTCTTTTACCTTTTCTTGCATTTCCTGCATTTTACCGAACATGTCGGCCATATTAAAGTTATTCATCATACATTTATTTAACGCGTCATTAATATTCTAGTTCGGCCCCTAACTTATCCACAATATCTTTGAGAATAGGATCTTTTTGGACTAACTCTTTAAAAAACTCGTAGGGATTTTTCTCTTTAGTCTGTCCCGTTTTTTTATTGTTAATATTTATCTGTAATCGCACCATAACCCCAATATGTTCTTTCAATAGTACACTCAATTCTCGAGCTTGTTGATCCAGCATTTGTTTGGAAAGGGGATTGTCGCACTCCAATATCAGCTGGTCAGCTAAAAGTTCTACGGGTTTAACTCGTTCGACTTGTAGTTCCAAAATTTTAGGAATCCTGCTATCTAAGCCTTTTAAAAAAGAAGGCCATTCTGCTATTATGGTATCAAAACTTAGTTGATTTTGACGATCTTCGGCATCGCTTTTAGCTTCAGTGTCTTCATCAATCCTACTTGGATTTTTATCTAA
>Ga0208127_1001103_pt1 | contig 13671 bp, 13 predicted proteins | sample ETNtaG_6_FD_185751 | JGI IMG/M metagenome (GOLD analysis project Ga0208127, IMG submission 185751) | Marine microbial and viral communities from oxygen minimum zone, Eastern Pacific Ocean - ETNP201306SV45 (SPAdes) (version 2) | ecosystem: Environmental > Aquatic > Marine > Oceanic ...
TCATTTTTCCCCACCCAAATATGTTGTAATAAAACTTGTTAAAGTATTATAACTAATATGAAGATACATATCTTAGGCATCTGTGGAACCTTCATGGGGGGGCTTGCGCAAATACTCAAAGAATCTGGGCATAATGTCTCAGGCTCAGATGTACAATTTTATCCACCAATGTCAGAGCATCTAGATGCTTTAAAAATTGATTTAATAAAAGGCTATGCATTAGACCATCTTCCTGAGGCTGATTTATATGTAATTGGTAATGCTTTATCGAGAGGAAATGAATCAGTAGAGCATATCTTAAATAATAGTCTTCCATTTAAATCAGGGCCTGAAATGCTTGGCGAAATTCTTAGAAATAGAAAAGTATTTGCCGTATCAGGAACGCATGGTAAGACAACAACATCATATATGCTTGCACATATTCTTATGTCTTCAGGCAAGGATATTGGTTATTTAGTTGGTGGAGTTTCAAATGATATAGCTGGCTCAGCATCTCTTGGAACTGATGAGATATTTGTTATTGAAGCTGATGAGTATGACTCAGCTTTTTTTGATAAAAGATCAAAATTTATTCATTACTCGCCTGATACTCTTGTTATTAATAATATAGAGTTTGATCATGCTGATATATTTAATAATCTAGATGATATAAAAAAACAATTTCATCATCTTTTAAAAATTATCCCATCCACAGGTAATGTAGTGTGTTTTTATGATGACAGTAATGTTGTAGACGTTCTCGATATGGGGTGCTGGTCAAATATTATTAAAATTAATGATAAAAATTTACAAATTAATTTTAGCTCCAAAGAAATAAAGATAGATGAAGACATATTTTTATTAAACTCTTTACCTCTAATTGGAGAGCATAATTTTAAAAATTATGCTTCAGCAATATTGGCTGCAACCACATGTGGTATATCGGTGCATGATTCTATAGAGGCATTAAAAAATTTTAATGGAGTGCGAAGAAGGCTGGAATATAAAGGAGAGCATTCAGGAGTAAAAATATACGATGATTTTGCACATCATCCAACTGCAATAACCTATGCATCAAAAGCTATTAGAAATGAATTTAAAGAAAATAAAATATTGGGAATTATTGAGCTTGGGTCAAACACTATGTCATCAGGCTCTCATGGCAATGCTATTTTTGATTCAGTAACTTCTTTTGATGAGGTGATATGGCTCGATCACAACAAAGTTATTAAAGATGATGAATCTTTCAGCTGCCATGATGAATGTATTGCCAAAATCAAAAGCATTATAAATAATTATGACGTTGTTCTTATAATGACAAATAAAGATAGTAGTAAACTTTATGAACCAATTATTAACTTCCTATCATGAAAAATAACTTACCTGTTTTTCCTCTTGGTTTGGTTGCTTTGCCTGGTAGCATTCAATCATTACAGATTTTTGAACCAAGATATTTAAAGATGATTAAGGCATGCATGTCAGATAATCACGGATTTGTAATTGTATTAAAGATAAATGATGCCTCTGAATTTGGGATATCTAAAAAAGGCACTTATGTAGAAATAGTTGATTTCAATAACCTTCCAAATGGTCTTCTTGGTATAACTGTGAAAGCGGAAACTAAAGTTTCAATTAACAATATATATCAACTTGAAGATGGATTGCATATTGCAGATATCAAGCCTGAAATCGATCCAGAGGTAGATAATCAGGCTCTATTAGCAGAGTATCCTGAAATAATAAATATCTTATCTCAGATAATAAAGCATCCAAAAGTGAATGAACTTTCTATAAAAGTAGATTTTAATTCAGCTGATTCTGTGGCTTATCACCTTGCAGGTCTAATTCCGCTGACCACTAGCCAGAAACAAAATTTACTAGAAGCCTTTGACGCTTCTCAAAGAATGGCAATTTTATCAAAGTATATTGAAAAAATTTCTACAATTTGAACTATGAAATTTTTATTGGCGGTTTATTAGTTTTTTTTCTAAGCCAGTTAATTGATCTTAAAACACTCGGTATTGCAATTACCTTTTTTTCAATTTTATATTTTCCTGGATAATTGCTTAATAGTAATCCTATAATTATGGTGAATAATCCTTGCCCAGGAAGAATTAGCATCATTATCCCTCCAAATATTAAAGTGTAACCAAATAAATTTTTAAATATTAGAACGAAATACCATAAGACAGGATTGTTAGATTTTGTTTTTGATGCTCCATTTCTTATGAAATAGTCTTCAGGGATCATTCCGACTAACCATTTGATGCTTAATAAACTAAAAAAGAATATGACCATTGATATTAAGCCTAGCCAAATAATTAAATCCTTATAGGGCACAATTATTTCAAATAAGAAATTTAATTTAGATAATTCCACCTTATATCACCCTTTTTATAAATAATGATTTAGTATAACCTTGAAATCATGTTAAATATTAGTTTGCAAACTATCTAAATTAAGAAACAATTTTGTTAAAAAAAGACCTTCAAGACATTTGTAGTAAGAGTCTCTCAGAGAATAAAGCAACAGACGTTTTAGTGCTAGATATTAAAAGCATATCATCCTTTGCTGATTTTATTATTCTAGCAACCGCAAGCTCAAACAGACATGCCAAGTCGCTATCGGAAAAGCTTATAGAATCTCTTAAGGAGAATAATAAAAATATTCTCAGTGTTGAGGGAAAAGTTGATTCTGGATGGATCTTGGTTGATTGTGGAGGAGTAGTTGTGAATATAATGAAATCTGACGTAAGAGATTTTTATGACTTAGAAGGCTTATGGGGTGAAAATACACTTCTTAATAACTCTAATCAATGAATGTTTTTATTATTTCTGTTGGCAACAAGTTAAACCAATGGGAGCATGATGGTATTGATTATTACACTAAGCAGATAAGCAATCAGTTAGTCATTAATTTTATTGATATTAAAGGTCAGCAACATCCTAAAAGGTCTTTGAATGAAGTATTAAAGCTAGAATCAGAACAAATACTTAAAAAAATTCCTAAAGATAGTTATATAGTTTCATGGGATATTAAGGGTAAAAATATTAATAGCATTGAGTTAAGTGAAATATTTAATCATGCTATGGTTGATAATTTAAAAATATGCTTTGTCATTGGAGGCTCATTTGGCCTTTCAGATGAGATTTTAAGGATTTCAGATAAAACACTTTCTGCATCAAGTTTTACTTTTCCACATAGGCTTTTTAGAATTATTCTTGTTGAACAAATATATAGGGCAATGTCTATTATTAATAAGTCCCCGTACCACAAATGATTGATTTAGAAGAAAGGTTTATTGAGAAAAAGAGTTTTTTTAGCAGGCTTGTAATCGTTTATCTTTTTTTTGGATTTTTATTTATTTTTTTTCTTTACACAACCTACTCTTTGCAGGTTTATGAGTATGATGATTATGAAGTAGCGGCACTAAAAAATAAAACTAAAGAAGTTTTAGTCCAACCTGTGAGAGGAATAATTTACGATAGATCTGGGAATATTATTGTAAATAATGTCCCATCTTACGATCTAATTATTAAGCCATCAAAAATAAAAAATCCTGATAATTTTATATTTGAGATCTCAAAGATTATTGATATCGATAAAGATAACTTAGATTATGTATTGGAAAATTTTTCGTTAAAGGCAAATTACAACCGAGAGCTTATATTAAAAAGAAATTTATCACAGGAAGAAATAGCAAAATTTGAAGTTAGAGGTTATAAATTTCCAAGTGCTTTTATAGATGTTAGGTATAGTCGACACAATAATTATCCAAAGTTATTTTCTCATGCTACTGGTTATGTAGGTGGAGTTAGTAATGATGAGCTGGTTGATATCCTTGATAGTCAAAGTCTCTCCCAGATTGAAACAATTTTTAAATATTCAAATGGATATCAAATTGGCAAAACAGGCATAGAAAAATCTTATGACAAGAAATTGCGCGGAAAATTTGGGAAAAAAATTTATGAAGTTGATGCAAGTGGCAAGTTACTAAAAGAGGTTGATTTTATACCTCCACTTGATGGAGATAATTTATATACTTCACTAGATATAAATACTCAACAGATTGCATATGACCAAATGAATAATAGACGAGGGGCTGTTGTTGCCGTAGACCTTGATTCAGGAGCAATAGTAACTTATTTAAGCACACCAAGCTTTTCTGCAAATGAGATCTCAAATGGAATCTCAAAAAAATCATTTGATGCTTTGCTTAATGATAATAATAAGCCTTTCTTTGATAGAGCATCTCAAGGGAGATATTCTCCAGCATCAACCATAAAACCAGCGATAGGTTTATTTGGCCTTGATACAAAATTAATAGACTGGGATTTTTCAATTACAGATCCTGGTTATTTTGTTTTGCCTGAAGATCAAAGAATTTACAGAGGTTGGAAAGAAGGAGGTCATGGAAAAGTAAATCTTAATAAAGCTATGGTGGTAAGCTCTAATACTTTTTTCTTTTCACTGGCATATAAATCTGATGTTAATGAACTAATTAATTTTTTATCTAACTTTGGTTTTGGAGAAAAGGTTTGCTTAGATTGTTTTAATCCAGACCAAGGCTTGCTACCCAACCCTGAATGGAAAATGAATAATTTAAATTTTGGATGGTTTAAGGGAGACACTGTGAATATGGGTGTTGGTCAAGGATACTTAAGTGCGACCCCATTGCAATTAGCATATTATGCATCTGTTCTTGCAAACATGGGAAAACAAAAAAAACTTACGTTTATAAAGAAAGGTAATTCTAATAATGAGATGGACTTACCAGTAAAAAATATAAGTAACTTAGATTGGAAGAGATTGCATTCAAGCATGATCGGAGTAATAGAAAGCCCTATTGGTACTGCAAAAAGACTGCAAGAATTAAAAAATTTCAAAGTTGCGGCAAAATCTGGAACAGTAGAGCTTGTTAGCACCCAAACTAAAGAAGATTATGAAATTATTAGACAAAATGAAGGAAATAGAGATCATGCAATAATTATTGCTTTTGGACCAATGCCAAATCCTAAATATGCAGTAAGTGTTGTAATTGAAAATGGTGAAAGTGGAGGCTCTGTTGCGGGCCCGGTTGCAATTGCAGTTTTAAACAGCCTAGTTAAAGAATGAAAAAAAAATTAGTATTTAAAAATTTTTCAATTTATTTTGATCAATATTTATTTATTTCTATAACTTTATTGTCTGTAATGGGTTTGTTTTTTTTGTATAGCGCATCTCAAGGAGATCTAAATACAATTATTAAACAATCTATATTTGTTGGTCTTGGTCTGGTATTAATGTTTGCCTTAAGTCAGCCTGATCCAGACTTTTATAAGCTCTTTTCAGGGTTGTTTATATTAATAGCATTTACCTTACTTATAGCTACTATGATCTTTGGCAAAGAAATTAATGGAGCAAAAAGATGGTTAAATCTAGGATTTTTTTCATTACAGACATCAGAAATAATAAAAATTGCTTTACCAATTTTCTTGGCCTCATATTTGTATAACAAACCTTTGCCAATAAGCCTTAAACACACCTTTATAACTTTATTCTTAATAATACTTACATTTTACTTAGTTTATAGTCAGCCAGACTTGGGTACAGGTCTGGTTGTTTTTATGGCCGGTATATATATATTATTTTTAGCTGGATTGAGCTGGAGATTTATACTTGCATCTTTTGGATTGATTATTCTTTCTTTACCATTTTTGTGGAATAATTTTCTTCAACCATTTCAAAGACAAAGGATTTTAACTTTTATTGATCCAAGCCAAGATCCATTTGGTAGTAGCTGGAATATAACTCAATCAAAAATAGCTATAGGCTCTGGAGGTATGAGTGGAAAGGGATATCAAGAAGGCTCTCAAGCTCATTTAAATTTTTTACCTGAAGCAGAAACAGATTTTATTTTTGCTGTAATTGCCGAGGAATTTGGGTTTATTGGGGTGTGCTTGCTTATATCTATATTTATATTTATTTTAATTAGATGCATTTATCTTGCATTTAATGCTAGAGATAGGTTTTGTAGATTAACTATTGGAGGATTGAGTTTGGTATTTGCGTCAACTTTATTTATTAATCTAGGCATGGTAGTTGGAATTTTACCAGTTGTAGGAATGCCGATGCCATTTATAAGCAAAGGAGGCTCATCTTTGTTATCATTCTATATTGCCTTTGGAATTATAATTTCTATGGCAACACATAAAAAATTAATGCAAAAATGAAACTATTTATCATATTAACAGTAGCAATTTCATCATTCCTAAATGCAGACTATTTAATGCATCCGAAAACCGATGCTCTTGTAAAAGAGCTGGTTGATATTCATGGGTTTGAAAAAAAATATGTAGAAGAGGTTTTATCAAATGCAGAAAAAAAACAGAAGATTATTGATTCTATCTCAAAGCCTGCAGAGTTTACATGGACTTGGGATAGGTATAAAAAATTATTTATAGAAAAAAAAAGAATTTCAAATGGAAAAAAATTCATTGAGAAAAATATAAAGACTTTAGAAAGAGCTGAAAAAGAATTTGGGGTCCCTAAAGAAATAATAACGTCTATTATTGGTGTTGAGACAAGATATGGAAAAATTCAAGGAAGCTATAGAGTAATTGATAGTTTGCTCACATTGGGGTTTGATTATCCTAGAAGAGAAGACTTTTTTAGAAAAGAACTTATAAACTTTTTTCTGCTAACTAGGGAAAATAATTTAGATATTTTAAGTATTAAGGGTTCATATGCTGGAGCAATGGGTTATGGACAATTTATATCTTCAAGCTATAGAGCCTATGCTATAGATTATGATAATAGCGGTGGCGCAGACCTTTTTAATTCTGTCGATGATGCAATTGGAAGTGTAGCAAATTATTTGTATATTCATGGTTGGAAGAGAGAGGGAAAAATCATATATCCTTCGTACCCAAACAACGTAAGAAAAGTTTTTAAACCAGGCAATAACCTATCAAAATTTATTCCATTAACTTTCGAAGAAGAAGGAAAGGAGATTAATTTTATCGGAGATGATAACTTTATTGCAATAACCAAATATAATATCAGTCATTTTTATGCCATGGCAGTTTATTATTTATCAGAAGAACTAAAAAAATGAAAAAACTACTTATATTACCCTTACTAACAACTATCTTTGTAGGCGCTCAAAGTTTTGTGCCAGATGCTCCTGAGCTAGATTTAAAAAGTTACATTTTAATAGAACCAAACACTAACACAGTTATTGCAGAATATAACTCCGATTCAGAAATTGAACCAGCTAGCATGACAAAAATTATGACCGTATATGTTACAGCAGATCAGATATCTAATAATTTAATTTCAATTGAAGATGAGGTTTTGGTTAGCGAAAAAGCTTGGCGAATGGAAGGATCAAGAATGTTTATCGAAGCTGGAAAGAAAGTAAGCATTTCTGATTTATTAAAAGGAATAATTATTCAGTCTGGGAATGATGCTTCTGTCGCTATAGCTGAGTATGTTGGCGGAACAGAAAGAGGTTTTGTTGATCTTATGAATGCTTATGCAGGTTCATTAGATATGCAAAACACAATTTTTCAAAATTCAACAGGTCTCCCAGATACAAATCATTTTTCTTCAGCCAAAGATCTTGCAACTCTTACATCTAATCTTATTAATAAATTTCCAGATATTTATTCTTTTTATCAAGAAAAACAATTTACTTTTAATGATATAAAACAATTAAATAGAAACAAGCTTCTATGGCGAGATGATTCTTCTGATGGTGTTAAAACTGGTCATACAGAGTCTGCTGGATATTGTCTTGTGGGCTCAGCAAAAAGAGGAGACATGCGTCTAATTACAGTGGTTGCTGGTAGTGACTCTGATAATGATCGTTTTCTAGCAACTCAAAGGCTGCTTGAATATGGCTTTAGATTTTTTACTACACAGAATGTATTTAAGGCAAATCAAGAATACAAAAAGATTAATATATGGGGTGGCGTAAAAAAATCTCTTAGCCTTGGTGTTTTAGATGATGTTGATATAACTTTGCCAAGAACCAGTTTTAAAGATTTAACATTTAAGTATAACTACAGTAATAACATTCAAGCGCCAATTAAATTAGGACAAGAGATAGGAACTATTGATATTATCAGTAATGATGAAGTAGTTTATTCAACAAGCTTAGTTGCCCTTGAAGAGATAAAGGCTAAAGGATTTTTTGGCAGACTGTGGTCTAAATTTGTTTTTTGGATCTTGAGCTTATTTGGAATGACCAATAATTAATGGATCAGACTAAAGCGATTTTTAATGGAAAGCTTGATAACTTAAGTAATATAAAAATTTCTCCTCTTTCAAGAGCCTATACTTTTTCAGATAGTATTTATGAGGTAGTTCCATTTTATAACAAAAAGCCAATAGCATTTGATCAACACATAGATCGTTTACAGAACAGTGCCATAGGCATAAACCTTAAAATATATTTAAATAAAATTTCTGAGGAGATTGATCTCTTAATATCGTCTTCAAATCTTGAAAGTGGTTATGTTTATTATCAGGTAACTAGAGGCCAAGATAAAATTAGATCACATATGTATTCAGAAAATATTGAGGTAGAAACTTTTGGTTATGTTGTAGCACATCAATTTGAGAGAAAAACAATTCAAGTTATGCTTTGTGAAGATTTGAGATGGGGAAGATGTGACATTAAATCAACCTCTCTTTTGGGTAATGTTTTAAATATGAATGAGGCAAGATCGCAGAATTGTGATGAAGTAATTATGCATAAAAATAACTTATTGACTGAGGCAGGGGCATCAAATCTTTTTTTTATAAAAGATAAAAAAGTCTGTACGCCATCTTTAGACAATAATATTCTTCCTGGAATTACAAGAGCTATATTAATAAAAATTTTATCAAATGCAGGCATTGATGTTATACAAAGTAATTTTACTGTTGATGATTTACAACTGGCATCATCCGCCTGGCTTACAAGCTCTACGAAGGGCATAGCCCCAATTGAAAACATTGTAAATCTAAAAAATTCATTAGATCTCAAAGATCCACTATTTATGCAATGTGTAAAACTATTTGATGATAATTTCTTTAACTAGTAGTTAGCCTGATAATTATATTATCTATGTCATTCCAAAAATTTCTCTTAGTAAGACCTTTGCTGGTTAAATCTAGCATATAAATTTCTTTTTGAAGGCCTATTAAACTTTTTAGCGAGTGTATTTTTATAAAATTCATATAGCTCGGTATTTTGCTGCTCCATATACCTAACTTTCCTAGAATCTGCTTTGTGCTATTTGCTTGTTTTGCCGCCGCAGAACTATTAACAATCTTGCCAATTATCCAAACAAGCAAAGGTCCATAATGAGCATCAGATTCTTTTATTGAGTGGATAATTCTGATTGCGTTCTTTGTATCAAAATCAATAACAGCATTTTCAAGCTCAAATGGTTCAAAGATAGACGAATCGTTTTGATGGGTATGAGGTAAACCAAGTTCATGGTTATAAAGAAGCTTTAAGATATTCACTTCGTTTTGTTGAGCAACCAAATTTCCAATATTCATTTCATATATATTTGAAACAAAATCATGTTTATGTTTATCAGCAATAAAATTTAACTGATTTTTTAACCATATTTTTTCCTCAAAAGACTTAAGTTTTCTACATTCTATAATTAAAGAGAACTTATCAATGGTTTTGTATAATTTAGTATTTTTATTTAGCTTTTCGTTATGAGAATTTATAATTAGAGCGACATGCTCATTACTATCAATGTTTGGTATTTCAAATATTTTGGCAATATTTTCAGGTAATTTTCCTTGGTCATGATGTATATCAATAATAATTTTTGAACCAAAGAGCGATCCACCAGAACTTTCAATAATAATATTTTCAATTTGGTCAAAATTTTCTTTAGTAATTGTTCTTTTTTCAAAAAATCCTTTTTTATTAAGATGGCTTTTTACATCATCTTTTGCATTATTTCTTAAAACAACTTCAGATCCATAAATAAAAAAAATGTTCTTACTAGTCTCTAGATATTTTCCCAGAGCTGTCGATTCACATTTCATGGAGACTTATCTCAAAAATGACTTCATCTATAATTTTTTTGTTTATATTATCTTGAACTAGTTTAAAGGCTTCTTTTTCAGCAAAAGGATTTAATTCATCTGATTTATATCTTTGAGTTATTTTGATAACTTTACTAACCTTTTTTTTACCATTTATATTTAATATTAAAGAAGAGTACGCCTCTCCCTCAAGAGATCTCAGCTGCTTGCCTGCATAAATTTTATATTCATTAGTTCTATAATTACTTAAAGTAATTTGTATAGATGATTCTCTATTTTTAACAGATGTGCTGTCAAAAACTAAATTCAAATTATTTATAATATTTTCCGGTATTGAGTCATCATAATTTATTGTGTATAAATTGTTTGAATTAGGGTTGAGAGCAATTTGATTATAATTACATCCCACTATAAAAAATAAAACTACAAAGCAAATTAGGTTTCTATTTAATTGCATGGATTAATATTAACTATCAATCATTAAATATTAAAGAAATATTAAGGTTATTTGTAACTAAACAACAAAGTTTATAATTTTGCCTTTAATGTAAATAGCTTTTTTTATAGATTTACCTTCTAGGTTCATAGCAACATTTTCAATATTCTTAGCTACAGTCTCTATTTTAGTTTGATCATCATCAATACTGACCATGGCTTTGCCTCTCACTTTTCCATTTACTTGGACAACTAATTCAAATTCAGAGATTTCTAGTAAATCTGTTTTAACTTTTGGCCATGAAGACTCTATAGCATCCTTAGCATTAAAATTATGAAAGTGGTCCCATAAATACTCTGATATATGAGGAGCAATAGGATTTAATGTTTTTAAAATTATAATAATGCATTCATTTAAACAATATTTTTGCGAGTCAGTTGCATCTGCACTTTTAAAGTCTTCAGGTATCGAATTTAATAATTCCATAATAGATGCTATGGCAGTGTTAAATGAAAATCTAGTCTCAAAATCATTTGTTACTTTTTGAAGCGTATTATGAGTCTTCCTTCTTAGCTCTAGTTCATCTTTCAAAAAATTAGATGGCTCTTTAATATTATTATTTTTTCTTACAATAACTAGATTCCAAACTTTTTTAATAAACCTGGATGCACCTTCAACCGAAGATTCAGACCATTCTAAGCTTTGCTCAGGCGGAGCTGTAAACATCATATAAAGGCGCACAGTATCAGCACCATATTTATCAATATATGATTGAGGATCAACTGTATTTCCTTTAGATTTAGACATTTTTGCGCCATCTTTCAAAACCATGCCTTGAGTTAATAATTTTTTAAATGGCTCATTGCCTTCCAACATACCCATATCGCGAAGAGCCTTATGAAAGAATCGTGAATATAATAAATGCAATATCGCATGTTCAATACCTCCTATATATAAATCTACAGGAAGCCAGTAGTTAGAGTTTTCATCAAAAATCTCATTATTATTATTTGCAGAAGTAAATCTTGCGTAGTACCAAGATGAATCCATGAAAGTATCAAATGTATCTGTCTCTCTTTTTACATTTTCTGATAACTCAAAAAAATTTTTATTTTGACTTAGCGGAATTGGCGCAGAATTCTTAGGTAAATCTGGAAGCTTTACTGGGAGATTATCTTCCTCAACAAGTTTTGCCTTTCCATTTTCATAAATAATAGGAATTGGACAACCCCAATACCTTTGCCTACTAACACCCCAATCTCTAAGCCTGAACTGAACCAACCCTTCGCCTAGATTATTTTCATGCAGCTGATTAATAATCTTTATTGATGCGTCATCTGATTTAAGGCCATTAAAACCATCAGAATTTATCAAAGAACCTTTATTAATAACGGGCAACTTATTGTCATCAGCAGATATAACTTGTGTGATATTAAGATTGTATTTTGAAGCAAATTCAAAGTCTCTTTGATCATGTCCAGGAACCCCCATTACAACACCGGTTCCATAATCTAGTAAAACAAAATTTCCTATCCAAACAGGAATCTTCTGTTTTGTTAAAGGATGAATAACCTCAATGCCAGTATAGATACCAAGTTTTTCAGCTTTAGCCATATCAGCCTCAGCAGAAGAAATCTCTTTACATTTTTGGAGAAAAGATTCTATTTCTTGATCTTCTTTTGCAAGATTTAATGCAATTTTATGATTTGGCGAAATTGCAATAAATGAAACTCCATAAATAGTGTCTGGCCTGGTAGTAAACGCAGTCAGATAATCTTTTGTACCATCAATTAGATATTTAATTTCAGCCCCATGTGATTTTCCTATCCAATTTTTTTGCATAGTTTTTACATTTTCTGGCCAATCAACTTCATCCAATGAGGTAAGCAGTTCTTCAGCATAATCTGTAATTTTTACAAACCATTGATCAATTTCTTTAATTTCTACTTTTGCTCCAGATCTCCAACCTTTACCATCTATGACCTGCTCATTTGCTAGAACGGTTTCATCAATTGGATCCCAGTTAACTAGGGATTTCTTTTTATAAACCAGTCCTTTCTCATAAAATTTTTTAAATATTAGTTGTTCCCATTTGTAATAATCTGGCTCACATGTTCTTAATTCTTTTGACCAGTCATATCCTAACCCTAAAGATATGAGTTGCTTTTTCATATGCTCTATATTTTCGTTAGTCCATTCCTTGGGACTAACTTTATTTGATATTGCTGCATTTTCTGCTGGCAATCCAAATGCATCCCATCCCATTGGCTGGAATACATTAAAATTATTCATTCTTTTATACCTTGATATAACGTCACCGATTGTGTAATTCCTAACATGACCCATATGAAGTTTACCGGAGGGATATGGAAACATTGAGAGGCAATAATATTTTTGCCTATCATCAGGTCTGGCCTCAAATCTTTTTTCTTGAAGCCATTTTTTTTGAGCAGATTCCTCAATTTGCTTTGGATTATATTCAACCGTCATTTTTTAAAAACTCATTTTCTAGATAATTAATTGTATGTTTGTTATCAATGAAGGTTTTATCATGAAGTATTTCTTGATGAAGCGAATGATTTGTTTTTATTCCTTCAATAAAAAATTCATCTAAAGCACTTATCATTCTTTTAATTGTAGAATTTCTTGAGTTAGCGAGTGTTATTATTTTAGCTAAAAGAGAGTCATAATATGGTGGAACAACATATCCGCCATATATATGAGAGTCATATCTAATACCAAAACCACCAGGAATATGCATTTTTGTTATTTTTCCTGGTGAAGGCTGAAATGTTTTTGGATCCTCTGCATTAATTCTACATTCTATGGCATGGCCAAAAAAATTAATAGAATCTTGATCTAATTTTATATCCATTTCCAGTGCAATTCTAAGTTGGGCTTTGACAATATCAAATCCAGTAATCATTTCAGTGACAGGGTGTTCAACTTGAATTCTTGTATTCATTTCAATAAAGTAGAATTCACCATTTTCATAAAGAAATTCAATTGTTCCAGCGCCTTCATACTTGAGTTTTTTGCATAGGTTAATAGACGCTTCATATGTTTTCTCAAGCGCATCTTGATCTATGTTTTTTGCAGGAGCTTCTTCGATAATTTTCTGATGTCTTCTTTGCATACTACAGTCTCTAGTTCCTAAATGTATAGCATGCCCTTTACCATCGCCTACAACTTGAATTTCAATATGACGTGGATTA
>Ga0208127_1001106_pt1 | contig 13642 bp, 10 predicted proteins | sample ETNtaG_6_FD_185751 | JGI IMG/M metagenome (GOLD analysis project Ga0208127, IMG submission 185751) | Marine microbial and viral communities from oxygen minimum zone, Eastern Pacific Ocean - ETNP201306SV45 (SPAdes) (version 2) | ecosystem: Environmental > Aquatic > Marine > Oceanic ...
GCGTGATGTCGACACTCGGCATCCGACCAGGCGGCGGTTGCCACTTCCCGGCGGAAGGCTATGCGGCGATGGCCAGACAATTGTTTCCATTGGTGAACCAATACAACTACGGAGCGAAACCGAAAACCTCCGTCACGGCGCCGAACATTAAGAGCGTCTCATACGCCGGAGCCAGAAAAGATGAAATCAAACTGGTTTTCGATCAGGACGTGAAATGGAGCGAAGACATCATCGGCCGGTTTGATCTCGATGACGACTCCGCTCAGGTGGCCGCCGTTGGCGGCGCCGGAAGAGTCATCACCTTGAAACTGGCTGGGCCCTCAGTGGCAAAGAGCCTGTCTTACGTCCGAGGCGGCAAGTGGAGGCAGGAGGATGCCATCATCAGAGGCTCAAACGACATCGCGGCACTAACCTTTTGTGAAGTTCCAATACGTCTTCCCAAAAATTGAATGAAAGTGGAGCGGGTGACGGGAATCATGAGGGAATATTTATGCTCACAGAGTTAGAGCTGTACTAATTTTGCTCAAAATAAATCCCTGCAGCCCTCTACTAAAACCTACCCCCGATGCAAATCATCGACCAAGAATCTCCAAGTCAGCATAAGCCAAAAATTTTAGCGTTTGGCGGTTGGCTCGCTCTTTGTTTCTCCGCCTCGATCACAGGGGTTTTCATTAGTCCGGATGATTGGTATGCGAATCTAAATAAGCCATCATGGAATCCTCCGGGTTGGGTTTTCGGGCCCGTATGGACAATGCTTTATTTTATGATGGCTTATTCTGCTTGGACAGTATGGAAACAAGGTGGTTGGGCAGCACAACGTAAACCGTTATTTTGCTTTCTGATCCAACTGGTATTGAACGCCGCTTGGACACCGTTATTTTTTGGATTACACAAACCTGGTTCGGCATTAGTTAATATTGTGCTGCTTGTTTTGGCCATTGTTATCACGATGATTCATTTTTGGCGTGTCAGTCCGGCAGCGGGTTATCTGATGGCTCCTTATCTAGCTTGGGTGAGTTTTGCCTCGTACCTAAATTTTACGATCTGGAAAATGAATCCGTGACCAACCAATGACGTTATTGTGAACTTCTCTAAATCAGGATAATGAGGCAGAATTCTATTGAGCAATGAAAGTGCTGATTTCAATTCTTTTTCATTTGGTTTTTTGTGTTCAGGCAGACTCAAAGGAGCGATGGCTCGCAAAGAGCGGGTATGGTTTGATGTTTCATTATGAGGCTTTCAAGAATCACACCCCTCAATCTTATAATGAAACCATTGATTCCTTCGATGTGGATGAGTTTGTTCGTTCAGTTGAAAGCACCAAGGCTGGCTATATCATCTTTGTCATTGGCCAACACTGGGGCAGGTATTGTGCCCCCAATAGTGCTTATGAAAAATTATTGGGTGTAAAGAATGGCGTGTGGACCTCCAGACGTGACCTGATTCAAGAAATTGCCGAGCAGTTGGCACGGCGGGATATCAAGCTCATCATTTACATGACCGCCCGTGCGCCCATGCGTCATTATGAGGTGATCAAGGCCATGGGCGATACACTGCCAAGCATCAACGGAAAACCCACTGGACCCAATGTCAACCCGATGTCTCATCCTAGGAAAGTAAAGGGCTTTAGACGCAGCGAGAACCAAGCGCCCAACGCCGTCTTTCTAAAAAACTGGGGTGAGGTTTGTGGCGAATGGTCCAAGCGTTACGGCAAGCTGGTTTCAGGCTGGTGGTTTGATGGCTATAAGATGGAGATGAAGGAAGCATATGAGCCCTTAAAAAAAGAGAAGCACAATATCGACACCTGGATTGATGCGGTGCGTTCCGGGAACCCCGCAGCCGAACTGGCTTTTAATGCCGGGGCTCACCCGATTCTTTCTCTCTGCACTCAGGGCAAATTATGTCCGCGCCAGACTTTTACCTCTGGCGAAAACCATGATTTTCGTGAACGCACCAAGAAAGGTTTTGGCAGGCCTTTAACCCCTAAAAATTTTCCGGCTCCTAAGGGAGTGATCTGGCATCTACTTTTACCCGTGAGTAAAGGCTGGGGAGCAGGAACTGAGTCGCGCTTTAAGGTGACCGCTCTACAGGAACATATTGGTGTGATTAATGCAGAAGGTGGCGTAGTGACATTGGATACCCCTATTAGTTCTGATGGGGAAATCCCTGAAAAGGTACTGAAAACCCTTAAGCAATTGGGCAACGGGCTTCTTTCAAAAAAATAGATGTGTTTTGGGAATCGAACCAACGAACATCGAATCCCCTGATTTCATGGGAAGCGTGGAGCACCGTGGGATTGAGTTTAGACCCCTCTGAACTGCTATGAATCCGGATGGTGGGGTAGGATTGATTCTAACAATGAAAGTTCTGATTTTAATTACTGTAGGCTGGTTGGTAGTGGGGTGCAGAGAATTCGGGGCAGAGAAAGTTGTTAAGGCTTTTGATGATGTCAAGATGACGGAAGCTAAAATCCAAGCCGAAGTCAATGTAGCGGATGCTCTTGCAGTTAAACTTGGTGCGATTCTTCCCGGTGATAATGAAATTAAAGTTCAGCACGGCGATCAATTAAGAAGACTTATTGTCACTACACCAAAAACATTTAACCGACAGAGCCTCTATCCAATTCTTTTTTGTTTTCACGGTGCAGGAGGTAAAGCGGATGGTCCCAGTAGGAGATGGAGTCCTCATGCCGACAAGCGTGATCTGGTTGTTATCAGTGCTGAAGCTGTACAGCCTCAAGCAAAGTGGAACTTTAGGGACAAGTTTCACGATGAAGAACATGATGATGTCGGTTTTATAATGAAAGTGGTTGAAGCTTTGGTTAGTAGTCAGGTCGCTGATTCGAAAGCCATTTACGCAACCGGGCATTCCAGTGGAGGGCTCTTTTGCTATCGATTGGCTAAAGAAGCCACCGCATTTGCCGCGTTATCTCCAATGAGTTGCGGCATGGTAAAGGGAGCTCATGATCCCAATCAAAAGACAAAATTTGTTCCGATCTTTCAAGTTATCGGAGATCAGGACAAAAGCTACAACGGTTCACAAAACTCTAAAGTAACGATGTATTCGGCAGCCAAACGCATAGATGTCTGGCAAAAGTTTAACCAATGCGGTCCCAATCCGGTCATTAATGAAAAAGGCAAAGAGATTGTGGTTTACACTTACGCAAGCCAAACCGGTATAGAAGTGGCTTTATGTCAGGTTAAAGGGCAGGGGCATTTTATCAGAAGAGATTTACGGGATACTGCTGATTCCCTTGCCTTAAATTTTTTACTAAAGCACAAAAACAAAAAATAATTCCTTTGTACGCCGGTCATTCTGAACTTTTTTGAATCAGTTTTGTGAGGCAGGATTCTTTCAGCACTCTCAAGAATATATGAAGTGGATTGGCATATTAATTATTTTGTGCGGCCTTTATATGTTGTGGATTAGGCCCTCTGAATGCAAAGGCAAGGATAACCTAGGGTTTTCTTTCTTCCGATATATCACTGGAGCTTTATTTGGCACCTCGGCAGTTGCTATGGCTTGGTTTTCTGGTGGTTGGGTGATTGCTCCAATGATTTTCTTTTTCTTTGTGGCTTTGATGGTTCAGAACAGAACCGAGAAAAAAGAAGAGGGTGACGAGCCAATCGAGTGAAATGTATTTTGAGAACCCTCTAAGCTTCTCTGAGTCATTTTAAATCCGAACTCCGGAGCGGACCGTTACTCCTGAACCCTCCGCAAAGACCATTGAGTCCGGCTTTGCGCCCAGCGCCTTTGCCCATTGCGCACCATATAACTTCTCGATATCCAAATCCAAACAGTCCGGCTCGGTGGAGCGGGCGCGCCAAGTTGGATGCTCAACCTGATACTCCATAGCATCCCCATTTCTCTGCGTATTATATCCCCAATAATGCTCGGTGATGAATAATTCAGCTTCATCTTGATCCCGCCAGGCACCCGCTGTTCGAACTCCCAAACCCTGCCATTGACCATCAATTTGTAACTGGTAAAGGGCACGGCTCTCATCAACGCTCTGTCGCATGGGCATTGTGATGTAGGGCTCATTGTATAAAGCACGAGCGACCCAACCCACCATGAGATGAGGGGTTATTTCTCGAATAAACACTACGCCACGGCGGGTCTCTCCATTGACCTGTCGTTTTACATAGAACCGGAGATTAATCTCAGGGAAATCACGATAACCAAAAGCCGGGACCCCTTTGACAGACATGTGAAGGAATTGAAAACCCACCAAGCTGGCCCAACAGTCTCCATCCCATCGGTCCAATTCTACTCCCGAAGGAAGATGTGGAACTAGGAGGTCCTCATCAACACGCCAGTTCAGTAAAACCAAATGACGCCATGTAGCTGTTAAAAATGGGCTAGACACCTAGTTATTTTATCACAAGAAGCGGGAAACCCAAAGTTGCCCTGCGTGAATTGGAAAACCTTAGGGATTGCGATGATGCCCCTCTGGGCTTCACTGAATCGGCATAGCGGTATTATTTTCTAATCACCATCGAATGGGCAATGAAGGAACTGGAGCGGGTGATGGGAATCGAACCCACGTGTCAGGTCAAAATTGAAGAGGTAGTTTTGCGGCAGGCCAGCTGCCTGAAAGGGACAGGCTAAGGCATATAACAAACTTCAAAAGGCATCTTCACCCAAATGGAAAACTCTGATAGTTTTGCCCTGCGTTAGTGCGATGAAAACCATCCCCACATTTTTATGCTCCCTACTTCTGGTTTGCCCCGGTTTTGCCGGGGACAAGTCGCCGAACGTCCTGTTCATCGCCGTCGACGATTTGCGCGTGGAACTGGGCTGTTACGGCAGTAAACACGTCATTTCCCCGAACATTGATCGATTGGCTGAACAGGGAACTCTATTTGAAAGAGCCTATTGTCAGCAGACAGTCTGTAATCCTTCCCGGGCATCAATGCTGACCGGTCTGCGCCCTGATACTCTAAGGGTTTGGGATTTGCCGACTCATTTTCGCAAGAATGTACCGAATGCGATCACACTTCCGCAATACTTCAAACAGAACGGATACCACTCCCAATGTATCGGCAAGATCTTCCACAACTGGCGCCAGGATGAATGGAAAGGTGATCCCGCCTCCTGGAGCGTCCCCTCGGTGCTGCATTACAACAGCCACGGCAACGATAAACCTGTTGTCGCAGGCGAGCTGCCATCCAATCTGGCAAGTGGCAAAGGAGGCACTCAATGTCGCGACGTTCCTGACAATGCCTACTTCGATGGACGCGTTGCCGAAACAGCGATAAAAGCTCTCGGAAAACTGGCAAAAGACGGCAATCCATTTTTTCTGGCAGTGGGATTTTGGAAACCGCACACCCCGTTTAACGCGCCGAAAAAATACTGGGACCTGTATGACCCCAATAAGATCCCGGTTCCCCGCCAGGTCACACCTCCCGTCGATGTGCCGGAGGTCGCTCTGACCAGCGCCCGCTACAAAGGTGGCAGCAACTCTGAAGACCTTAGAGAAATGCACCACGGTCATCTCGCTGCGATCAGCTATCTCGACACTCAGGCAGGTAAAGTCATCGATGAACTCGACCGATTGGGCTTGCGTGAAAATACAGTGATTGTTTTCTGGTCCGATCACGGCCTGCATCTCGGTGAACACGGCCTGACCCGCAAGACCACCGCTTTCGAACTGGATGCAAAGGTACCGTTAATTATTGACTCACCAAAACACAAGCATGGACAGCGCGCTCCGGCATTGGTCGAGTTGTTGGATCTCTACCCGACTTTGACTGAACTTTGCGGTTTAAAAACAACGGATGACTTGCAGGGAAAATCATTGGTACCGATTTTGGAAAAACCTGACCAAACCGTCAAAGAGGTTGCCATCACCCAAACCCCACGCCCAAACTATCCGCGGGGCAAAACGCCGGAAATCATGGGCTATTCCATCCGGACCGAACAGTATCGCTATACCGAATGGCGGAATTTCAGCAACGGCGAGGTTAAGGCTAGAGAACTATACGACCACACCTACGATCCCGATGAAATGACCAATCTCGCCAAACGACGCGATAAACAATCGTTAATCGCCGGGTTGGCAATAAAACTGGAACAAACAGCACTGAAAACCAAACGTTAAGCCACAACATGAACTATAAAAACGCAGTCTTCACCCTGGCACTCCTTTTCAGTTCCTCACTACAGGCAAATGAACCTCCTCAAGCGAGCGCGGGTGAAGGAGCCTGCCTGTCTGCCCAGTTAATCTACGCTCTTGAAGGACGCCCCACTCCTCAATGCCACGCATCGACGATTGTGGAAACTCCATCCGGGTTTGTCGCGGCGTGGTTTGGAGGAACCCGCGAAAAGAATCCGGATGTCGGTATTTGGGTATCACGTCAGGTCAACGGCGAATGGTCGACACCGGTTGAAGTGGTCAATGGCTCGGAAAACGAAGATCAGGACTACGCATGTTGGAATCCGGTTTTGTTCCAACCAAAGAAAGGCCCGTTGATGTTGTTCTACAAGGTCGGACTCAACCCACGTGACTGGTGGGGTGCGTTGATCACGTCCGACGATGACGGCAAGACATGGTCAAAGTCACGGCGACTTGGCACCGACGATTCCCTGCCCGAAGCGAACCGAAATCTCCTCGGGCCGGTCAAGAACAAGCCTATCCAACTCAATGACGGAACCATTCTGTGTCCCACGAGCACCGAGAACGATGGCTGGAAAATACACTTCGAAGTAACTCGCGACCTCGGCAAAACATGGAAAGTGATCGGCCCGATTGACGGGAAATTCAATGCCATCCAGCCCAGTATCCTGACGTACTCAGACGGACGTCTGCAGGTTCTCTGCCGAACGAAAGAAAGCGTCGTCGCAGAGAGCTGGTCAAACGATCGCGGCAAAACGTGGAGTCCTCTGCAAGCGACTGAATTGCCGAACCCGAATTCAGGCACCGATGCCGTCACACTGTCTGACGGTCGGCAATTGCTGGTCTACAACCACACGCTTCGCAAAGGACCATTCCCGTCGCATCGCACGATGATCAACGTCGCCATCTCGGAAGACGGGAAGTCGTGGAAGCCAGTTCTCACGCTGGAAAAAAGCGAAGGCGAATTTTCCTACCCGGCGATCATCCAGGCAAAGGATGGTAAAGTTCACATTACCTATACCTGGATGCGACAAAGCGTGAAACATATCGTCCTCGATCCGGAAAAACTGTAGTGATGACAAGACTTCTGTCGACCGCCCTTTTATTCCTCTCACCAGTGTGCTTTGCAGCCGGCGGGCCGAATTTTGTGCTCATCGTTGCCGACGACCTCGGATATGGAGACCCCGGATGTTACGGAAGCAAGACCAACAACACACCTAATATTGACGCCCTCGCCTCTACCGGCCTCAGATTCACCGACTTTCATTCCGGTGGCGCGATGTGCAGTCCGACCCGCGCTTCCATTCTGACGGGCTGCTATCCGCAGCGATTCGGAAAGATTTTTGACGGTGCCCTTTCCGGAACCAAACAAAGACATCTTGGATTGCCACTGGAAGCGGTAACCATCGCAGAACGATTGCAAAAAGCGGGCTATGCTACCGGCTGTTTTGGCAAGTGGCATCTCGGTTATCAGGCTCCGTTTTTACCCACCCGCCAGGGCTTCGATGTTTTCAGGGGTCTGGTTTCCGGCGACGGGGATTTCCATACTCAAATCGATCGGTCCGGAAACGAGGACTGGTGGAACCACGAAAAGATAGAGATGGAAAAAGGGTACACCACCGAAATGCTGACCAGGCACAGCCTCGACTTCATCGAAGCCAATCAGGATAAACCCTTCTTTCTCTACCTCCCCCATCTCGCCATCCACTTCCCATGGCAGGGCCCGAAAGATCCGCCACAGCGAACTGCTGGAAAAAACTGGCACAAAGACAAGTGGGGCATCATTCCCGATCCAGGCAACGTCGCTCCACATGTGAAAGCCATGATCGAGTCTCTCGATACCAGTGTGGGAGAGATCGTTGCCGCACTGAAAAAATGGCAGATCACAAACAACACCGTGGTCATCTTTACCTCCGATAACGGCGGTTACCTGACCTACGGAAAGAACATCAAGAATATATCCAGCAACGGCAAATGGCGTGGCCAGAAAACCCAGCTGTACGAAGGGGGCCACCGGGTGCCGGCAATCGTTTCATGGCCGGGAAAGATTGCTCCCGGAATCACAGACCAAACCGCACACTCCAATGACCTGTTCCCAACCCTTCTGAGTCTAAGCAGCATCGAAACACCGGACAAAACTGACGGCCTGAACCTGACGGATCTCTGCCTCAAAGGTGAGCCCTTACCGCCGCGTTCTCTATATTGGCGCAGTTCCTCAGCAGGTGCATTACGGAGCGGCACCTGGAAATTAGTGGCAACGCAGAACAACCCCTCACGTACCGAGCTATACGATCTGGCAAACGACCCGTCGGAAGCAAAGAACCTTGCGGAGACTCATCCAAAAAAGGCAGAGCAACTTTTTAGCGAATGGCAAGCGTGGAACACCGAAGTCAACCAGTTCGCAACCCGTTACAGGAAATGAAAAACTGTTTCTTTACGCTGTTACTCTTATTTTCCGGCACTTTGCTACCGGCTAGCCAGCCAAATATCATTTTCATCATGGCGGATGACCTCGGCTAGTTTGGCTCCACGTTAACGCCTCCGCCCCCTTACCAGACAAACGATCAAGGTGGACTATGAGAAGCGCACCGCCACGAATCCACAAAGCAACCGCGTCCACCATTTACATGATTTTTTCTTCAAACTTTTTGAATTTAAACCTAGGGTTTTCTATCCAAAAAATAACTTGAGTCGCACCATCTAAATCCCCATCCTTTAACACGGGCGAATTAGTTTTAAAGGTAAGAATTGAACCGAAACAGACTTTGCGAATCCATCATGAGATCCAATGATATGAAGCGCCGTACGTTTTTAAAATCCGCCGGCTGCACATTGTTCCTGCCGGCTTTGGAGAGCTTTGGGAAGAATCATCCCGATCCGTCCGAGGCCGAAGTCAAACGGCTGTTCTGCGTCAGTATGGGTTACGGCTTTTTCACGGACGCGCTTCCGCAACAGGGAGGCGCGGACTACGCATTCAGCGACCACATGGAGCCGCTGAAAAAATACCGTGACCAGTTCACTCTGTATTCGAAAATGCGTTTCGGAGGGAACCATCACAACGACCACAGGTGCTTTGTTGGCAACACCAATACAAACCCAGACTCTCTGGACCAAATCGTCGCTGAACACGTTGGCCATCAATCCCGGGTAAGAAATGTGGTTACTTTCATCGGTCACGCCCACCACCACATTGTAGCGTCATGGCGGGACAGACTGCCCGTCATGCCAATTCAATCGACTAGAGTACTGTTTGAAACGCTGTTCGCACGAACCGATAAAAAGACACAAGAACGACTCCTTGCGAACAAGAAGAGCGTCCTTGATGGATCATTGGAAGAAGCAAAATCCTTGATGGCACGTGTCTCGGGCCGAGATAAGCAAAGACTGGAAGAGTACTTCGCCGCATTGCGTGAATCTGAACAAGAGCTCAACAAATCCATCGAGTGGCTCAACCGGCCTCGACAAGATGTTGAATTCCCGGTCGCCCCCTCATTTGAAAACAACTTCCTTGCGACCGATGTCGACAAAAAGCGATTCCTGGAAAACCCGCGCCAGATTCAACGCGGGATCGCATTCGATATGATTTACAAGGCGTTCAAATTCGACGTCACACGAGTCGTCAACTTCTACATGGTGGGACTCGACAATGATCACCATCTTACGACTCACAACGTACCGAAATCCGAAGAAGCCCGAACCAGTCTGACCAAATACGACTCTTCTTTCTTTTCACTGATGGCAAACTTCTATGACAAGCTATCCAGCACGAAATCAGAATCGGGTAAAACACTGATGGATGAGACGATTACTGTCTCCACAGGAAATAACAGTGTGAGCCAGAAAATGGGCCCACATAACGGGAATGAAATCCCAGTCTATGTTGCCGGGGGAAATTTCTCAAATCATGGGAGCCATGTCATCCGAAATGGTGAGACAACTTGCGATATCTATCTCTCGATCCTTCAGAAATTCGGCATCGAACGAGAACGGTTCGGGAACAGCAAGAAGTCCATCAATTTGTAGGATCATGTTGAATTTCAGATTCACAAAGATTGCAGCCCTGCTGCTGCTACTTGATGGCGCCCGAGTCCCTGACTGTTTTGCAGATGACCGGGGACAATCACAGCAGTTCTTCAATACCTACTGCATTTCCTGTCACGGTGAGGAAAAGAGTAAAGGGGGGTTGCGTCTTCACCAGTTTGGCGAGCAGCAATGGAACGACCTCAGTCTGCTTGATGAGATCTATGAGGCGATCGAACTTGGGGAAATGCCGCCAGAGGATGCGAAGAGATTTCCAAAAAATGATCAGGTAAAAGCCCTACAGAGGGTGCTGGGAAAGCAACTGCACGTACTCGCCGAAAAACAGAAGCCAGGCATGCTCAAGCGATTGAGTCGGGTGGAGTACCAGAACACGATCAACGATGTCTTTGGCGCCGACTTCTCACTGCTCGACCAGCTACCGATGGACAACATTGACGCTGGCTTTGATAACAATGCCGATAACCTGCATCTATCGCTTGTTGATATGGAGTCCTACTTCAACGTGGCCAACCGGATTGCTGAGAGTGTCGTCAGCGACAAACCTGCTCCACGGGAAGTTGTCTACTCCACTAAAAACACCGACATCGACACACATAGCCACAAGGACAACACTCATGGGTTTGCGCCGTCGCTGGCCCAAGCTTCGCGTCCTCTGGTTTTTGCATCTCAGTCCATCCAAATCAAAATCAATCCCTCGATCAAAACGAGTGGTTTATATCGAGTAATCCCTAAGGGGTTCTCTATCCAGGCCAAATTTGTTCCAGGAAACCGCGCTCAAGAAAGGTTGCCTGCTGTCACCGACATCACTGAGGTGGATACGAACGACACACCTCAAACCAATCATTCTATGAGCTTTGTCCTGCGAAAGAATTCTGGAGTCGGACAAAGCATTGTGAATGCAGTCCACAAAAATGCGGGCTGGAAGGAATTCGATCTTAGTGAAGGTTTCATTACGCAACTATCCCCGACAGACACGATCGTTCTAAGATGCAATTCTGTAAATGGAGGTGGTTCTCAGCGTATGTTCTGTATCGAAACAGCGACCATTTCGGGGCCTGTGTACGAATCATGGCCTCCAAAGACGTACTTTTACAACACGTACTGTAAAGACATCGATGCATCGGCTAGCTATGAAGCATGCCAGAACATCTTGAAGAGGGTTGCAGAGAAACTGTTTCGCCGCCCCGTTTCTGACGCCGAGTTGGAGCCATTCTATAAGCATGCAAAGAAAGAGTTCGCTCAGGGCCACAGCATTTACTCCGGCCTACAGGCAGGCATTCGCGGAATGTTATGTTCTCCGAAGTTCATCTTTAAGAAAGAAGGGGAATCCGGGCCGCTGGATGATTTCGCAATTGCAGCACGTTTGTCCTATTTCCTATGGAATACTTTGCCCGACGACACACTTTTTGCATTGGCAAAACAAGGAAAACTGAAGAGCCCAAAGGTCCGCCAAGAGCAGGCGCTCCGAATGCTTCAGGATCCTAGAGCAGACCGGTTTATCAACGACTTCGTTTATCAGTGGCTTGACCTGGAAAAGCTGAAGATCATCGAACCTGACCTGAGCATTTTCACAGTGGATGAATTTGACCTTGTACGTGATCAAATCAGCAAGGAACCGGTTGCATTTTTTAAAGAGGTTCTTTCGAGCAATCTGGGCTTAGAGAATTTCATCGACTCTGATTTCGTGATGATCACGCCGGAGCTCAACTATGTCTATCGAATCCACGGCCATCCGGTTGCAAAACCGGGCAAGCGACCGGGGGCAAGCAAGATATCGCCAAAGGATTACCGTCCCAAGCAAATCACCTCCAAGTTCACCAAAGTGAAGCTAGGCGATCAGGAACAATATCGAGGAGGCCTGCTCTCACAGGCGGGATTCATGCTGATGACAACCAACAATGGAGAATACACCAACCCGTTTTATCGTGGTGCCTGGGTATTGAAGAGTTTTTACGGAGATCCTCTTGAGACACCCGAAGACTTGGAGATCTCGGCACTGAGTCCCCCCACGAAAACCAAGACTATTAAAGAAACAATTGATGCACATAGAGAAAGTGCCAGTTGTAATATGTGTCACAAGAAGATGGATCCCCTCGGAATTGCACTGGAAAATTTTGATGTAATGGGACGCTGGCGAGACCAGTACACAGACGTGAGCAACTACACCTCCAACAAGAATAAGGGACAACGTTTCCCCGTCGACACGAGAACGGCCCACATGGACGGCAGAGCCTTCGAGGGCCCTCAAGGCCTGAAGGAAATCCTGATGGAAGATAAGGAAATTTTCTCCAGAGCATTCATCGAAAACATTCTCTCCTATGCCATGGCGCGTGAGCTCACATTTAGCGACCGCAAGAATATCAACCAGCTCTATGAGCAGTCCGTGAAGAATGACCTCAGACTGCGAGACATTCTGCTGGCGATTGTTTCGGCAGAGAGCTTCACCAAACGATAGAGCATCGCCGCACTTAGTGCGCTTGAAGGTGGAGCGGGTGATGGGAATCGAACCCAACGAACATCGAATCCCCAGTTTTCAGGGGAAATACAGCTATCACACTGATCACCCAGAAAACCCTACAGAGACCCAATTCCCCCAATGTTCTCCCGATGTCTAGAGTAATGTTTGGGGGGATTCTTCTTTTGAGTGAATCTCAGTGTATATGTTGGAATTGCGGAGAAAGGTGAGATTGAGATGAGGATCCTCTGAACTTCTCTGAAACAGTGGGAGGTATTGTTTGTTAATTCACCCTGCAGGGCGTCGGAAAAATAAATTGAGAAAAGTTGTTTGAATGACTCCATGCTGGAGGTACCTATTAATGATATGAGAGTAATAACCAATGCCCTAAAACCCATCTTTGCCTCAGCAGTAACATGTAGCCTGCTCGTTCTGCTAATTGGTTGTATCAATTATGGCGGAGGGCCCGACACAGATGAGATTGAAATTATTGGTGAAGAGAAATCACCTAATGGCAAGTTCATTGCCACAAGTTTCTCCTGCTCCGGTGGCGGTGCTGCCGGTTACTTCTATTTTAATGCGAATCTGCGAAGAGCGGGCGAGAAACTCGATCAACGGGACGGTCTTCTGGGCAAGCACAAGACGTGGAAAGCCTTCACCGATATTGAACTGAAATGGATTGACGATAAGAATCTTGAGGTGTTCTACAAACAGTCTGATTCACCTGACTACAAGGAGAATAACGCGGTTAAGGTGGAATCCAAACATGGCATCAAAATTCACTACAAAGTCAAAAAAGGGGAATCTTGAAAGCAAAATGGAATAACTTCCTACTCTATATTCATCCCCCCGATCATCTCAGATAAATCATCAATCACGATGAGACATCTGACTACCCCCTGAATCCCGTTAAAGCTAATCCCCGGATTCTCCGGTTCTCGTTAAGAAATACTTAGAAGTTGAATGGAGCGGGTGATGGGAATCGAACCCACGTCTCAAGCTTGGGAAGCTCACGTACTACCATTGTA
>Ga0208127_1001107_pt1 | contig 13634 bp, 10 predicted proteins | sample ETNtaG_6_FD_185751 | JGI IMG/M metagenome (GOLD analysis project Ga0208127, IMG submission 185751) | Marine microbial and viral communities from oxygen minimum zone, Eastern Pacific Ocean - ETNP201306SV45 (SPAdes) (version 2) | ecosystem: Environmental > Aquatic > Marine > Oceanic ...
CGTGCCCGCCCGTGCCTCCTGCCATGATCATCACCGTAGTCAACGCGCCCCCACGCGGCCTTTCGACAGGCTGTGCTCTATGGATATCAACAGACCGAAAGCCAGCCCGTTGATCAGCATGCTGCTGCCCCCATAACTCATCAATGGCAGGTTCAAGCCTTTGGTCGGCACCAGTCCAAGGTTGACCGCAAAATGAAACATCACCTGTACGATCAGCAGCAGACCAATCCCCTGCGCGAGCCGGGCCCCGAAATACGCTTTGGCGGCAGCCGCCCTTGATGCAAGATTGAAGACCCGCCAGAGCACCAAACCATAAAGACACAAGAGTGCTGCGACACCTACCAGTCCGAGCTCCTCTCCCACCACCGCGATCAGGAAATCATTGCTGGCATGGGGCAAATAAAAGAGTTTCTGCACGCTCGCACCCAAACCAACCCCGAACCATTCGCCGCTACCCAACGCAATCAATGCCTGAACCAGTTGAAAACCTGATCCATAGGGATCCGCCCAGGGATCCATAAAACTGGAGACCCGGTCCAACCGGTATTCGGCCGTCATGATCAGTACCGCGACCGCGCAAACCGCCACGGCAATCGCACCGAAAATGTACCGAAGGGGTGTTCCGGCGAGAAACATCATGCCCAACGTCACCATCATGATCACGGCGGTACATCCGAGGTCAGGCTCAAGCAGCAGCAACACCCCGATCGACCCAATCACCGCGGCAGGAATCAGGATGCAGTTCTGGAATGAATCCATCGCCGATGCGTGACGCACAAAGTGATCAGCAAGAAAGAGGACCGTCAGCACCTTGATCAACTCTGAGGGCTGGAAATTAAACAAACCCAAATCCAGCCATCGTGTACTGCCGTTGACCTCGTGACCGATCCCGGGAATCAGAATGAGGGCAAGCAATGCGGCTCCCATGCCCAGCAGCCACCGGGAGGCGCGCTGCCAAAGATCAAGGGGGACACATGCTGCGGCAACGCCCAATGAAAGCGCCAGAACAATACCGAAGAGGTGCTTGACCAAAACTGCCACCCCGCCACCAATGCCCCCATGAGTACCGATCGCGGCCGAGAAGACCATCACGACACTGAAGGCCAGCAACACCGCCACCGGCGCCAACAACAGAGGATCGGCACTCGCCAATCGACGGGGTATCTGCAAGGGGATAGCCATCACGCTCATCTGATCATTTCCCGAACCAGGTCGCAGAACACTTCACCCCGGTGGGCAAAATTCCTGAACATGTCGAAACTCGCGCATGCAGGTGAGAACAAGACTGCGTCCCCCGACTGGGCCCAGCGCGCTGCCAGTCTCACAGCTTGGGGGAGGTCATCTGCAAGCGTGACGGGAACCCGATCTCCAATCGCCTCCGCAAGAGCCACACGATCTTCACCGATCAAAAGGACTTGCCTGGCATATCGCTGTATTGCCTTAGCCAAGGTGCTGAAGTCGGCATCCTTTGATTGACCTCCCGCAATCAGGACGACGGGTCGATCCAGACCGACCAGCGCCGCTTCGGATGCACCCGGATTTGTGCCTTTGGAATCATTGATCCAAAGAACACCCTCGCGCTCCAATATCGGCTCGCATCGATGCGGTAATCCACGAAATGCAGATAGGGCATCCAGAGCCGGTGGGTTGATTTCATAGCCAGCGGACTCAATCAGCGCAAGCGCGGCAAGAGCATTCATGACGTTGTGCCGTCCAGTCATGGTCAGTGACGAAACGGGAAGGATCTTCGTATGTCCCCGAACGATCCAGTCGGCACCGTCAGAATCCGTCGCGACCCCGTAGTCTGCCGCACGCAAAGGCGCATCCAGGCCGAAGGAGATAATCTCAGCCGCACTGGAAACGTCCACCTTCTGCAGAGTGGGATCGTCACGATTAACGATCCCCGTAACAGCACCTTTCAGAATTCGCCGCTTGGCATCGAGGTATTGCGCAACGGTGGCATAGCGATCCATATGATCAGGCGACAGATTCAGAATGGCCGCTGCCCTGGCTTTGAGGGAATCGGTGGCTTCCAACTGGAAACTGGATAGTTCCAGCACCACGACGTCCGGTATCGCGCCTTCCAAAAGATCCAGGGCCGGCGTCCCGATGTTGCCTGCCACTGGCGCGTTCAGTCCCTGGGATGCCAGCATCTGGCCTACCAGTGTGGTTACCGTGGTTTTTCCGTTTGAACCGGTAATCGCCAACATCGGTGCCGGACAGGCGCGTACAAAGAGCTCAATATCCCCAACGATTTCAACCTGCTGTTGACGAGCCTTCTCAATCACCGGCTCCGACAAGGCAATGCCCGGACTGACGACCGCAAGATCACCACGCCCAAGATTGGGGGTCGTGAACTGTCCCAACTGGACCGGAACATGGGGAAACTGTCGGGTCAGTTCCGAGTAGAACGGCGCCACGTCGCGACTGTCCTGAACCTCGACCTCAACTCCCAGCGCAACGAGATACTTCACCGCGGAAAAACCCGATGCACCCAGTCCGAAAACGGTTGCCCGTGACCAAGGCGCTGGGTGCAGGATCGTTGCCAAAGCGTTGCCCATTAATACCTTACCTGACCTTGAGCGTTGCCAAACCGATCAACACAAGGATCAGGCTGATGATCCAGAACCGCACCGTCACCTGGGGCTCGCGCCAGCCTTTTTGCTCAAAGTGATGATGCAAAGGCGCCATGCGGAAGATTCGTCGCCCAATCAGACGGAAGGAAGCGACCTGCAGCATGACTGAAACAGTTTCGATAACAAAAAGGCCTCCCATGATGGCGAGCACGATTTCCTGACGAACCACCACTGCAATCGTGCCCAACGCTGCTCCCAGAGAAAGCGCACCGATATCGCCCATGAAGATCTGGGCCGGATAAGTGTTGAACCACAAAAACCCTAATCCCGCCCCAACCAGCGCAGCACAAAGAACCAACACCTCCCCGGCGCCGGCAATAAAAGGAATACCGAGGTACCCGGAAAAAAGAGCGTGGCCGGTGAGGTAGGCGAAAACGCCCAACCCACCGGCCACTAAGACGCTTGGCAAAATTGCCAAACCGTCCAGGCCATCGGTCAGATTGACGGCATTGCTGCTGCCGGCAATCACGAACCAGGTGAGAAGAATGAAGCCCACGCCCATCTCGAGCGCAACATCTTTAAACAGCGGAACAATCAACGATGTCTCAGCCGGAGATTGGGCTGTCAGGTAGAGCGCCATTGCCGCCGCGAAGGCCGCAATACTCTGCCAAAGAAACTTCTGCCCTGATCCCATGCCCCGAGAGTTTTTTCGAAGGATTTTCTGGTAGTCATCCAGTCCGCCAATCAGGCCAAATGCCAGGGAGGTCAGCAGCGTAATCCAGATAAAACGGTTTTCAAGATCTGCCCAGAGCAGTGTGGAAAGCACAATGGCCGCCAGAATCAGGACGCCGCCCATTGTTGGCGTATCCCTTTTCTCCAGGTGCGAACTTGGCCCGTCATCGCGGATAGGCTGCCCGGCGCCAATCTGCTCAAGTCGCCGGATCAATGCGGGTCCGACAAGAAAGCTGAACAGCAGCGCCGTCAGCACAGCGCAGATGGCACGAAACGACAGGTAACGAAAGACATTGAACACGCTGTACTCAAGCGCCAGATGTTCAAAGAGCATCTTCAGCACGCGATGGCTCCGTCCTCGGCTACGCACACCAGCGCGTCAGCGACCTGTTCCATCCGGGCACTACGGGATCCCTTGATCAAAACGGTCAAACCCGGGCTGAGTATTGGGCGAGCGGCCTTGATCAGTTCTTCTGGGGAATCAAAGCATCGGGCGTCTTCCCCAAATGCCTCGCCGGCCAAGCTCGCGAGGGGTCCACAGGCAAATAGCAGGTCAATTCCGGCCCGGCGGGCTTCGCGCCCCGCTTCGGAATGAAACTCCTGGGCACGTGTTCCCAGTTCGGCCATATCGCCGAGGATGAGCGCCTTACGACCCTCACGGCCAGCCAGCGCCCGCATCGCCGCCTTGAGCGAAGTCGGGTTGGCATTGTAGGTGTCATCAATCAGGGTTGAGCCACGGGCTCCAGCGCGGACCTGCAATCGGCCGGGCTGGGCCTCGACCCGTTGCAGTCCGGCCCGGATCTCATCGGAACTGACGCCGCAGGCCCAGGCCACACTCGCTGCTGCCAACGCGTTTGATGCGTTGTGTCGACCCAAAAGATTCAACCGGACTTCAAATTCATCATCAGGCAGCCGGATCTCGACCGTCTGGCCCTCGCTATCTCCCGTCACTTCACCGCTGACCCGGGCGCGGTTTTTAAGCCCGAACGTGATGGTCTGGAACTCCTTCACCCTGGCAGCCCAATAAGCCACAAAGCGGTCGTCAGCATTGATCACGGCGGTACCCCCTGGGCGCAGACCGTGAAAAATCTCCGCCTTGGCTCTGACGACGCCTGCAAGACTGCCCAGGCCTTCAAGATGGGCCAACGCGGCATTGGTGATGAGGGCGGTGGTCGGGCTGGCAAGTCGTGACAGGTAATCTATTTCGCCGGGGTGATTCATCCCCATCTCAATAACTGCGAACCGATGATGCTCGCGCAGACCAAGCAGCGCCAAAGGTACGCCGATATGATTATTGAAATTGCCCGGGCTGATGTGAACCGCACCCGCCTCGGCAAAAATAGCGCCCATCATTTCCTTGACAGTGGTTTTGCCGTTACTGCCGGTCACACCAATCACCGGGATATCAAAACGCGCGCGCCAATGTGCTGCGAGCTGCCCCAGCGCGGCAGTAGTGTCCTCCACAATCAGACTCGGCAGCGTATTTGAGCCTGGGTGCCGGGTCAGCACCGCTGCAGCACCCGAGCGCTCGGCATCAGCCAGAAAATCAGAGCCCTCAAAACGCTCGCCATCCAAGGCCACAAAAAGAGCGCCCGGCTTCAATGTACGGGTATCGGTCGATACTGAAGTGATCTCAGCATCACCGCCCGTTAACGTCCCCCCAAGCACCTTGGCAACATCGTTTAAGCGGAACATGGCATCGTCCTCAGTATCTCCTCGGCTATCGCCTGATCATTGAATGGCAAAACCTGATCGCCGACGATCTGGTTTGTTTCATGGCCTTTTCCGGCAATCACTACCAGGTCACGAGAGGCTGCCTGCTCCAGGGCATAGGCAATCGCCAGATCACGCTGGGGGATGCGTGCCTGTGCCGAGGCGCTCAGTCCTTCGGCAATATCCGAGAGGATCGCGTCAGGGTCCTCACCTCTGGGGTTATCGTTTGTTAGAACAACGCGGTCTGCACCGACGGCAGCCGCATGTCCCATCGCGGCACGCTTTCCCCGGTCACGCTCACCCCCGCAACCGAATACGCACCACAATTCCCCGTCGGTGTAACTCCGAAGGGACTCCAGCAGTGTCGAGAGGGCCTCGGGGGTATGCGCGTAGTCGACCACGACCGTCGGTCGGCCCGCACCGGACCCTCGGCAGAACAGCATACGTCCCGGCACAGGCTGCAGCTGACCCATGACCTCGCTGATGCGTGAGGCACTGTAACCGTGCGCGACAAGGGTCGTCGCCACAGCGCTTAAATTGGCGACGTTAAAATGACCTCTGAGTTCAGAGCTAAACGCTATTTCTCCAACAGGGCTGTGCAGGCACAGCGTTATGCCGCCAGATCCCACATCGACTTTGACCGGAAAGACGTCAGCGCTGTCATCCTGACCATAGGTCCACAGCCTGGCAGAGAATTCCTGGCTGGCGAACGCACGCCCCACCGAATCAGCCACATTGATGATGATGCTTTCCAACTCTTTACGCCGGAACAACAACAACTTGGTCTCGGCGTAACGTTCCATGGTCTGGTGGTAATCAAGGTGATCCCGGCTCAGATTGGTAAACAGCGCTGAATTGAACTCGATGCCTTCAATGCGTCCCTGGTCTATCGCATGTGAGGAGACCTCCAGACAGACACTATCGGCCCCCTGCTTAACCAGATCAGCGAGTTGTGACTGCAGGGTGATTGCGTCAGGCGTCGTCAGAGCAGTAGGCTTTAGGTCGCCTGTCATGCCCCACCCAGTGGTACCGATCAATCCGCTCTGGTGCCCCAGCAGACCCAGCGCCTGGGCAAGAAGAGAGGCGCAGGTGGTTTTGCCGTTGGTGCCTGTGATGCCGATGACACACAACGCATGCGAGGGCGACCCGAAGAAACGGTCGGCAATGAGACCGACTTGCTTTTTCAGATCATCGACCGGAAAACAGTTTGTGCGGGATTGACTCGTATCCCATTCGCGGCCTTCCACGAGAACCGCCGTGGCTCCGGCACGTAACGCCTGATCCACGAACCATCGGCCGTCGGTCTTCTCCCCTGGCACGCCGAGGAACAGACTGCCCGAGGAGACTTCCCGACTGTCCAGCGTGAGATGACTGATCCGCGTTGAGGGCAAGTCGGTATGCGACGGCACCAGCCCGTCAATCAACTTGCCAAGCGGTTGCTCCGGCTGGGTCATGGTGAGGTTCATGCCCCGTTCTCTCCAGGTGACATGCTGGCCACAACCGTGACCCCTGAATCCAGGTCAGCATCCGGTCGAATGCCGTGCATACGCAACGCGTCCGCCATGATCCGCGCGAAAACCGGCGCCGCCACTTCGCCGCCGAAGTATTTCCCTTGAGGTTCATCCACCATTACGGCCAAAACAAAACGCGGTGCTGACACCGGAGCAAAGCCCACAAAGAGTGACTGATAACGGTCTGCCTCATACCCACCAGTCGGGCTCACCTTATGCACAGTTCCGGTCTTTCCCGCTACACGATAAGCCGGCACAGCCGCGCGCTGGGCGGTACCGTCAGCACTCACAACCTGCTCGAGCAGCGCGTTGATCTGATGCGCGGTCTCTTCCGAGAGCACCTGCTTTCCCGGCACCTTTCCCACTTGCCTCTTCAGGGTCACGGGCCGCAAAACTCCTCCCGAAGCCAGCACTGCATAGGCTCGGGCGAGCTGCGCCTGTGTTGAGGACAGGCCGTAACCAAAAGACAAGGTCGCATGCTCAATGGGGCGCCAGCGCTCTCTTTTCAGCAGGCTGCCATCTACCTCTCCCGGAAGTTCGATACCGGTTGCCTGACCGAACCCGACTTTGGCAAGGATCCCGTATAACTCCTCAGGCGCCAGTTCCATCGCGACCTTGGCCGTACCCACATTGCTGGACTTGACCAGCACACCGCCGAGCGTCAGATCTCCGTAATCGTGAATATCCCTGACAGGATCACGGCCGATATAGTGAATACCCGGACTCGTGGAAACAGGTGTCTCTACAGAAAAGCGTCCGCTGGCGAGCGCCATCGACATCGTAAATGGTTTGACCGTCGACCCAGGCTCAAATACGTCCGTTACCGATCGATTGCGAAAGTGCTCTGGCGTCATATCCGAGCGGTTATTCGGATTAAAGTCCGGCACGTTTGTCATCGCCAGCACTTCGCCGGTGTTCACATCCAGCATGACGGCCGACGCGCCCAACGCCCTGGTATCCCGAACGCTCTGTGCCAAATGATGCTGCGCTGAAACCTGAATCCTGAGATCCAGGCTCAGTTGAAGATCACGCCCGTGATAAACGGGCCGAATACTCTCAATATCCTCTACGATTCTTCCCTTGCGGTCGCGCAACACGCGCTTACGCCCCTCGACTCCCGCCAGGTGGCTGTCGAACGCCCGCTCGATCCCCTCCTGTCCCCGGTCATCCACATCGGTAAAGCCCAGGACATGACTGGTAATCGGTCCCGCCGGATAGTAGCGACCGTACTCCCGAAGTGAGCTGACGCCCGGGATTGCCAGACTTTCGACCCGCGCCGCTTCTGCCGGCGGCAGGTGTCTGCGCAAGTACATAAACTCGCGATCCTGGTATCGGTCCAGCAAGCTTGAGATCTGGGACAGACTCATCCCCAAAGCCTCGGCAAGCCGTGGCCACTCCTCAGGCGCGTGCATCAGGGTGAGCGGATGCGCCCAAACGGCATCGAGGGGCGTACTGACCGCGAGCACATCTCCGTTGCGATCAACGATTCGGCCTCTTTCAGGTTTCACTGCGATGTTGCGCAACTGGCGGGCGGCGCCCTCTGCCTGCAAACGGGAACTGTCAAGAATCTGGACCTGGAAAGCACGGACCCCCAGAACGCTCATTCCAAGACACACTACCCCGAGCACGATTCCCTGCCGCAAACGGGAGTAAGTCTTGGGGGTTCGCCGCTTGGCAGTCAATTTCACGGCCTTGCCTCCAGCTGCACCACGACAATATCCGTGGGGCCGGGGGTCACCATACCCAACTCCTGTCTGGCCGCTTGCTCGACTACGTTATGGCGCGCCCAGGTTGCTTTCTCCAATTGCAATCGGCCCCATTCGTCATTCAGTTGATCCCGTTGTTCTTCGGCCGATCGCACCTGAAGAAACTCAAGCCGGTTCTGGTGACGTACAACCACCACGCAAAGCGCTGAGACCAGCGAGATCACACTTAAAAATCCGATCCACTTCATACATGGCCGCCGGGGGATTTTTGTGCCCAGCGCAGAATCGCGCTGCGGGCCCGCGGGTTGCCCGCGACCTCATCGGCAGAAGGTCGTTGGGGTTTTGCCGGCCGCAGGATGACCGGTGAAATCTCATCAGCCCGGATGGGAAGATCCGGTGGAAAGGGATCCGCCTTGGCGACGTCGTGAAAGAATCTTTTAACCCGTCGGTCTTCAAGAGAATGAAAACTGATAACGACCAGACGACCGCCAGGCTCCAGCATCTCAATCGCCTGCGGCAGCACCGCATCGAGTTCCGCGAGTTCCTGATTGATGAATAACCGAAGTGCCTGAAAAGTCCGGGTGGCGGGATGCTTTCCCGGCTCCCGTGTAGGCACGCAGGCATCCACCAGAGACGACAATGCACCCGTCGTAGTCAGGGGCGCTTCATTTCGGGCATCGACGATGGCTCGCGCAATGCGGCGGGCATAGCGCTCCTCGCCAAAACGCCTTAAGACATCGACCAGGTCCTCTTCTGCGACATCCGCAAGCCAATCCTGCACAGGCGCACCCTTCGAGGGATCCATGCGCATATCAAGAGGTCCGTCACGCATAAAACTGAATCCCCGACCGGGATCATCCAGTTGCGGTGACGACACGCCCAGATCAAGCACAATGCCAGAAACCTGACCCGCGATTCCGGCCGCGTGCAGTTCATCGGAGAGTTTTGAAAAAGGAGCGTGAACCACTTTTAGCCGGCGCTCCCCCTGTGCCCAGTCCCGGGCAATCGCACACGCCTCAGGATCGCGATCCATCGCGTAGATACACCCATTGGCGCCGAGTCGGTCAAGCAGGGCGCGGGTATGACCGCCGCGTCCGAAGGTCGCATCCACGAGGATGCTGTCCTCATCCGGATCCAGCGCCTTAACCACCTCTGCCGTCATAACGGGGGAGTGGGCTGCGGCCAGCACGATTCTGTCGCCCTACAGTGAGAGGGATTCAAGCTCTACAGACAGGCGCTCTTCACCTGTTTGCACAGCCAGCCATTCGTCACATCTTGCCTTCCATCGTGACTCATCCCAGAGCTCAAACTTGTTACCCTGCCCGATCAGTACGATGTGTTTCTCCAACGCTGCAAATTCACGAAGGGGTGCAGGAATCCTGACGCGGTTCGCACTATCCAGTTCGCAGTCAGATGCGTAGCCAATCAGGAAACGTTTCAGCGCTTGAGCGGCGGGATCAAAACTCGGCAGCGCAACGACTTTTTGCTCGACCCGTTCCCATTCGTCCTGCGGATAGATCCAGAGACAGCGCTCCCGGGTGTTGTTGACGGTCAGCACAAGCCGGCCCTGGCACCGTTCAGCGAGCGGTTCTCGATGGATCGTCGGGACAGCAAATCTTCCTTTGCTGTCGAGATTCAAGGTGCTGGCCCCTCTAAACATCTTTAACGCTGACCTCCTCCATCTGTGCCTTTACCCCTGACCTCAAACTTGCTTATCTGTTCTGTGAATCACCGTCGTCCGTGACGACGAAAACCGCCTCATGCCCGCAATGGGTCAGCTCTGAAAAGAAATCCCGGCCCCTCGCGGGGCCGGGCAATCACCAAAGGAGGATGAGGATTGGGATGGATTAGCCGCCATCCACGGCATCAGAAAAATTTCCAGGTTTTTTTGTGTTGTTTTTTCAGGCCATTGGGCAGAAAACTGTTCGCAAGATTTTTTTACCCACATTTTCCGACCCTTTTTTTCTTTTTTTCCCACAAAATCCCACTGAGCGACACTATAGGTATCCAGATATCGGACTGTCAACCCTCAATTGACTGAAAAATCAGAGTTTTTAAGAAATGGCCTGACCAGAATCCAGGCCTTGTGGACAGAAGATCAGGCGACCCTCGAGGCAGTTTCAGGTCGTCTGGCGGGATAGAACTTCAAGTAATCTGTGGATAACTTTCTTAATATGTTTGATTTATTGAAGAAAATTGGAGTCGGCCTGTAAGCCGGGTTCTGTCGAAGACAACCATTCATCTGGAACGTACGTCACCGTACGCCTCAAGCGACCTACCCGGACCCAGCGCGGGCCGCGCATAAGGGTCCCTATTTGGTCTTGCTCCGGGTGGGGTTTACCCTGCCGTCCCCGTTACCGCGAACGCGGTGCGCTCTTACCGCACCTTTTCACCCTTACCGCGAACCGTCTCAAGACAGATCCGCGGCGGTATGTTTTCTGTGGCACTTTCCGTCGGCTCACGCCGCCCAGAGGTTATCTGGCACCCTGCCCTACGGAGCCCGGACTTTCCTCCGCCCTGCTCCGCCATAAACCTTGAGGGGTCTGCAGCAGATTTCAGGACCGCGGTTGCCCGGCCGACTCCAGCCGGCAACTTAAACCGGACACAAGGAATGTGCAAGTTGCGATTAAGAGGAGGCGCGGTCTTTTTCAGATTGCTGCAATATGCGTCTGTAAAAATCGTTCTTTTTTCCACCGGTCAGCTGCGCTGCGATGTCACTCGCCTTGCGTGGGGGTAACGCTCCCGCCAGCAGTTCGATCAATAACGCCTCGTCAATGGGTTTGCCGGAATCGGCTTCTTTTGCCCCTTTTACAACCAGAACAATCTCACCTTTAATCTTCTCTTGTTGCGCTTGAAGCTTTGCCGCCAGCGCTCCCGCTGTGGCACGCTCGACCGACTCAAACCGTTTGGTCAGTTCACGACAATAAGACACAAGTCGACTGTCACCAAAGATCCCGGCAATATCAGACAGCGCATCCGCCACCCGTTTGGGGGATTCAAAAAATACCAGTGTGCGGCTCTCGGTAGAAAGAAGACGCAGGCGGGTACGGCGGGCCTCAGCGCGCGCTGGGAGAAAACCCTCAAAAACAAAGCGGTCTGTCGGAAGGCCGGACACCGAAAGTGCGGCCGTCACGGCACTTGGGCCCGGCACGGACACCACACGGAGCTCTTCGCTTGTGGCCCGGTCTACCAACCGATAGCCCGGATCGCTGATCAATGGCGTGCCGGCATCGCTCACGAGGGCAACCTGCTGGCCCGAGGCAATCATGTGAATCACTCTGGACAGTTGGCGTGCTTCGTTATGCTCGTGCAAAGCAATGAGTTTGGGCGAAGCGACGCCAAGATGATTGAGCAGCCTCCGGGTATGACGCGTGTCCTCGGCAACGATAACGTCAGCTTCATGGAGCACTTCGGCAGCACGGGCGGATACATCCCCAAGATGGCCGATTGGTGTGGCCACCACATACAGGACGCCGGGAAGTCGGGAAACGTTCGGGGTCTGGCTCACAATGGGAATTCCACTGGTTCCGCGATGCGCACAACTCCGTGGTCGCGGTAACGCCAAGTGTATCCGGTATACTGAATTCATGCCCTTGTACTGTGTCGGCCGCTCTGCTCTCCCGCTCTGGGCAGCGGCTATCGCCATGCTGATGTCTGGATGCGCCGCTCTTCCGCAATCCAAGGATGCTCAACCCAAAGATGAACCGAAATCGGCGTCGAGCACGCAGGTCCAAACTCATTCCCAGGCGATCATCCCCTCGGCGCCCGTCATGCAAGATCTTGCGCGCGCCGAGCCCGCCACCTCAGCATGGACGTTTCTCGAACGCGCGCTCGATGCCGAGGCTACTCAAGCGCAGCTCCTTTTTCTCGCCGCTTCCCAGCGCTTTCTTCAGGCGATGCGCCTGGATGAGGCCGAAATCATTCTCAATAGAACACGGTTCCTTAATGCAAATCCCTGGGTTGCCCGTCAACACACGTTGATGCGCGCAGCTCTTGCGCTGGCGAAAAAGGACTTGCCGAAGGCGCACCGGTTTTTGGCCCGAGCCGAGAATAGTGAACTTGATGACGGGCAGTGGTTTTTGCTTAACGACCTTAAATTGCAGATTCTGTTTGCCGACAAAAACCTCATTGAGGCATTAAACCTCATCAACGCTCTTTCACTCGACAGCAGGTCACAGCCTGACATCGACGCGTTGCTTGCCCGGGTTTTCGATGCCCTGTCGATGCTGACTTCGCAGGAGCGTAACCCGCTGAAACAGTATCCCGACATCGCAGAGGACAGTCTGGCCTGGCTGGAACTTGTGCAAATGATCAGTGCTTCAGCTTGGGCACCAGAGAAGCTACGCCTTGATCTCGACAACTGGACCGCCAAATATCCCGGGCATCGCGCGACTGTCCTTCGCAATCAGTTCCAGCCTGCCGCCTGTGCCTCGGCAAACCCGATCAGCATTGCCTTGCTGCTGCCGATGACTTCTCCTTTCGGTAAAGCGGCATCGGCGTTTCACGACGGCTTTATGCACCTTCATAACGGAGACCATCCTTCTTCCCGGCCGCTTGTGTCACTCTACGATTTCGGTGACGACACCAATACTATCGGCAACGTTTATCAGGCAGCGGTGGCAGCGGGCGCCGATCTCGTAGTGGGGCCTCTCGGTCGGGATGCAGTAGCAAGTTTGATAAGCCAGTCGACGCTGACCGTGCCGACACTGCTGCTAGGCTCAAGCGATACTGAGCGCTCACCCAAAGCCTTCTTCGTAGATCTGTCACGCCGCAGCGAGGCATTGTCACTTGTGACCCATGCCCGAGCGCGCGGCCTTAAAAACGCCTTGGTGCTTTATACCCTGACCAAAGCAAACAAGGCGGCTGCAGACACTGCTGTCCAAGCGTGGCGGGATCAGGGCGGTCAGATTACAGACACAGTGATTGTGGATTCAACGCGCAGTGATTTCTCCGAAATGATTTCACGCATGCTCGGCCTTTCCCAGATCGAGGCACAAGCCAACGCGCTGCAAAATACTCTCGGCGACGCCCTTCCCTTGACCGTCATGCCGCGGATCCGCCGGGACCTTGATGTGATATTGCTTTTTTCAGACCGAAAAACGGCTCGACTGCTGAAACCCCAGATTGATTTTCACCACGCCGGCAAATTGCCGATCTACTCACAGAATGCCGTCTTCACCGGAACGCCGGACCCGGTCAACGATCTTGATCTTGAGGGAGTGCTTTTTTCAGACATGCCCTGGGTTGTACGTCGAACCGGCCGCTTTGAACGCTCTGACAAGATGCTCACCGATGTCGACCCCTATCAGGGATCTGGCGTCGATCGTCTCTATGCGTTGGGTATGGATGCATACCGTCTTGCGTGCGAGATTCGAGACCTACCACATGATTCCACC
>Ga0208127_1001109_pt1 | contig 13626 bp, 11 predicted proteins | sample ETNtaG_6_FD_185751 | JGI IMG/M metagenome (GOLD analysis project Ga0208127, IMG submission 185751) | Marine microbial and viral communities from oxygen minimum zone, Eastern Pacific Ocean - ETNP201306SV45 (SPAdes) (version 2) | ecosystem: Environmental > Aquatic > Marine > Oceanic ...
TCTGTAGGTTTGAAGGCTCAGGTGGTTTCCGAAGACATGGATGAGCATGGTTTGCGTAAGATTTTAAACTATGGGCATACTCTAGGACACGCCATAGAATCCCATTTTTTAACAGCACAAAACAAAACCAGGCTATTACACGGTGAATCAATTGTAATTGGGATGATTTTAGAAGCCTTTTTATCTGTCAAAATTTCAGGACTATCACTAGAAGAAGCTCTTAAAATCAAAAACGTATTTCAGTCCATTTACCCCAAGGTCTCTTTTGACAGGGACACAATTTCAGATGTAATTAAAATGCTAACGCATGATAAGAAAAATGAGAATGGTAATGTTCTATTTGTTCTTTTGAAATCAATAGGTAACCCTACATGGAATCAATCTGTTTCAGAAGAGCTTATAATTGAAGCTTTTGATTTTTATCAGCGTTAAGCAGAGTTTCTACTTGCATTGATATTTCCAAACAACGAACGTGTGACCATTTTCTCCATTACATCTCGCTCATTTGTATCGAGTTTACTTTGTTGAATTGTCAATAAAGCATATTGTTGTATTGTTAGCAATGGTTGTACAATCTCTTCACGGATGCGAATTGAAGCCTTTCCTTCAGGCTGATCTTGCATTAGGCTGTCCATTTCGGTTAATTTAAGTATATACTCCTTTGAGCGTAAATATTCTTCATAAATTAATTTCCAAAAGGCACCGTATTCAGGATCTTGCTCCATATAAGCAGTTAATTTGAAAAAGGATTTTTGTAAACTCATCATGGAGTTCGATATCAAGGTTCTAAAAAAGGCATTGTTGTTATAAAGCTCCTTTGCCTTACCAAAATCACCCGCCTTGTCAAGACTTTCCAAAGCAGTACCCACACCAAAAAATCCAGGTACATTTTGTTTTAGTTGACTCCAGCTGCCCACAAAAGGAATAGCACGTAGTGCAGAAAAGTCAAGTGACTTACTGGATTTACGTTTAGATGGGCGTGAGCCAATATTAGTTTTGGCATAATACTGGAGTGTGCTCATGTGTTCTAAATATGATAAAAACTTAGGATGTGCTTTAAAGTCTTTATAGGCTTTGTAGCTAATCTCAGCAAGTTGTATCATGGTTTTTCTGTCTGTGTCGTTAAAAACGGATGAGTCCGAAGAAAACAGACGATTGGATATTCCTGAGCTTAGAAGTTGTTCCAGATTATAGCGACAGGTGTCCATGGTACCAAAATTTGAACTTATGGTTTGTCCTTGAACAGTAAGCTGTATTTCATCAGCTTCTACACTATTCCCCATGGATGCATAAAATTGATGTGTGTTGCCTCCACCACGAGCTGGTGGACCACCACGACCGTCAAAAAAGGCAACGCTTATTCCATATTTACGTGAGATAGCTGTCAGTTCTTCTTTGGCTTTAAAAATACTCCAATTGGCCATCAAATAACCACCATCTTTAGTTCCGTCTGAGAAACCAAGCATAATGGTTTGTTTGTCACCACGCCTATTCAAATGCTCGCGGTACACTGGATTTCCATATACTTTATCCATAACAGAAACAGCTACTTCTAAATCAGGAATGGTTTCAAATAATGGAACAATATCAACATTAGGTGCTTCCCAATCACTTAAGCGAATCATCGCAAATACTTCAAAAATATTTTGCGCTGTTTGGTTGTTGCTGATGATGTATCGGTTACATCCCGCCTCACCATTAGTTTGTTGAATTTCACGCATGGCACGAATAGAACCTAATGCCTTGCATACTGTTTCTTCTTCAAAGCTATCCGGATCAACGTCACCGGTTAGAGAAGTAAGGAAATCTATGCGCGCATCCTCACTGGCGTTAACATAATCAAAACTTGCATCAGTAACCCCGTTCTTATTCGTTTGTTTTAAAAGTATTAAAAAAGCATCGTGATGAACGCGTGAGTCTTGTCTAATATCAAGACTAGCAAAATGATAGCCAAAAACATTGACCTTAGCTATAAAATCACGTAATTCGTTGGCAAACAACCCATGATACTCTTCTTCAATTACAGTAAGTATAGACTGTAGGCTTTCTTTTAGATTTTCAAGACTTATCGCCGGTACATTCTCTAGCGCGAAAATGCTATCGAACAACTTTTTCTCAACTTCTAAAACTGCATCTTCAACTCCGGCAAATGTTAACCTTCTACGTAATTTTCGTACGTCTCGATAATAGTTGCGGATGATGCTGCTTCGAAGTAATTGAGCTGTTTTACGGGTGATTTTTGTAGTGACAAATGGATTTCCATCACGGTCACCACCCGGCCAGAAACCAAGCTTAACCGTTTTGCCCGTTAATGGCTCGTCTTTGAAAATATGACGTTGAACATAAGTCTGAATTTCACCAATAGCCGGATAGAAAACATTTGAAAGGTACCATATCAAGCTTCGAGCTTCATCTAATGGTGTTGGTTTCTTCTTTTTAAAGAATGGTGTTCTACCCAATTGCGCCAACAATAGTTTAATTTCTTGTGAATCGTTTTCTTGGATACATTTGCCTAAATCTGTAATAATACCCAAAACAGCACCAGGATAAAACTGTGTTGGGTGTGCTGTAAGGACTGGCCGAACATTAATGTCTTGAAATAGTGCTTTAAGCTCATTTGACTTCTGCTTTGATTGCGCTTCTTCCTTAAGGTTCCTAAGTGTGCCCACTCCACTCATATTGTTTACATGCGCAAAAGCAGCATCCTCAACAGCATCAAAAAGTACTACGCGCCGTTCAATAAATTGGATGAAGCGGAAAAGCAAATCTACTTGCTCTTTGCTGCTATAATTTGGAAAATAGCGATCAAAAAAACCTTCTACTATAGCTTTTGGGTTTAAGCCTTGATTATAGCCTTCTCTACACGAATTGGCAAACAAAGGTAAAAGGGTTGACGTATTGCTAATTTTAGAATAAGGTAAGGTCGAAAATATACTGTCGTATAGTTTGAATTTGGAAAGAACGTTTTCTTCATAACGCTCTAGTTTTGTGCGTGGGTTCACAAGTAAATTTTAAAGGTCATTAAAAATAGTGTGCATCAATCTTTTTTTGTCATTGATGCTTTCCTCAAGTGAAATCATAGTCTCAGTACGTAAAATACCATCAATATCATCAATTTTAAAAATAATTTCTTTGGCGTGTTCGGTAGTCTTGGCGCGAACCTTGCAGTAGATGTTAAACTTACCAGTGGTAATATGAGCAACTGTTACATAAGGGATTTCATGAAGACGTTCAAGAACGTATTTAGTTTGATGTGTTTTCTCTAGATAAATACCCACATATGCAATGAAAGAATAACCCATTTTGTTGTAGTCTAGGGTTAGGGAGGATCCTTTAATTATACCTGCATCTTCCATTTTACGAACCCTCACATGAACTGTACCAGCAGATATTAAAAGCCTTTTGGCTATATCAGTAAAAGGTGTGCGCATATTGTCAATCAAAATATCAAGAATTTGATGATCAATTTCGTCTAGCTTGAATTTAAACATAATTATTTTTTTTGCAAAGAAAACAAAAAAACACTGAAAATTATGTTGTTATTTATATAAATTAATGTGAATAATGTGTTAAATCTAACTTTTTTAACAGCTTTTTTGCCTGAGCATCATCATCCGAAAGATTATAATTAATATTCTTTAATTTGATTAAATCAATGATTTTGTGTGCGTTAAGGTGTGATAAATCACCTTTTTTATGCAGTTTGGGCACGAAAGATATTCTGCCTGCAGATAATTTTTCTTCATACTGAAATGCCATACTTATTTGGGTGTTATCACGAGTTATGTTGTGAATTAATATATCAACATAAGACTTTTTGACCTCAGGAATCTTTTCATAAACTGCAGATTGATGCAAGTTATTGGCTATACAGTTTAGAGCACCCAATACAGAAACTGAAAACCACTTTCGTGTTAACTGTCGACCATAATCTTGTCCTGATTGTCCACACTCAAATAATATAGTTGGAGTTCCTTTTGACTGAAAACAATCTCCAACACAGTTGGGGTTATATGTGTCATCATAGCGCCCCACTTGATTAGGTATGTATAGTTGAAGTACTTTGTTTATGTATCCAACAACACCCATAGCCAGTTCACGAGCGGCTGTTATTGACTTGTCTGCATCAGCAGCCGGCGCTAAATATGACAACATGCAAGGATGATTTTTAACACCAAATATGGTTCGTTGATCATGTAGGTTAAAGCAATAATGAGGTTGAAAAGTATCATAAAGCTCAAACAAGGCCTTGGTTTCGGACTGAGAATGTTGCATGGCATCTCTGTTCAAATCAACACCAGTGGCATTTACCCTGGTATATGCTGAGGCTCCATCTGGATTTAGCATGGGTAGCAATTGAATAGTAAAAGGTTTCAGAAGGGTTGAATGAGATTTGAGAAAATAAAACACATCCATAATTCCTTTGGTGCTTGTTGATTCATTCCCGTGCATTTGTGACCACATCAGAACCTTAATAGGACCATTTCCAACTTTAATTGCGCTGATAGGAGTTCCATTTTTACTTATACCTACCTGTGATTGATCGAAATCTTTTAGCAAAGCTTCAATTTTTGGATAAGTGATATAGCGCCCTTCCAAAATTTGGCTTTTAAGTTCAGATTGTTGCTTTAGAAATAAATTCATGTTTGCAAATGTAAACGCTAAAGAGTTTCCAATTGTAAACAAGTTAAATTTAATATTGTAAACAAAAACAATTCGAAAAGCGTAAAAATTGTTACAAAAGTAATTCGTTAACTAAAATAAATATTTAAAATACTGTAAATAAGTATTTTATGTTTATAAATTAAAGTGATGCTTTCGCTTTTATATACACATATTATTTTATATATTTGATATTGTCATGATATTTATACAAATATTTTACAATTGTAACTATGGATATTGTTGAACGAATTAAACAACTGATGCAAGACAATGAGTTAGGCGCAGCTGCCTTTGCTGATACCATTGGCGTACAGCGTTCTTCCATTTCACATATACTTTCTGAACGCAATAAGCCTAGTTTAGACTTCATTCTTAAAATACTACACGCCTACCCTAACGTTTCTGCTGAATGGTTACTTAAAGGAATCGAATCTGAAAATGTTATAAATAACCCAGTTGTTAAGCAAAACCATGTGGCTTTAGAGCCTAAAGAGGTGGAAAGTCCACCTGATAATACGTTGCCAAAAAGAAATTCCAATCAAAATATTATCCAAAAACCAACTACTTCGAAACAGGTTGAGCGAATTGTTGTATGTTATAACGATGGTACTTTCAGTACCTACCTCAATAAAAATTGATATTTTTGATGCATGCGGAATGTTTTTTATACCACCCTACTGCTTTTCTTTGTTTCTTGTTTCATTCCTGAGCGTGATTGCACCAAATTTAAAACAGGAAAATTCCGTTTTACCTCTTTAGTACTTGGTGATACGCTTACCACACAATTTATTAGAACAGACAGCATAGAAGTAGATTATTACCTCAACCGTGTAGACAGCTCTAGTGTACGTTGGCTAAATGACTGCGAGTGCATTGTAAAAAAACTACGTCCCCTTTCTTATCAAGACTCAAAATCTGTTCATATGAAAATTTTAACCACTTCAGCGAACTCCTATACTTTTGAGTATAATTTGGTTGGTGATACAAGTAATAAACAACGCGGCATTGTAACTAAAATAAGCGACTAAATGGACTTTCTTTTCACTCCAGAGGCCATTTCGGCATTGCTTACACTTACATTTCTTGAGATTATTTTGGGGATTGACAATATCGTATTCATTTCTATAGTTGTTGGTAAGCTACCAGAAGAAAAACGTGCTAAAGCTACCAATATTGGACTCGTGCTTGCATTAATACTTCGTATTATTCTACTATTTACTATAACATGGGTAATTGCCATGAAAAATAGTTTTTTCTCGATTAACACTGCCCAATTAAGTGCAGAAATCAATGGACAAGCTTTAGTGTTATTTGTTGGGGGATTATTCCTGATCTATAAGAGCACTAACGAAATACATGAAAAAATAGATCATGCTGGAGAGAAGGATAAAGAAGTAGCAAACAAAGCATCAACTACTATGGGGCGTATATTGCTTCAAATCATTCTAATAGATGCTGTTTTTTCTGTGGATTCAATATTAACTGCTGTTGGCATGACAAGTGGGATTGAGGGTGCGCTTTGGATTATGATTATTGCTGTTGTGGTTTCCATACTGGTTATGATGATATTTGCACATCCTGTTACGCGTTTTGTGCATAAGCATCCTTCTTTACAGATCTTAGCCCTTTCATTTCTTATTTTAATTGGCTTTATGCTTATTGCTGAAGGTGCGCATCTTGCCAATATGCAAATCATGGGCCAAAACATAGGGAGTATCCCAAAAGGTTATTTGTATTTCGCTATTGCTTTTTCTTTAGTGGTGGAGTTTTTGAACATGCGCTTTCGCAAGCAGAAAGCCTAGTTTTATAGGTCTAGTGTTATTTGTCCCTCTTCGTCCTCATTTGGCGGTGTTACCTCCTCTACCACAGTTTCAATTTCTGCAGTATCAAGTTCTGGTTCAGCAATGTATGGTAAGGATGCATTGGTTTCAATGCGTTTTAATTTTTCAGATGTTAATTGATTACCCATCGCTTTGATGCCTTTAGTTGTTATAAAGTCTTCAAAAGAAACTTTTTGCGGTTGTTTGGCCTCACCGCCTCTAGGCTTAATAAACTGAAGGGTACATACAGGTCTCCAATCAGTTGAAAACCATATTAGTTCAATCTTGCTGCCTTCTTTAATAAAAACTTCTTCTTTATCTGCTGCTTCAACCAGAAAACGTTTGCCAAAGTATTTATCCTTGACACCATCATAATATATTGCTGAAAGTGGTTTTTTGGGCTCCCACTTTTCCAACATCAACATATCAGGTGGGAAATGCATACCCAAATCTGGAATTTTGGTTTTTACTTTTCCTGATTTTGTTATGATAAGCAGACGATCTTCTCCCCGAAATGCACCTAACAAACGACCACGTTCGTCGGCATTAAGTCGTTGAACGGTTTCGTCAAACCAGATATCACGAGGTTTAAGGGTAGACACCCCTTCTTCTTTAAGATCTACACGCTTTATGGCGTATTTGGTCACCGTGTTGCCTCTCACACCCCTTCCCTTAACCACAAGGTCTGCAAAGTCAAGATCCCACTTTAATTTCTTAATTGAACCGCTGTGGCGTAAGTGAATTGTTACGATTTCTGCTTCTCCATTTGGATTGGCAGAAAAATAATGCACTTTGGACTGTGAACTACCATTTGTAAGGTCGTAATGTTTGTCTCTTGTTACTCCCGTAACAGCAAAACGCTTAATATATGAAGTACCCCCCTTCCCATCTTGGTAAATCATGTTGTAGATTGTCCGTTTATCTTTCTTTTTAAAAACAGCTACGTGAATGATGTTTTTTCCAACAAAAGTCTTGCTTTCTACTTTGGTCACCATCATTTTTCCATCAGCAGTAAAAACTATAACATCATCAATGTCGGCACAATCCGTTACATATTCTTCGCGTCTCAAAGAAGTACCCACAAAACCTTCTTCCCTACTGACATAGAGTTTCGTGTTCCGCATTACCACCTTACGCGCATCCACATCGGCAAATACACTTAACTCCGTTTTTCGCCCTTTACTTGCCCCATAGGTTTTTTTAAGCCTCTTGAAGTAATCAATAGCAAACTCAACAATATGCGCCAAATGGTAGCGCACTTCGTCCAGTTCTGCTTCAAGCGCTTCTATTTTTTGCTGCGCCTTATCCAAATCAAATTTAGAGATACGTTTGATGCGAATTTCTGTAAGTCTCACCACATCATCATCTGTAACGCCACGTTTTAAGTTTACGGTATAGGGCGCTAAACCACTATGAATTGCAGCCAAAACACCATCCCAAGTTTCCATTTCTTCAATGTCCCGGTATATACGTTGTTCAATAAAAATACGCTCCAATGATGCAAAATGCCATTGTGTTTCTAGTTCTTCTTGCTTAACTTCAAGCTCTGCTCTTAGAAGATCTAAAGTATGATCGGTAGAACGACGCAGCATTTCAGAAACACCAATAAAATTAGGTTTGTTGTTTTCAATAACACAACCTAAAGGAGATATGGAAGTTTCACAAGCCGTAAAAGCAAACAATGCATCTATAGTTTTGTCGGGCGATACATTAGGAGGCAGTTGTATTTTGATTTCAACATCGGCTGCTGTATTGTCTTCAATCTTTTTTATTTTGATTTTTCCCTTATCATTAGCTTTAAGTATGGAATCAATAAGCGATGAGGTGGTTGTAGAAAAAGGAATTTCATTGATTACAAGGGTTTGCTTATCGACCTGTGTAATTCGTGCACGCACACGTATTTTACCACCCCTCAGGCCATCATTATAATTGTCAGCATCCATTACGCCACCTGTTGGGAAATCAGGCACGAGTGTAAATCTTTTACCTTGCAGATGTTTTACTGATGCGTCAATGAGCTCGTTAAAGTTGTGAGGTAGTATTTTGGTAGATAATCCTACAGCAATACCCTCACCTCCTTGCGCTAATAGCATCGGAAACTTCACAGGTAGTGAAATGGGCTCCTTTTTACGACCATCGTAGGAAAGTTGCCATTGCGTAACTTTTGGGCTGTATACCACTTCTAAAGCAAATTTTGACAGCCTAGCCTCAATGTAACGTGAAGCAGCTGCTGAGTCACCAGTGAGTATATTTCCCCAGTTCCCCTGCATATCAATCAACAAATCTTTTTGTCCAATTTGCACCATAGCATCAGCAATTGATGCATCTCCATGTGGATGATATTGCATAGTGTGCCCCACAATGTTAGCTACTTTGTTGTAGCGCCCATCGTCAAGATCTTTCATAGAATGTAGGATACGCCGCTGTACGGGCTTAAAACCATCTTCAATAGCTGGAACGGCACGTTCTAAAATGACATAAGAAGCATAATCAAGGAACCAGTCCTTATACATGCCCGTCACCCTTATAAGCTGATCGTTGGGATTATGTTCTAATTCCTCGTTCATGATTCTACTTTGTCTAACTCTACCTTAAGGTTATCAATAATAAACTCTTGCCGTTTGGGTGTATTTTTACCCATATAAAATGATAACAATTCATCTATGGTCATGTTTTTGTCTAGCATGACCGGGTCTAGTCGGATATCCTCACCAATAAAGTGTTTAAATTCATCTGGTGAAATCTCTCCCAATCCTTTAAATCGCGTAATCTCAGCTTGTTTTCCCAATTCATCAAGAGCATTTACACGTTCTTGCTCGGAATAACAGTAAATAGTCCTTTTTTTGTTGCGCACTCTGAAAAGTGGTGTTTGCAGAATATATAGGTGTCCATCTTTAATTAGTTCAGGGAAAAACTGCAAAAAGAAGGTAATAAGTAATAGCCTAATGTGCATTCCATCAACATCGGCATCAGTGGCAATCACAATATTATTATACCGTAAATCTTCCATGCTTTCTTCAATGTTGAGTGCTGCCTGCAAAAGATTAAACTCTTCGTTTTCGTAAACAATTTTTTTAGACATACCATAGGAATTCAATGGCTTTCCACGAAGGCTAAAAACAGCTTGAGTGTTTACGTCCCTAGACTTAGTAATAGATCCACTGGCCGAATCTCCTTCCGTAATAAACAAGGTCGAATCCAAACGCTGATCTTTCTTAATATCACCCAAATGTATGCGGCAATCTCTTAATTTTTTGTTGTGTAGACTGGCTTTTTTAGCACGATCACGTGCCAACTTACGAATCCCCGATAACTCTTTTCGCTCCTTTTCTGCTTGTAATATTTTGCGTTGCAACGCTTCGGAAGTTTTCGAATTTTTGTGTAAAAAATTATCTAATTGCTTACCAACAAAATCATTGATATAGGTGCGTACTGTAGGGAGTTCACCACCCATTTCAGTTGAGCCTAGCTTGGTTTTTGTTTGGGATTCAAACACAGGCTCCATTACCTTGATGCTGATGGCAGAAATAATTGATTTGCGAATGTCTGAAGCATCGTACTGCTTTCCGTAATACTCTCTTATGGTTTTAACTAAAGCTTCTCTAAAAGCGGTTTGGTGGGTTCCGCCCTGTGTGGTATGCTGTCCGTTTACAAAAGAATGATATTCTTCATTGTATTGGGTTTTACTGTGCGTAATCGCTACTTCAATATCGTCCCCTTTGAGGTGTATAACAGGATAGAGAAAGTCTTCTGTATTGTTGTTGTCTTCTAGTAAGTCTTTCAGTCCATTTTTTGAAACAAACCTCTCTCCGTTAAAAACGATGGTTAATCCCGGATTTAGGTAAACATAGTTTTTGAGCATCTTAGCAACATACTCATGACGATAGCGATACTTTTTAAAGATGCTATCATCAGGAACAAAATAAACTTGTGTACCATTCCTTTTTGAGGACGAAATAACCTCAGTTTCTTCTTCAAGGGTTCCCTGGTTGAAGCGTGCTTGCTTCATTTGACCCTCCCTTATAGAATAAACGGTAAACTCATTGGAAAGTGCGTTAACTGCCTTGGTTCCTACTCCGTTTAAACCAACAGATTTTTTAAAGGCTCGGCTATCATATTTACCCCCCGTGTTCATTTTGGAAACCACATCAACGACTTTTCCTAATGGAATACCGCGTCCGTAGTCACGAACACCCACCTTACCATCTTTTATGGTGATTTCAATGGTTTTTCCAGCACCCATAACAAACTCATCTATACTATTGTCAAGTACTTCCTTAAGGAGGATATATATACCATCATCTGGTGAGGAGCCATCACCGAGCTTGCCGATATACATACCAGGGCGCATACGGATATGCTCTTTCCAGTCTAGGGATCGAATATTATCTTCGTTGTATTGGGTTTGGGCCATGGTTTGCTAATTTAAAGCATCAACCCAAGAAATTAAAGCGCGCTTAAACAAAGAAATTAACAATTAAGAAGGGGGTTTTGTTGAAACATCTTTGTTTACAAATGTTTCAATTTTTTTAGGCTGTATAAATTCATAAAAAAACACCCACTATATAAAAAGTATATGTAGGTGTTTTTGTTGTAAAATTTTATGAAAAGCTTCTGTTTACTTGACAGGCGGCTTTGCAGCATAAACAAAGAATCTTGCGATTTTACCATCAACAATTTCGCCATCAATCATATGCAACTCTGTTGTTTCTTCTCCACCTGCAGTCATGGTTACGCTATGACCCGCAATAATCCAATCTGCACCACTAGGAACGGACTTATAAGGCATGGCCCAATAGGCGTCCCATTTCGGGTTTGCAGCAGCAAACCATTCCTCAAGCACGGCTGCTTGCTGTTCTTTGGTGAAAATTTCAGACCCATCGGGACTTAAAATATAAATGGAGTCTGCACTCATTGACTTGATGGCCTCCATGTCTTGGGCATTGTGTGCTTCTAAATATTTCATCCACAAGTCTGTTACATCATCAGAACCAGTGATGAATTTTTCCTCTGGTAAGGGTTTAAAAAACCCTACCCCTTCTGCTGATGCTGGCTCTGCCGTTGGTGAAGCACAACCAATAACAGCGATAATTATTGATAGAATGATTAATTTTTTCATGTTTAATTGCTTTAAAAATTGGTTTTAAAGTTAAACACTTTTTTTAAACATTAGATAAGAGAAACTCTAATTCTGTTAAAGATTCTTATTAAGCTAATATTTTCACAAAAATATTGTGGTATTTTATGAATATCAGATTTTGATTAATGCATTAAACATTAAACCTAAAATGCATCACGTCTCCGTCTTGGACAATGTAGTCCTTACCTTCTACCCTGCCCTTTCCAGCTTCCTTAGCTTTTTGTTCAGAACCATAGATGTCATAATCTGCGTAGGAAATTACCTCAGCTCTAATAAAGCCTTTTTCAAAATCTGTGTGAATAACACCAGCTGCCTGTGGTGCTGTGGCGCCAGTAGGAATGGTCCATGCCCGCACCTCTTTTTCTCCCGCAGTGAAATAAGTTTCTAGCTTGAGAAGTTTATAAGATGAACGAATCAATTTGGCTGCACCAGGTTCATCTAACCCCAAATCTTCTAAAAATAACTGTCGCTCTTCGTAAGTATCCAATTCGTTAATGTCAGCTTCTGTAGCAACTGCTAACACCAATACTTGCGCATTTTCGTCTGCAACAGCCTTTTTAACTTTATCTACATAACCGTTTCCACTTGCAGCGGCACTTTCATCAACATTGCACACATACAATACGGGCTTATCTGTGATGAGCTGCAACGGTTTTACATAGGCAAGTCGGTCGTCGTCGCTTAGTTCTATGGCACGTACAGAAATAGCCGATTCAAGGGATTTGCGCAACACTTCCAAAACTGTTAATTCTTTTTGCGCGTCTTTATCGCCAGTTCGCGCAGCACGTTTCACCTTTTCCAAACGTTTTTCAACCGCTTCTAGGTCTTTTAGTTGTAATTCAATGTCAATTGTCTCTTTATCACGTAATGGTTCAACAGAGCTATCAACGTGAACAATGTTGTCATTGTCAAAACAACGCAACACATGGATAATTGCATCCGTTTCTCTAATATTGGCCAAAAATTGATTCCCTAGGCCCTCCCCCTTACTTGCCCCTTTTACCAATCCAGCAATATCGACTATCTCCACTGTTGCGGGTACAACTTTTCCGGGATTGACCAATGTTTCAAGGCGGTTTAATCTTGAGTCTGGTACATTAACAACCCCTATATTAGGTTCGATAGTACAAAAGGGAAAGTTTGCACTTTGTGCTTTGGCATTAGACAAACAATTAAACAAGGTTGATTTACCCACGTTTGGTAAGCCTACGATTCCTGCTTTCATATCAGTCGGGGTGCATAAATCGTTGCTTTCCTAAAAGCACTGCTTCAGTTTCAACATGATCCTCATCTGGAACACAACAGTCAACAGGGCATACAGCAGCGCACTGTGGCTCATCGTGAAAACCTTTACACTCAGTACATTTATCAGGAACAATAAAATAAACCTCATCAGAAATAGGTTCTTGCAATTGCTCTGCATTTACTGCATTTCCGCTGGGAAGTACTATATCCCCATTTAAAGAGGTGCCATCAGCGTATTTCCAATCGAAAGCACCTTCGTAAATAGCTGTATTAGGACACTCTGGCTCACAAGCGCCACAATTAATACATTCATCTGTAATGATAATAGCCATAGCAATTCTTTAACTTTGCAAAAATAGGGTCATAAACGCTCTTAACCAAACCATGATAAAACATACACAAAGTATTGAGGCTTTTACTGCACTAGGACAACTGTTTAAAGATTACAGTTTAAAAAATAAGAGAAATGATAATTGGATTGAAAACATTGATAATGCGATTGTTAACGCATCTAATCAAAATAAATGGTTTACAAAAGATAACCTTAATTTTTGCATATCAGTTTGGGGAGAAACCCTTAATAAAAAAGACATTTCCGAGTGGCTTGATGCCTACCCTGAGCCTGTTAAATCAGCACGATTGGCTTTAGTATTAGCAGGTAACATCCCATTAGTTGGTTTACATGATGTTATTTGTGGCCTTGCTAGTGGATGCAACATTGAAGTTAAACTTTCATCAAATGCCAGCTTCATGCTT
>Ga0208127_1001112_pt1 | contig 13609 bp, 11 predicted proteins | sample ETNtaG_6_FD_185751 | JGI IMG/M metagenome (GOLD analysis project Ga0208127, IMG submission 185751) | Marine microbial and viral communities from oxygen minimum zone, Eastern Pacific Ocean - ETNP201306SV45 (SPAdes) (version 2) | ecosystem: Environmental > Aquatic > Marine > Oceanic ...
GCAAGGGATGCGCTCTCCCAGCTGAGCTATGGCCCCACTTTGGGATGGGTAGATTACCAAAAAGTTGAAACTAAGAAAGTATTATTTTTATTTTTTAACCGGCATTAGCCATTTCATCTATTGAAGAATTGATTCTGCCTAATATCTCTTTTTGATCTAAATCTTTAGTAAGCTTATAGTGAGGATGACTCAAAGTAGCTAAATCTTTTGCCACTTCGAGTGACTTAGACATAAGATCTTCAGGGTCTACAACTTCATCTAAATATCCGGCATCTATTGAGTCAGATATCGAGTAAGCCTCAGCATTAAGAATAGCTCTATACCAATGATTCTTTAGAATTCTAGACTTGGATATTTCCAATATAGGAGTAGGAATGGACATACCATTTCTTGTTTCATTGGCTTGTACAATGAAATTACCTTTTGCACCAACTCTGTAATCAGCACAGCAAAGTAAGAATGCCCCTAAAGCTATAGCATGACCACTCGATGCAGCTATTACAGGCCTGGGAAAAGAGTAAATCCTGGAAAGTAGCTTAAAACCAGCTGTAGTCATTTCAATAGCTGCTTTAGGATCTCCCCCGGAAATAGTCTTCAAATCAAAACCAGCAGAAAAAAGTCCTGGTTTTCCTGTTATCAGCAGAGAGCCTTTATCTTCTGGCACTTGATCTAATAAAGAATTAATAGTTTCACTCATTTGCGCAGAGAAAACGTTAGCCTTACCGTCATCCAAGGTGATAATTGATACATCTTCATCCGTTGTCAAAGTTGCTAGTTGATCCGTCATAGTTTTTCCTTTTAATTTATCTTTGATCATATAATCTTATAAGTGGTTCAATAACTCAAATATTTTAAATATGAAATTTTTTAAGAAACTCTCAAGATCTGTAAAAGGAAGAGTTGCAATAATCACTGGTGCGGGAAGTGGTATGGGTGAAGCAACAGCTAAAGTTTTTGCTTCGGAAGGAGTTAAGGTATTAGCTACAGATATAAATCTTGATGGAATAGAGAGAGTATCTGAAGAAATAAAATCTGCTAAAGGGGAATGCACTCCCCTTCTTTTAGATGTAACTGATAAATCAGCTATAGATAATTGTATTGAAGAAACAATGAAAACTTATGGCGGTATAGACTTCATTATCAATAACGCAGGAATATCGTCTGTTACTGCTGTCGATGATGAAAATTATGAAAATTATTGGGATGATACTTTAAATGTAGTTTTGACTGGTCAAATTAGACTGATAAGAGCTGCACTACCTCACCTTCTTAAATCCGACAACGCAAGGATAGTAAATATTTCATCAACCGAAGGTTTTGGTGCATCTCCATTTCATAGTCCCTATACAGCGGCAAAGCATGGAGTTATTGGCTTAACTAGGTCTCTGGCACTTGAATTGGGTCCAAAAGGTGTAACGGTAAACTGCATATGTCCAGGTCCAATAAATACTAATATGACTTCGGCCATTGATGAGAAGGATAAAGCTACTTATGCAAGAAGAAGAGTTGGTTTGAAAAGATACGGTGAACCTGAAGAAGTTGCTCATGCCACTTTGAATCTTTGCCTCCCCTCATCATCTTATATTAATGGCGTCTATCTTCCGGTCGATGGTGGACTATCTATAAGGAGAGCTTAGGATGGCAAAAAAAATAATTATAGATACAGATCCAGCGATGGGAACCAAAGGGGGTGACCCTGAAGATTGTTTTGCAATCATGTTGGCAATGAATTCTCCTGAGGTTGAAATTTTAGGCATAACAACTGTCCAAGGGAATGTGCCTGTGGAGAGAGGTTATAGCAATGCAAGGTATTTAGTTACAGAGTTAAAGAAAGACATACCTGTACACACTGGCAGACCTGGTACTTATGATCAAGATAGAAACGAGAAGAGAAAATGGTTAGGTCAACGTCAAGAAATGGAACAGATCAATCCTTTATTGGATATTGATCAAGATTCAATAGGTGCTCCTAAATTCTTAGTCGAAACTTCTAAAGAGCATACAGGAGAGATTGAGATAGTAACAATTGGACCTTTAACAAATATTGCACAGGCTTTGGATATAAACCCTGACTTATCCAATGACGTAACAAAGATAACGATGATGGCAGGTGCTGCAACAGTTCAAGGCAATGTCACACCTGCAGCTGAATTTAATGTTTGGGCAGATCCTGAATCTGCGGCTAAGGTTTTCAACTCTGGAATACCAATAAGAATGGTTCCTTTGGATGTCTGTCACAAGACAAGATTTGGAAGAGAAGATTTAAACCAAATTGGTAAAAATGATCATCCTTTCTGTCATTTTGTTCAGGAAGCTGTTGATCCTTGGTTGAAAATTAATCCTAATCAAGCAATTGTCGACCAGGGACTGCATTTGTATGATTCCCTAGCAATGGCCTTATGCTTCCAACCTGAGTTAGCTGAATATAAAGATGCATTTGTATCTGTTGAAACAAAGGGTGAATTCACTGATGGGGAAACGGTATGCGAATTTAACGAGTCCATCATGGGTCAAATTTTTAAACCTCAACCAAACTCAGAAGTAGCTCTTGATATTGATGTGGAAGGGTTTAATAAATTGTTTAAAGAGAGAGTAATTGATTTCTTGGTAAGTTTATAAATTACCAAAATCTCTTTTTTACCAAATTTCTTTGAATTTTTCCGGTTGGCAAACGCGGCAATTCCTCTTGCCAGAAATCATAAGACTTTGGTTTCTTGAAACCTGACAATTTTTCCTCTGCCATCGCAACTAATTCTTCCAAGACCTTATTCTGGTCAGCTCCGGCCTCTAAATTGATAACTGCCTTTATTTCTTCTCCCCATTCTTTATTTGGTACTCCAACACAGCATACCTCAGCAACTTTTTCATGCATCAACAGAACATTATCAATCTCTTGAGGATAAATATTTGTACCTCCCGATATAATAGTATCTGCACTCCTTCCCGTTAAAAAATGATAACCATCATTGTCACAATAACCAATATCACCCATGGTGAAATAGTCACCCCAATAAGCACCCGAGGTTTTCTCCTCAGCTTTGTAATATTCAAACCTTCCTTTTGAAGGTGCACTAAAATAAATCGTTCCTTCTTCTCCAGTTGCTACTTCTTTGAAGTTATCGTCCAATATTTTTACTTCTGTGCCTTCATTGGCCTTTCCAACACTGCCTGGCTTTTCAAGCCACTCTTTAGGTTCGATGAAGCAACCTCCCCCTTCCGTAGCAGCATAATATTCGTACAGGATAGGGCCCATCCAATCCATCATTCCTTGCTTAACTTCAACTGGACAAGGAGCGGCTCCATGAAGAATCCACCGCATAGAAGATAGGTCGTATCGAGATTTTGTCTCTTCAGGAAGTCTTAAAATTCTATGGAACATAGTAGCAACCATATGAGTATGAGTGCATTTGTGTTCATCAATTAGAGAAAGCATTTTTTCTGCATCCCATTTATCCATCAGATAGACACCGACTCCAGCCATTAAAGAAATATTTATGTTTAACCCTAATGGAGCCGCATGATAAGCAGGACCGGGACAAATACTAAAATCAGAATTAGGATCAAAGGCTGCAGTATCAAGGGTAAGTTGTTCAGTCTTTGAAGGAGGAGGATTTTCTTTTCTGAAAACTCCCTTTGGTCTTCCTGTGGTCCCTGATGTATATAACATTGATCTCCCGGCAACTGGTTCAGCTATATCCGAGTTATCAAATGTTGAAATTGTCTCTAGAAAGGAATCAGCAACTGGGTTTTCGCCATCAACGCACATAAGATTTATCTCAGGCATAGCATCATGTATTGCTGTTAAAAAGTCTGAAAACTCAGCATCACAGACTACCACCCTGGCTTCGCAATTTTCTACTATGTAACAAATCTCTTCGGGTGTAAGGTGCCAATTAATAGGGGTAATCCTGAGACCAATCCTTAATGGGCCAAATAAAGCTTCTAAAAACTCAGGTCTATTCTTACAAACTATCGCTATAGCATCTCCGGGTTGTAAGCCTTTCTCTAAAAGATAATTTGCGAACTTATTGCAATTAGCATTGAGCTCCGAAAAGGTTCTCTCGCCAAACTCACTGATAATAGCCTTATTATGAGGTACTTTTTTTGCATGGTAGGCAATGCCCATACCGACAGCAATATGTTCTTGAAGAGTTTCCATTTAATCGATCAAAGACTTTTGATATTCGTTAAGAATAGGTTTTTTTGGCCATTTATACTTTGCCCTATCCTGTGCCTCTAGAATTAATGGAAATTCATCTGCATTTCTAAAACTATTAGTCCAATTGGTGGTAGAAATTAATTTATCAACCGCTTCCCTTCTTTTCTCTAAAACGCTTTCATCAGATAGAGATTTAGGCATCATGCAAATCAATGAGGCTGCACGAATCAAGTTACTTGTATCGTTGGATAGCTCAGTGCCGGCGTTACTGCAGTGAATTGTTCTTGAGTCCCATAACAGCATGTCACCAGGCTCCATATGGCACATGATGGCAGGTTTTGAAGAAAGCTTGGGATCATCATTGGGAAATCTAAAGTGATCAATATCAAGAGGCAATCGTCCTAATCTTTCTTCGTATTCATTAGGTATATCTTTAAAGAAGTTATGAGATTCGGGGATTATGACATTTCCTCCAATTTCTTTTGAGGTAGGAAGTAAATTTACTAGCCCTTGGATGCATTGCTTGCCCGGCTTAGAAATTGGATGTTGGTCAATATGAAACCAAGACTGTCCACTTTCTGTTTTCCAATCAGGGTTTATGTTCCAGGGTCTCCACAAAGAAACTCCATCAAAACTTGTTAACAGATCATCAGTGTTCCAAATCTTAGCAAAAGCCTTTTTTACTTTAGGGATTCCTCTTAAAAACCATTGCGCTTCTGAATGCCCAATTCCGTAACTAGGCATTATTCCTCCATGCGCGCAGGTTGGCCATCTATCATCTCCCCAAGTTGATACATCTTTTCTATCTATACCTGTACCTAAGCCCTCCAGGTAATCCCATAATAGCTCTAGTGTTTTGGATGCCTCTGCAGTAGACAGGGCATTTTTGATAACAACATATCCCTGCTCTTCAAGATACTGGATACTCTCATCAGAGCCAGATTCAAATCTAGGAACATTTTTGTATTCGATCTCTATATTGAAATTACTTTCCATTTTCTCCCCATTTATTTACACATTAAGTAATTTAACTCAAGTTTACAACCTCATCTTTCGTTGGCATTGAGGATGAAGCTCCTTTTCTAGTAACAGATATTGAAGCAGCTTTATTTGCAAAAACCGAGGCGTCAAAAAGATCCCTCTTGTCTAGGAGATAACTTGCCATCGCTCCAATAAAACAGTCTCCCGAACCAGTTGTATCTAAAGAATGTACTTTGTGACCTTGAATATATTCATCCTTATGTTCATCTCTTACATAAACGCCCTCTGCTCCCAAGGTAACAACAATAGATTGATGTTTTGCCAACGGAAGAAGATCTACAGAGGTTCTTATTGAATCAATTTTAGTATCCGGCAATTTTTTCTTAGACAGAGTTTCTAATTCAATTTCGTTAACAACCAATAAATCGGTTTCATTAAATAGAGATTCACTAAACTCTATCGCAGGAGCAACATTTAATATTCTGTAACAATTTTTTTTGCTGGCACGAGTAAATAATTTTTCGATCTCTCCAGGCAAAACTTCTAACTGCGAAATTAAAATTTCAGTAGAGGAAAGTGTTTTATCATTAATTTGATCAGCGCTGGTATGAAAATTAGCGCCGGGTATTACTATTATTTGATTCTCTGAAGTACTCTCAATTACATTTATTACAGCCACTCCGGATTCACCTTCAAACTCACCAAGAAAATCGGTTTTGACGTTCTCGGAGTTCAATTGTTCTCTTAACCTTTGACCAAAAAGATCAGTGCCAACTTTCCCTGCAAAATATACTTCAGATCCTAGTTTGGAAGCCGCTACTGCTTGATTTGCTCCTTTTCCTCCTAAGAAAGTTTCAAAGCTATTTCCGAAGATAGTTTCTCCGTCAATTGGTTTATCGTTACTGTAAACGACCAAATCCATATTGATACTGCCGAAGACGGCTATCGAATTAGACATATGGACTAAGTCAGATCAGATGAAGAAGAGAACTTTTCAACTAATGTGCAAGTTCTTTTGACTAGTTGCTCCAAATCAAGTTCGCCCACTCCTGCTATAGCGGTTAGAACTCTGCCTTGCCAAGGTTCAGTCCAGGCAGCAGGAATGGTTCCTTTATCTAGTCCCAATAAGCCTCCAACCGTTGCTCCAGTGCAATCAGTATCCCATCCGCAGCATATGGTTTCTCCAATAGCTTCATCAAAGCTGTCTTGGAAAGATAGAAAGGCCCAAACAACTACTGCTAAGTTATTAAGACTATGCACCGGTGACATATCACCATAAAATTCATGTAGATTTGAGGCAGGTTTATTCTTATTTTTAATTCCAACTTCTACTGCCTTATAAGCGTCTGAAGAGGGATCAATAATTTCTAAAGCTGACATTACAGCCTCTTCTCTTGAATCTGAAACAGGGACTAGTGCACAAAGAGCTGCAATATATGCAGAGGCTTCAACTGCACAATCTCTGTGAGACAAGATGGCATCTCTTCTAGCCAATTCAGCGGCTAGTTTTGGTTTTCCAGGCAAAACCCAACCGTACATATCTATTCTTATTTGTGCTCCGATCCAATCGTTATACTCTCCATCATTAATTTCTTCAAAATTGAAATCTCTCGGGCCGCCGAACTGATAAGCCATATTAGATTTTTCAATAAGTTTTAGATAAGAGTCCCTTTCAGCAGTAAAAGTAGCGCCAACAGGTAACAAGTTAATCCAAGATCTCGCAACATCATCAGTTGTTAAGTCTATGCCATGTTGCTCCATCATCATAAGCGCCAAGACAAGATAGGTAATATCATCATCAACTTCTGCCTTATCCATCATACCGGCACAACACTTTTTATTGGCTCCTCTTAAAAGGTCATGTTCCATGTAATTTACATAATCTCTTAATGGCAAAGATCCTGATTTCTCTAAAAAATTATTTAGGCCTTCTGGCCCTTCTCTCATGGAGATCATTTCAACTGGTTTTCCAAGTAAACACCCAGAAATTCTTCCTTGCCAAGCCGCCCTTATTCTTTCTTCATGTGTCATAGTTCTTCTCCTGCTAGTCTAATATTTCTTCTTCTAATTCTTCGAAGATCATTTCATCCTCAAACATCAAAGTCGTAATATCTTTCATTCTATCCACGTACAATTTACCTATTAAATGATCCAATTCATGCTGAAATACAGTCGCCAAGAAATTTTCAACCTCTACGGATCGTGGTTCAGCATTTTCATCTAAAAAATCCACTCTTATTTTCCTTGGCCTCTCCACAAAACCTCTTAAACCTGGAACGCTTAAACATCCTTCCCAGAAGCCCTGCTCGCTATCATCAAGGATTGTAATTGTTGGATTAAATATAACGAAGGCTTCGCTATCTTCCATATCAGGATACCTAGCGGACTCCTCAGACAGTTTGATAACAGCAAGTTGTTTAGATATACCTATTTGAGGAGCAGCTAAACCAATACCTCCCGCAGCTTCAAGTGAGTCCCACATGTCTGCTAATAAGTCCTTTGTATCTCTACTTTTAATTTCCTCAGCAGAAAAGTCTTGAGCCACCTCTCTCAGAAGTGGATTACCCATTTTTAATATTTCCTTTGCGCTCATTTGAATACAGAATATAGACTACCTGAGAATAAATCTCATTGGTCGTTTAATCCATAAATTATGTTACTTTTTTTTTATGGATAATCCAAAAATTGTACAAAAATTCCCTTACAAGGTTTCTATAGAATCAGGAAAGAGTTACTTTTGGTGCCGCTGCGGACTCAGCTCTAAACAACCGTTTTGTGATGGTTCCCATGAGGGAACAGACTTCTTACCTGAAAAGGTTAGAACAGAAGAGGATAAAGATATTTTCTTCTGCGGATGCAAGATGAGTAAAAATGGAGCCTTTTGCGACGGGACTCACAAAGATTTGTAACTAATCTGGATCAGCTATTTTAAGTAGTTGTTTACCTATATTTTTACCTGTATACAGTCTTAGAAGAGTATCGGGTGCATTCTCAATGCCTTCTTGAATGTCTTCTTGATACACTATTTTGCCTTCTTGAACCCATTGCATTAATTCTCCAACAGCTTCAGGGAATCGGTCCATATAATCCAATACGATAAAACCTTCCATTCTCGCTCTTTGAATAATCAGGGCTGTGTAATTAGATGGTCCAGGAGCTGGAGTTTCATTGTTGTAACCTGAAATGGCACCACAAATGGCAATTCTAGCGCTTTGATTTATATTCATAAGAGCAGTATCCAAAAATTCCCCTCCTACATTATCAAAGATTACGTCTATTCCTTCAGGGCATAATTCAGGTATCACCTCAGCCATATTGGCAGCCTTATAATCAATTGCCGCATCAATTTTAGCTTCTTCAGTTAACCACTTACATTTCTCAGCTCCACCTGCAACTCCAATTACACGACAACCTTTTAGTTTTGCAATTTGTGCAGCTATCGATCCAGTTGAGCCAGCTGCGCCAGAAACTAAAACAGTATCTCCTTCTTTAGCTTGACCAACATCTAATAAGCCAAAGTATGCAGTTAAGCCTGTTATACCAAACACGCTCAGAGGAGCAGTAAGTGATGCCCCTTCAGGGATGATAGTGGCATTCAAAATTCCTTTTCCATCAGATATAGCGTATTCCTGCCAACCGAAAGTGCCTTGCACTTTGTCACCTACACTAAAATTAGGATTATTCGATTCTATAACCTGCCCGACAGAACCAGCGCGCATGACTTCACCAATCCCTACAGGAGGAACATAGCTCTTTCTATCTTCCATCCATCCTCTTTGAGCAGGATCAAAACTAAGATACAAGTTCTTTATTAAAAACTCTCCATCTTCAATATCTCTCACTTCTTCTTCAGAAAAAGAAAAATTATGCTCGCCAACCATTCCGACTGGCCTTTTAGCTAATGTCCATTTTCTATTTTTTAAGTTTTTCATAATCAATCCTTATTTGATTTGCTGTTTGAATTACATGAAGGAGGTAAATTGATGGTCGGGTTCTTTTCAAAGAAACCTACCGGTATCAAATGGAATCCACAATACTCAACGGGCATTACTGGCCAGTCTTCTGGTCTAGGAGTATGTGTCACACCAAATGTATGCCAAGTCACTAAATCACACTCACTTATATCTCGATTTGATGAAGTTAAGTCATCCAAACCACCTTCTCCAGAATGCATCACAGAATACTCACCACCGGCTGCCTGTTCATCTTGTTGAAATGGAGTTGCCCATAGATTATGTTTTGCAAAAGAAGCCCTTTTTCCTGGAGGAGAATCTGGATGAGCGAGTAAAGCTGGAGTATTACCAGGCAGTAGTTTGTAACCCACCGGGAGCCCAAAAGAGCTTGTTTTATTAGCATTGATGACTTTCCAAACTCTACTTGATGAAGAAGAAACATTTCTTTTAGCTTCACTCTCTGTTTTCAAATGTTTAGCCACTGCACTCAGCTGCATTCCGTAAGGATTTTCATCACTGATTGGTAGTGCTTCGACATTTGACTCAAATAATTGATTATCACCACCTTCTAAATCCCAGTCTAATCTCACACAAAATAAATGTTGATGAATGGGAGAAACAAGCTCATCAGTTATACGGAAATCTTGATCCTTTCTATGAACTTTCTCATCATAGGCACTTATCCCAACTATACCCGTTAATTTAACTTCACACTGGATTGTGCCATCTAGGTACAAATACCAGAATAATCCGTAATCATAATTTCCTATAGTCGCAATAGAGCTGATAACCAACCTTCTTGAGCGCCTGACTTCATTAGCGCCAAGCATATTCATATCCATATGCTTCCATTGAATTCCATAGTCCTCTTCATGAATACAAATCGCACTCTCAATAGTATTCACTGAACCATCAAACATAAGCATATTTGCGTCCATATAATGGATTTCGCCTAAGCAATCGCAACCCAGGGTCAGAGAGTTTACTAAAGTTCCAAAACCATATTCTGTGCCATCATGAACTGCCTTCCAGCTATGCATGGGGTCAGCTGTTCCATATGGGACTACCATATCTGATAGCGCCACCCTGTGAAGTATTGGCCTGCCATCCAAAGACAATTGATGCAGGACAGGTCCTTCATCAGGATTAACAGATGCTCTAACTTGCCATCCCTCCCAGCTGATAAGATTTCCTTCAACTTCAAATCCGGGTCCGTCGGGTTGAGTAATATCTATCTTTTTAGGTTGTTCTCTTAGTGTTGGTTGAGAATCTGCATCGTACCTTGCATGTGCTTTAGGCATCTCTACCACACCGTGATCTTCTACGTGGGTAACTTTCTGCAGGGTCAAATCTACATGAGAGATGACTCCTGTAATGGGTTTTGCATAAGCATTATCAGTCTCATTCTCTCTTAAAAAGGATATGGCCTTAAGTGCTCTGTGCCCTGGTTCTATACTTTCATGAACAATACCTCCAGCAGGCCAAGGATCTATTTGAACCATGCTCATATCAGTGATTCCTCTTTTCTTTAAGGCCTCTTGGTATCTCTCATCAGCCTTTGTTAGCTCTTGAGTCATAAAAACTTCAGCCATGCTGTAAGTGACTTGAGCGTTCTTAGAAACCCTATCTAGACTTTTCACCTGATTGGCCTGAAGATCAACAATAGCTACAAACCCACCATCTTCATTAGAGTCTATTCCTCTAATTTTTAAATTCCTTGGGCAATCATCGCCTTGCTTATAGTTCCTAACAAATTCTTTCTCGGGTTCAACCAAACTAATATTTACGAACAAAGCATTCTCTTCAAATCCATCGAATGATCGACATAATTTGACTGCATTATTTATTTCTTCAGCACTTATCTGCTCTAAAGGATGTTCCATATATTCTCCAATAATTTGATTTATTCAGGATTTTATAAAAATTGACAGCATAAAAATAGCAAGATATTTAAAGCGCTATATTTAAGCCCAGTACTTTGATTGATAGTAAAAGAAGGATAGACGATTTACTTCATATCACAAAAGGCCATCTTCTCTCAGATCAATGAATGACTGTTTAAAGGCGTCAATCACTTGGTCAACTATTTCTGGTGTATGGGCAAATGAAATAAAAGCCAGATGAATACCCGGAACAATAACGTTATGCCCTAAAAGATGAAGATAAAACTCTTTTTCAACTTTACTTCGACCAATATCTCTCGCTGACTCAATATTATCTCCGCTAAAAATAAGGTGCATCATAGAACCTGCATTCATCATTTGAGCGGCTATATTGTTAGAGCTACAAAAATCATTTATCTCTTTTGCGATTCTATTGCCTTGTTCGTGTAAGTATGGATATATCTCTTCTTGATTTTCTTTGAGGTATTCAAGGATAGTGATTCCTGCAACCATTGTGAGAGGATGGCCATTAAATGTACCGCCTGCAAAGATAGCTGGTGTGTCGTCTGTTCCTGAAAATGCATTCATTACTTTTCTTGGTCCAGCAACTACTCCAATTGGCATGCCTCCACCAACTGCTTTTCCGTAAGTAATAATATCTGGATTGATATCGTAGTATTGTTGACAACCACCGTACTCAATCCTAAAGCCGGTTATAACTTCATCAAACATCAAAAGGACATCACACTCAGTGCAAACATCTCTTAAGCCTTGTAAAAATTCTTTATTATCAAGTCTAGGATTAGAACTTTGAACAGGTTCAATGACTACCAATGCGAGCTCGTCTTTGTATTTTCTTATTATTTCATAAGCGTTTGAGTCACGATTTGGCAACATAGTTACTAAATTTTGCGATATCTCTTCAGGAATTCCTGCTCCTAATGTGACGCCTGTCGGATCTGAACGTTCACTTCGATGATCTGCCTTAACTAAAGCATAGTCGTGTATGCCGTGATAGGATCCATCAAATAAAGCAACCACCCTTTTTCCTGAAACTGCTCTTGCAGCTCTGAATGCAAACATTGTTGCTTCACTGCCAGAATTACAAAACATAACCTCATCAACAGCAGATGAAGAACCCTTTATTAATTCTGCAAGATGAGCTTGTTCGGCACCTGGGATACCATAATGCCAGCCTTTTTTTATTTGAGCCGCCAAGGCCTTTTCTACAGGTTCAAACCTATTGCCAACTACATTTGGACCAAAACCGCACGTTAGATCTATGTACTGATTTCCATCCAGATCTGTTAAGTAAGGACCTTCTGCCTTATCAATATAAAGCTGATGGGGCATATCAACAGTTTGCACAACCTCCATTGCCAAAGAAGGATGACCTCGAAGAGCCATTTCACCACTCTTTGGTGTTCTATCAATTAATTTTGCTCTTACAGCTTGCGAATTTTTACCCATTTCATGGACTTTATTTTCAGCTCTCATACTCATTATTTTCTCCCACAGAAGTCAACTCCAGATAGTAACATTGAATATACAGGTTTTACAAAGTAAGGTGGAGTTAAGTAAATAGGTAGAGAATAAAAAAAATGGATTCGCAAAGCAAAATAAGCGCCTTTCGGGATGATTCACTTGGTAATGATGACACGGTAGGTTTAGCTGAAAAAATAAAAAAGGGTGACTTAAATCCCCAGACAATCACACAAGATGCCATCGAGAGGGCTCAGCAGGTTAATCCTCACTTGAATGCAATTGCAGTTGAGGACTTTGATTCTGCACTTGAAAGATCTAAAGAGTCTTTTTCTGGTGCCTTTCACGGAATTCCTACATTTATAAAGGATACGGACCAAGTTCTTGGACTGCCTATATATCTTGGTAGCAGAACTCTGCCAGGTGATATATCAAATAAATTCTCTAAGACAGCACAACAAGTTCTTGCTACTGGACTCAATCACCTTGGCACAACTACAACACCAGAGTTTGGATTAACTGGAACTACAGAAAGCATGCGCTTTGGTGCCACACGGAATCCCTGGAATACAGGCTACTCTACTGGTGGCTCATCAGGAGGTAGCTCTGCTTTAGTAGCTGCAGGGGTTATTCCAATAGCACATGCAAATGACGGCGCGGGATCAATAAGGATTCCTGCTTCATGTTGTGGCCTCGTGGGACTTAAAGCTTCCAGGGGCCGAATTAAAGACAAAGAAGTTCCTGGTTACTTTCCAGCCAATATTTTGCATGATGGTGTTGTTACTCGTTCGGTGAGAGATACATGGGCTTTTCATACTTCAATTGAAAAGCACAATCCTGCAAAAGAGTTTCCTCCCATTGGTGAAATCTCAGAAACTTATAGATCTGACTTGCGAATTGCGGTGCTTACAGAGAATTGTCATGGAATACAAAGTGATAATGTTCTAGTTGAAGCAACTCATGATGCCGCTAGAAAGTGTGAATCCCTTGGTCATAATATAGAGATTATTTCTAATCCTTTTTATAAAAAATTTGACCAAGATTTTTGGTTGTTATGGACACATTTAGCTTTTTATCTTCGTTATGGAGGAGGAAAGGAATTCAGTTCAAAATTTGATCCATCGCAATTAGAAACATGGCCGCAATTTTTA
>Ga0208127_1001113_pt1 | contig 13604 bp, 12 predicted proteins | sample ETNtaG_6_FD_185751 | JGI IMG/M metagenome (GOLD analysis project Ga0208127, IMG submission 185751) | Marine microbial and viral communities from oxygen minimum zone, Eastern Pacific Ocean - ETNP201306SV45 (SPAdes) (version 2) | ecosystem: Environmental > Aquatic > Marine > Oceanic ...
CCAGAATGTAGGTTTTAGCAATATTAACAATTTTACCCTTAATGTATCACGTAGCATTAACCATGAATCTAGTAGAGTATTTTTATCTCCAGAAGAAAAAGAAAATTTTAGCATCAATGAGTTAAGTTATAATTTTAGCGTAGGAGAGAATAAATTTAATATAGGAAAAACATCAAAAATGTCTTTTACAGACAACAAATTTAGTAATTTAAATTTAGTAACAAGGCAAAGTTATTTTAGCTCTTATGATCAGATTTCTAATTATGATATATTAAATTTTAATTCAGATTTTGAGATTACCAAAAATATTTCATTCCAGAATAAATTAATATACGGAGAAAATGAATATACCGACACATCCTTAAAAGGATTAATCAATAGAATTTCTCATAGTTTTCATGATATAAATCTTAATTATGAATTTAGCTTTTATAAGGAAGATAACAGTTTTAATGGTGTATCTGGCGGGGGTGCTTTTAATATAGCAGATTATAGTAATAGCAATTCATTTGGAATATCCTTGGTAAGTGACTTTGCTGGTAAATGGAATTATTTTATCTCTTCTAAATGGGAGAAAGTTACCCCAAAATACAATAGTTCATTAATTTCAGGAGATGGTGAATTTGATTCTGGAAGCCATGTATTAGGAGTTGTATATGATAAAAATAAACAAAATAAAATGGGGCTTAGTATTTCTAAACCATGGGGTATCGAAAATGGAAGTCTCTCATTTACAATCCCTACTGGGCAGGATGAAAATGGGGTTGTTAAAACAGAGTCAGTGACGGTCGATTTATCGTCATATGATGAATATGATATTGAGTTATTTTGGCATAAAAAATTAAAAGCAAATGAACAAATAAAATTTAACCTGGTACAAAGGATATACGATACTAACTTAGATAGTAACGAAGTTAATGATACAACAGAAATTTATGTGCAATATAGTAAAAATTTCTAAATTTATAACCATCTTATGCTTTGTAACTGTCAGCCAAAATTTTGCTGCAGAAAATAGTCTTACGACAAAAAATAGTTATAAATATGAAAATTATAAAAAGAGGAGTTATAAAGAAGACGCTACATCGAAAAAGCGTTATAAATATAAAAATTATAAGCAACAATATGTTGATGAACATCAAGGAGGAAATAGTGATAGATATGAAAATTATAGAAAAAAGCATTATATAGAAAAACAAAAATCCAAAAAAACATCTAAACCAAAATTTCAAAAGAAAGAGAATCAATTTCAAGAAAAGTCAAAAAAAACAAAACTTCAGAAATTTTACGTAGGAGTAAATCTTACAGGTAAATATATAGGATATCATGAAGAAACCTTTCAGACATCAAACGGCACATACAAGCTAGATGGAACAGATGTTCATCCTACATTTACATATGGAGTAGGTCCAGAAATAGGAGTAAATTTTGCTAAAATGTTGCAGATATATGCTAGGAGTAACATATATATAAATGCAAAAAATGAAAATAATAATACGGGACTTAGATGGGATTCCTCATTAGAAACATTTGGAATTAAATCTGAATTAAGTATAATCGATGCATATGGAGGAATGAAACTAAGAGTTTCTTTACCTGAGATACAGCAGTATCAACAAAAAATATATATAGGAGGAGGTGCAGGGGTGGCATTTTATGAGTTTAGGTGGGATTATCTAAGTAATGGGGTTACTCAAGAAGCTTTAACAGTAGATTTAGATTCAGTAGCATATGAAGGGTTTATTGGGTACGAATTGATAGATTCCTCTAATAGAGGAATTAAAATAGAGTTAGGAGTGCCCTCTTTTGAAGAATTATCAGGTGTTGCGTATAATGCTAATTTGACGATAGGGTACTCCCATGGTTTTTAATATAATTTAATTTTAGAATTAGACTTTATTATTAAGATATATTAAATTGCAAGCTTCTAGCGTAGGTCGGGATTACATTAGGAGATAGAAGATAAAAAAATCACAACATATAAGTTATAATATGAAAATAGCAGATAAGAACTTTTCAGGGGAAAGTAAGATTATTAATGGTAAGGAATTTGCAGGTGAAATTTGTAATATAGTTAAAAAACAAGTTTCGTTATTACAGCAAAATGAGAATATCACACCAGGCTTAGCTGTAGTACTAGTTGGAAGCGATCCAGCAAGTAAAGTATATGTATCAAATAAGAATAAAAAAGCTAAAGAATTAGGTATTAACTCTTACGAAATCATCTTAGATAAAGGTATAAGTGAGGAAGAGTTATTAAATAAAATAGAAGAATTAAATAATGATAATAAGGTCAACGGAATTTTAGTCCAGCTTCCATTACCAAATCATATTGATAAGTTAAAAATAATAAATGCTATTGATCCAAATAAGGATGTAGATGGTTTTCATAAGAGCAATGTGGGTAAATTATTTACTCAACAAAATGGTCTAGTTCCTTGTACCCCTTTAGGGTGTATTTTATTATTAAAAAAATATTTAGGAATGGATTTAGTAGGAAAAAAAGCGGTCATTTTTGGTAGGTCTAATATAGTAGGGCGCCCTATGTCTGAATTATTACAGCAAGAACATTGTACAACAGTATTATTACATGCAAGAAGTAAGAACGTTATAGAGGAAGCTCAAACCGCAGATATTATAGTTTCTGCGATAGGAAAGCCTAATATCATAAATAGTGGATATATTAAACCAGGAGCGGTAGTAATAGATGTAGGTATTAATAGAGTTACTATTGATGGCAAAGGAAAATTAGTAGGAGATGTTGATTTTGATGATGTTAGTAGCAGAGCAAGCAAAATTACTCCTGTTCCAGGAGGAGTAGGGCCAATGACTATAGCATGTCTTATGATTAATGCATTAAAAGCTACATGCTGGCAAAATAATTTAGATGAAAAACTATATTTAGAAGACTTAATCTAAAGAGCTGAACGTCTGTAAGTGATAGGACTTCGTAAGAAGAATGGGACTTAGTATCCTTCTTCATTTTCAGTATTTATGCAACAACGCAACCTAATTTACAAAAAATAAAAATTAAATAGGTTTCTGAGATGGGGTGGGTATTACGATATCGCCTTTAATATAGAAAAGATTTTTTTTAGTGTCTAAAATTTGTAATTCAAAATCGTTCTTTTGTGGTTTTTTTTGTGGTTCTGGGTACGGAAAGAACGTTCCTATACTTGCTTTCGTAATTCTTTTAGCTTTTATACTATTTTCTGATGATGTATTACTTACAAACGAATGCATGCTATATAATTTCCTTTTTAGCAATCGCATCATATTTCTATCTCTAATTTGACTTGATTTTGCCCCCATAATTACTCCAATAATTTCATTTTCTTTATATATTGCAGAAGAAATCAAGTTGAATCCTGATTTTCTTGTATATCCAGTTTTGATCCCATTTACAGTTTTGTATTTTACCAGTAAGTGGTTATGGGTAGTATATAATCTTTTTTGATATCTGAATGCAGTTTTGCTGAATAAATCAAAATATTCAGGAAATTCTGCTTTTATATGAAAAGCTAGGATTGCCATATCTTTGGCGGTTGAAAACTGGTCATCATGATGTAAACCAGATGCATTCCTGAAATGCGTATCATACATACCGATAGATTTTGCTTTACGATTCATTAAATCAGTAAAAAACCATTCGCTTTCTGAATTTGCCTCAGATAATACAACAGCTGCATCATTGGCAGATTTAATAATTACGGCTAATATAGCTTGCCTTACTGTTATGGTTTCATTTTCTTTGAGTCTTATATTAGATCTAGGTTGTTTCGCTGCTCTTCTACTGATGGTAAGTTCCTGATCTAAAGATAATTTCCCATTATTTAATGATTCAAAAGTTAAATATAAAGTCATTAATTTGGTAAGTGAGGCAGGGTAATTAAATGCTAAAGCATTATATTGATGCAATATATTACCTGTTTTGGAGTCAATTAATATTTCTGTATATTCTTTTGAATATGCTAATGAAGAGATGGAAGTTATGATTAATACTAAGAGTGTATTAATTTTAATCTTAGGTCGAGGTTTTCTATTCTGAAAATCTTTAATTTTAGTGCTTTTACGTAACCAAAATATTATAGGAAAAAATATTACTCTCATATCCCAATTATAATATATTTTTTAGCTTCTTATCAAGATTAGAAATAAAAATTTTTATTAATAATTGGTCCAAATACCTACAATATTTATTTGGTTCTATATCAAGAAAAGTTTGCAGAGTTATTGGCAGCAGTTATTAGAACCTGGGCTTTATTACTAGTTTCTTCATATTCCATACCAGGAATTGAATCATGAACGATTCCTGCACCAGATTGTAAATATAATTTTTTATCTTTTAATAATGCTGTTCTTAGCATGATAGCCATATCCATATAATTTTGATGTAAAGAAAAATATCCTACACAGCCAGAATAAAATGACCTAGATAGTGGTTCAAAATCAGAGATTATTTGCATTGCCCTAATTTTAGGGGCCCCCGAGACTGTGCCAGGAGGGAATCCTGCTATTAAGGCATCCAAACATGATTTGTTAGGAAGTATTTTCCCCTCAACAGTTGAACTAATATGCATTACATGAGAATAATATTCTATTTCCATAAATTTAGTTACTTTTACTGAACTATCTTTTGCAACCCTACCGACATCATTTCTACCCAAATCTATTAACATCAAATGTTCAGCTTTTTCTTTTTCGTCACTTAGTAATTCTTTAGATAAGGTAATATCTTCGGATGGATCTTTTCCTCTTTTTCTAGTTCCTGCTAGTGGTTTTATAATAACATCTTCATTGTTTACCCTAACCATTATCTCAGGGCTGGAACCAATAATTTCGAAAGAATCAAAATTTAAATAAAACAAAAACGGTGAAGGGTTTAAATTTCTAAGAGACCTATATAGGCTAAATCCTTTATATGGGAATCTACCATAAAATCTTCTAGATGGTAAAATTTGGAATACATCTCCTGCAGTAATATATTCTTTTGCCCTTTTAACTATATCTTCATATTCTGTTTGTGAAAAATTAGAGCTAAATTCTATTTCTGGGGTTTTGTCATCATAAATTTTATTAGATGATTTGATAGGCTTTTGTATATGCTTAATAACCTGGTTAAATAATGAGGTTTTTTCACTATGTAATTTTTTGAGATCCTGGTTTTTAATCCAGATAGGAATGTTTATAATTATTTCATCTTTTAAATTATCAAAAACAACTAATATTTGGGGGCGTATAAATTGTGCTTCAGGGATAGAAATTTCATCGTTGTTATGGCTTGGGATATTTTCGAAATATTTTACCATGTCATAATTCATATATCCAAAAATTCCTGAACAAATAGGAGGCAGACTATGTTCTTCAGGCAGTTTCGAGATATCGATAAATTGTTCTAGAGATGATATTATTTCCTTATTAGTGAGGTTTTTAGAAGATTCTAATTTATCATTATTAGTAATTTCTACATTATTGTTATTACATACCCATTTTAAATCTGGTGATAATGCAATTACAGAATACCTTCCTTTGTTCTTACTAGCTTCAGCAGACTCTAAAAGAAGGCTATATTTAGAAAAGCTTTTTAATTTTAGATATACTGAGATAATAGTATCTAAATCGATTGAGAGTTTTTTAGAGATAATAAAGCTTTTAGATTCTTCGGATTTTGTTTTAAATTCAGAAAAGCTTATTAACTCAAACATCTTGTATTATCACTTAAGTTTTTATTTTTTGTAAATGGGGCACACACCACAATAGATCTACCTAGTTTGTACTCATACAATCCATTAGCATTATCTTGCTTGCTAGCTGCCTAAATTTAATTAATCGATTTAGGAGGTTCTTCTCCATCATTGGACTGCAGCTCTACTCCGTGTTTTTTAATCAAATAATTAAAATATGAATTACTAACACTATTATTAAAATATGATAAATAATTATTTTTTATTGTTTCATTAATCAACATTTGTTTTCCAGCAGAGATTTTTTTAATATTTCGTGTTTTCATAACAGCTATTAAATATTGATGATTATCTTCATCATAGAATGTGTCAGAAACACTATTATCACTTAATTTAAAAATATCTTCAGTAAACATAATAGGTAAAATATCATTCTCTCTTGTAATATCGATATTAGATAAATGAAGATTATAACGTGTTTTCAATTTTCGATAGTCTATATTTTTTTCATTACCTTTTATATTGTTATAAACGTCATCGGCGATATTCTGGTATTTTTCTTGATGTTTCTCTTTTTTCCATCTTTCACTTAAAGCACCCTTTATTTCGTCAATGGTAAGATATCTTTGTTCATTGACCTGTTTTAAGTTATATACAATAAAATTTTCATTTCCTAAAAGCTGAGATTTAACTTTATTTATGTCAGACTCGGTAAAAATAATCTTGTATAATTTTTCAGAAGTTTCGGCATTATCATCTTGCCCATTTATGAAAGAGTCATCTTTGATTTTACTGATCTCTTCTACAGTTAAATTATAATTTTTTGCAATATCTTCAATACCAACTCCAGCAGCTATATCATCTTCTGCTTTACTGAAATATTCAGAAGCGAGATTACATGCTTTTTGTTTTTGTAAAGAAGTGAAAATCTCTTTTTTTACATCGCTAAATAATAATTTTTTTCCCTTTTTGATTTCATCTATTTGAAAAATGTGCCATCCGAAAGGGCCTTTTATAGGAGTGGTGTATTCTGAAATATTTGCACCAAATACAGGTTCAACAAAATTTGCATATAATGTATTTTTGCTTAGCAATCCCAGATTTACATCTTTATCTTTCATATCTAGGGTGTTAGATATTTTGATAAAATCTTCTCCTGATACTAAATCATCATATGCTTTTTTGATTAGCTCTTCTGATTTGCTGAATAATTGTCTTACTTTTCTTTTTTCAGGAATTTGATATTTGTCTATATTTTGTTCATATTCAGCTTTGACCGATGCATCATCTATATTTGCCTTATCTAAGAATTGTTTGCATCCAAAAGTAATCATCTGAAAATCTCTAGTTTCTGGGAATATGTAATCCTCTTTATATTTACTATACATATCCAATAATTCTGATTCTGTGGGGTTTCCAGTATCAGGAGCTACCTTAGGTATTTTTATCTTGATTAGAGATACGGCTCTTTCCTCATTGATAAAATTACTTTCTAATTTTTGTAATCCAGGAAAATTAATACTATTATTAGTGAAGCTATCATTTATGATGTTTGAAATAATATCCTTGCTCAAATTATTAAATAGCATTTTTTCAGTAACATTATTGCTTAATAGGTAATTTCTAAATCGTATTTGGCTAAATTTACCCTCTTCATCTAAAAAATTACTATCATTACGTATGACAGAAAATACTAACTCATTATCTGTTTTATACCCTAAATTTTTTGCCTCAAAATCTACTACTTTTTCTCTGATGATATTTCTTAGCGCAATATTTTGTATGAGCCCAGGATTGATATCTGCATCATTAAAATACTGGCTATATTGATTGCGTAAAATTTCCGTACGGTAATCTAAATATTCTTTACTTACTGAAAAACCACCAACTTTTGCAATATGCTCAGTAAGCTTACTTCTAAAAATATCTCCTATTCCCCATAGTGCAAAGCTTAGTACTAATAGACAAATAATCAATTTAACGAAGATTGTATTAGTTAAATTACGTAATTTTTGTAACATTTATAGATTTTTAATAAATTTAAGACTAATAGGCCAATTACCATGATAGAAACAACATAACTGTTGAAATTTTATTAGTAAATAGTAATTATGAAAAGAAATTTGGTAAATTAAATAAGATAGATAAAATGAGTAAAAAGCTTGTAGTAGCTAACTGGAAGATGAATGGAAATATAGATTTTGTGAAAGAGTTCTTTAACTCTTTTTCTGAGCAACAAAATAGGCAAGTAGAAACAGTGTTTTGCCCTCCATTTCCTCTCATTCAGACAATACAAAATTATGCTAAAGCAAAGATTGGTGCGCAAGATTGTCACCATGAAGAAAAAGGAGCTTATACAGGAGAGGTTAGTAGCCAATTATTGAGTGATTTTAATGTTGATTACGTCATTGTAGGGCATTCGGAAAGAAGAGAGTATCACAAAGAAACGAGTGGTCTTGTGAATAAAAAGGCCAGTAGCGCAATTAAGAATGGAATATTACCCATAATATGTGTTGGAGAAACCCTAGAAGAAAGGAATAACGATACATATAAAGATGTAATATCTACACAAATTGTTGAATCAGTTCCAAATCATATAAATGCCGATAAATTGATAGTTGCATACGAACCGGTTTGGTCAATAGGAACAGGTAAAATCCCTGGCAATGGAGATATCTTAGAAGTCTTTGAAATAATTAGAGAAAAATTACAAGATCATCTGATTGATAGAGATATAGATATAGATAAGGTGCGCATCTTATATGGAGGTTCGGTAAATTCAGGTAATTGTGATACCATAAAAGGAATTTCTTATTTAGGAGGGTATTTAGTTGGATCAGCAAGTTTAAAACCTGCAGAGTTTAATGTTTTAGTACAGTCACTAGAAGGATAATTGCTAATAATGAGATAAAAACACTTGTCTTATTAATAGCATTTTGGTATTAAGTCTCAGATCTTAACTTTATTATATGGCTCGTGTGCCGTAAATCGTTTCTAATTTTTTAGAAAATATGAGCGTTAGATGGGATCATAAATCAAAAAATATAATTTAGTAATTTAAATACTATTTCCTCAATTTAAAAGATATAAACTTATGGAAAGCTTACAAAATTTTTTATTAATCATACATATTATAATCGCAGTAATGATAGTCGTATTAGTGTTATTGCAACCTAGTGGCGGAGGAGATGGACTTGTATCATCTTATGGTGGAGGTGGTAGTTTTGTTAGTGCTAGAACGGCTGCAAATCTGCTAAGTAGAACTACTATGATTTTAGCAGTGATATTTATGTGTAATACATTGTTTTTGGGAATGATAGCTCACAAAAAATCACAAGACAATTCGATAGTGGAGACCATTATTAAAGGACAAGATAAAAAAGGAGTGGAAGTTCCACTGGCTGAATAAGTTTAAAGAGATAAAGAAAGATAAAATATGGCCGCGAAATTTATTTTTATTACAGGTGGGGTAGTTTCTTCTTTAGGTAAAGGAATTTGTGCAGCTAGCATAGCTGCTCTTTTGCAGTCTCATAAATATAAAGTTCGTATAAGAAAATTAGATCCATATCTTAATGTTGATCCAGGCACTATGAGTCCAACACAGCATGGAGAAGTTTACGTCACAGAGGATGGTGCAGAAACAGATCTAGATTTGGGCCATTATGAAAGATTTACTGGTTGTAATACCAAAAAAACCGATAATGTAACAGCAGGGCAAATATATTCAAAATTAATCAATAATGAAAGAAAAGGAGAATATCTTGGTGGTACGGTTCAAGTGATCCCTCATGTTACCGACCTAATAAAGGATTTTATATATAGTGATATAACGGATGAGGATTATATTCTATATGAGATTGGAGGTACGGTAGGGGATATAGAGGGGCTTCCTTTTTTTGAGGCAATCAGACAGGTCGGAAACGAGAAAGGTCGAGAAAATGTACTTTTTATCCATGTGACATTAGTGCCATATATCACTGCTGCAAAGGAGCTCAAAACAAAACCAACGCAGCATTCTGTAAAGGAACTTCGTTCAATAGGAATTCAGCCAGATATATTAATCTGCCGTAGTGAGTATGATATTCCAGAAATAGAAAGAAAAAAGATAGCATTATTTTGCAATCTTAAAGAAGAAAATGTAGTTCAGGCCCTAGATGTGGGGTCTATTTATCAATCTCCAATGTCTTTAAAAAAGCAGCAAATAGATCGCAGGATATTTCAACATTTTAACATTACAGATTTTAATAAGTCAGATTTGTCTAAATGGGAGAGATTGGAAAATCAGATTGATAATCTTAAAAAGGAAGTAAATATTGCTATTGTTGGTAAATATACTGGACTGAAAGAATCTTATAAATCTTTAGTTGAAGCGCTAGATCATGCTGGTTTTTCAAATTCTGTAAAGGTGAATATTAATTGGATAAATTCTAGAGAACTAAAAGAAGGAGAAAAAGAGCTTGATAATCAAGATGCAATATTGGTACCAGGAGGATTTGGTGAAGATGGTGTACAGGGGAAAAAGATTGCTATTAAATATGCTAGAGAAAATAATATTCCATTCCTTGGAATCTGTTTTGGAATGCAAATAGCGGTTTTAGAATTTGCGGAGAATATATTAAAATTAGAAAACCCATATTCTAGCGAATTAGAAGAAAATCCGAATTCGAATGCTCATCAGATTATTGGTTTAATGACAGAATGGAAGAATAAGGAATCTGTAGAAAATCGCGGTAAGGATTCTGATTTAGGAGGAACGATGAGATTAGGTGCATATAAATGTGATATTAAGGAAGGCACAAGAATTAATAATATATATAATTCTAGTAGTATTTCTGAAAGACATCGTCACCGTTATGAGGTTAATATTTCCTACAGAGCTGAATTTGAGGATAAGGGGCTCGTATTTTCTGGCGTATCACCAGATGGTAACCTTCCTGAAATTATAGAGATTACAGAACATCCATTTTTTATAGGGGTGCAATTCCATCCAGAATTAAAATCACGCCCGTTTGAGGCTCATCCTCTATTTGAGAAATTTGTTGAAGCGGCCATTATTAGAAAAGATAATCATTCTAATAATACTAAAAATCTCAGAAGAGCATAATTGCTTTTTAAGCAAAAATATGTTATAAACCCGTTCAAATCACGTAATTTGGTTTATATGAATAAGAAAATTGTGAAAACCAAGATCCTTATATTTCTTAGTTTTTGTTCTATTAATCCAGCTTTAGCATCGAATTATCAGGCGACTTCTACCTCGAAAATAACAGTAAAAATTTCTAAATCTAGAGGGTACCAATTATCAAATAATTTAAGTCAATCAGATATTAAAATTAACAATGAGTCAGATGAAGATTCCTATCTAGTTAGCGGTAAGGGGCTAGATACTGGTATTGCATCAAATGACAATATATCAGTTAAACAAATTTCAAATATCAATCAAAATAACACATATCAGATAGCAATAGTTAATGAGTAATTATTGTTTTTGCATGGCCTATTGTCTTTGCGAGCCGTTTACGGCGTGGCAATTTTCTTTCCACATATGTGATGTTTCTTGGCCCCTCTCCCATCTGCATGAGATCACCACGCAGACAGCGTTCGCTTGTGATTGTGCGCTACACCTCTCTTCTACCTACGAATTATAACTTTTACAATTTTTTTATAATAGTATCTATTATCTTCTCATTGTGATCAGTGATAACTATTTTGAGTTTCTCTTTTTTTAATTTATCTCCGTATAATAACTTAAACTTCTTTTGGCTAATATAAAAAGAAAAATGACGAGTAGTATTTGGGTAATAAATTGCCTTATTATTCTTTTTGAGAATTAAAATTTCTTCACTATCAGTGTCATCTAGAAGGTATATTCTTATATTAACATAAATTGAACTGTTACCTTCTCTCGAGATAGAAAATTTAATCTTTAAATAATCATCATCTAAGCTTGCCCTGTTATCAATGATTTTTACTATATTAGTAGGTGACTTGTCATATATTACAGGTATTACATATAATAAATTGGTATCGAAGTTAGAAAAATGCTGTAATGACTTTTCGTTAAAATTAAAAACTCTACTAAGCTCACTGGAACCCACATCATAATCATTTTGCAATTTTATTACTAAATTACTTCTAAGTTCATTTTCGATATTTTGTGAGTTCTTAATCCTTACCCTAACTAACTGTTTTTTTTGGGGCTCTAGATAAAATTTTGTTGGGGTGAATTTTATAAATTCTTTTTTCGTAGAATTTTCAATAAAGCTAATTTTTCCTGATTCATTCATTTTGCTATCGATTAATTCTAGATTATAGAACCCTGCATAATTAGAAGGGTTATATACAGTAAATTGGCTATCTGTTACGTCATGTAGTATTATTCTACTAACATCGCTTTGAATTAACGGAGTAGCGCGGGATAAGGGAGATATTAGTAGTAATATTACTAATATATATTTTAATCTAAGCTGTAACAAATTCACAGTTAGCATCTCTTCTAGCTAAAAGGTTATAATTAACTTCTTCCTTTATAATCAAATACAGGAATATCAGGTATTAAGCATTTCTTTGGAGGAGTATCATATTCATAAAAAATATCAATAGGAATACCACCTCTTGGATACCAATATCCGCAAATTCGAAGCCATTTTGGTTTTATTGTACTAATTATATCTTTAGCAATACTGATAGTGCAATCTTCGTGAAAAGCTCCATGGTTTCTATAAGATCCTAAATAAAGTTTTAGAGATTTGCTTTCAACAATATACTCATTTGCAATATAATCTATTACCATATTAGCAAAATCCGGCTGACCAGTAACCGGGCAAATTGATGTAAATTCTGGACATGTAAATCTGGTTACATAATTAACATCTTGATGAGGGTTAGTAACTCCATCTAAAATCTCGCATGTAGGAGTAGATGGTATATTAACTTGTTTTCCTAAAGAGGTGTTTTTCATGGCAATTATATATTGTTATTAGTAATAAATATTTTTTTCGTTAGTTCTTGCAATTTTTCTGTATGAGTTTCCCAGGAAATTTCATATTCTTCTTTGGTAATTGAGTGATTATCATATTTTTGCGAAAATAATATATTTTTTTCTAGCACGGACTTAATTAGTAATTCATGTTCCGAGTTTTTAAAATCTTTTCCTAAGTTAGCCTTATATAGAGCTCCAATTAATTTTAGATTTTTTGTTTTGTTGCATTCTCCTAGAGTTTGATAAAAAAGCTTTTTTAACGCCGGATATTCTACTTTTAAAGTAGTAATCTCTGCTTCGCATGAGTCATATTGGGTCTCTAATAAATCTAGAAAATCTGAGAATGTGCTAATTTGTAATATTTCTTGATTCTCTTCTGTTTCAATTCCAACATCAGTAACTTCTACAGAAAAAGGAATAAATTTTGCATTAGATGGTAATGTATTCCTAGTTTTATAATGTTTACGGTATATAGGAGGGGAGCTATATATTTGATGGTTACTTCTACGCTTTCTATAACCTTTATATTTATTCATATTACGAGGCCCATGGGCTCTAGGTCCCCTAGCAGCACCTCTCCTAGGACCTCTTCTATCGACTATTAATATGTTAGCAGAATTTTCTATATTCTCACCGCCAAAAGCGTAGGACTTATTGTTAGCTCCAGAATGTAACAAAATAATAGCCACAACTTGAAACAATATTATGTTATTAAATCGTTTTTCTGTTTTTATTATGTGTTTAGAAAACCCCATATTTTTTTGTTACCTGGTTTGTTAATAAAATCAGATTTTAAAATTGAATACATTTCTATATCATAATATCTCCCATCATGGTACCGATATTTCCTCAAGACACCATCTAGTAAGAAATCATTATTTTTTAGTAATTTGATAGAATTAACATTTTCCTTAATAGTAGAAGCCTGAATTCTATTA
>Ga0208127_1001117_pt1 | contig 13562 bp, 10 predicted proteins | sample ETNtaG_6_FD_185751 | JGI IMG/M metagenome (GOLD analysis project Ga0208127, IMG submission 185751) | Marine microbial and viral communities from oxygen minimum zone, Eastern Pacific Ocean - ETNP201306SV45 (SPAdes) (version 2) | ecosystem: Environmental > Aquatic > Marine > Oceanic ...
GGAGCAACATATAAAACAAATCAAAAATCTGGTACTATTGGCGATATTGGAACTACATCTTTTTTTCCATCAAAAAATCTAGGTTGTTATGGTGACGGAGGTGCGATATTTACAAATGATGACAATATAGCTCACATTATAAGAGGAATTGTTAATCATGGAATGTATAAGAGATACCATCATGATGTAGTGGGGGTTAATTCAAGATTAGATAGTGTTCAGGCAGCTGTTCTTAGAGCTAAACTTCCTTTACTTGATTTTTACAATGAGAGAAGAAAAGAAGCTGCAATAAAGTATTCGATTAGATTTAAGGATAATAAGAATTTAAAAACTCCCATTGTATATGATAATTGTCAATCTCATGTTTTTCATCAGTATACCTTGAGAGTATTAAATAATAAAAGAGATGAACTATCGAACTATCTAAATGACAACGGTATACCACATGGAATATATTATCCAATTTCTCTTCATAAACAGAAAGCTTACCGTGACGACAGATATAATGAGGAAAATTTTAAAATATCAATTATGATGTCTAAGCAAGTAATTTCTCTTCCAATGCACTCTGAACTTCAGGACGATCAAATTGACTTTATTTCTGAAAAAATTAATTGTTTTTTCAAAGATTAGGCGAGCTAACTTCTGATTCTCTATTTATTTTCCTTACAAGGCCCTGCAATACTTTTCCTGGACCAATTTCAATAAAGTTATTACAACCATCTTGAATCATTTTGTTTACACTTTGAGTCCACTTAACTGGAGAGGTTAGTTGAGCTATAAGGTTTTCTTTAATTTTTTCAACCGATAATTCAGGACGTCCATTTACATTTTGGTAAATAGGGCATGATGGCTGATTAAATACAGTTTGATTTATTGCAGAAGAAAGTTCTTTTTTTGCATCAATCATTAATTCAGAGTGAAAAGCTCCTCCAACAGGTAATACTAAAGCTCTTCTAGCTCCAGCACTACTCAATTTTTCACAAGCATTTTTAACCGCATCAACTTCACCAGAAATAACTACTTGACCTGGACAGTTATAATTCGCTGCAACGACTATCCCATTAGTTTCTTGGCAAATATCTTCAATAATTTTATTTTCTAGACCTAAAATAGCGGCCATAGTTCCATTGGTTTTTTCACATGATTTTTGCATTGCTTTTGCTCGAATAGAAACTAACTTTAATCCGTCCTCAAAGTTTAAAGCACCAGAGGCAACTAAAGCTGAAAATTCTCCCAAGGAATGTCCAGCTACTAAATTTGGTTTAAAAGACTCTCCTAGTATTTTTATTATAGCCATAGAATGTATAAATATGGCTGGCTGAGTAACTTTAGTTTGAGTTAATTCTTCTTTGGAACCCTCAAACATAATTTTTGAAATGTCAAATCCAAGAATTTTTTCGGATGTTTTAAAAAGAGGTTTTAATTCATCATATTTCAAGAATAAATCTTGACACATCCCAGTGAATTGTGACCCTTGTCCTGGAAAAATATATCCTTTCATCTATTTTGTTTTATTGAATCTGTAAAATGTAAAATCGTATTCGTTTTTGTCATCTTTGAATCTTTTTTCTGAACTAACTTCTTGCCATAGATTCGTGTTGATTTCTGGGAAAAATGCATCACCTTCAATAGTTGTATGAACCCTAGTTAGTTCTATTCTGTCAGCATTTTCAATTGCTAGTTTATATATTTCTCCTCCTCCAATAATAAAAGGCTGTTTATCACTTTTTGCTTCAAATAAAGCCTGTTCTAATGAATTAACTACAATTGCATTTTCTGCTTTATAGTCTAGTTTTCTAGTAATTACAACATTTGTTCTATTAGGCAAAGCTTTAGGCATTGATTCGAAAGTTTTTCTTCCCATAATAACGAAATGTCCTTTGGTTAAGTCTTTAAAATGTTTTAAGTCATCACTTAAGTGCCAAATAAGTTTGTTGTCTTTTCCAATAACATTGTTTTCACTAGCAGCAGCAATTAAAGTCACTAAGCTTTTTGGATTTTTTTGAGAATATAGTTCAGATTCGGCTATAATTCTAGCCTCTTTTTCTAATTCAGCTTTTATTTCTGAAATTTTTATCTGTTGTTTTTCAACTAATTTTTTTAATTGTTCTTTTTCCCATTTTTTACCAATAAATTTATTTTTAACATAAACATTAAAAAGATGGAAAAGGAGTAATAGTAACCATAAAGAACATAACCAATAAGACCATGAATATTCAAGAAATGTTAGTTCTGATTTATAGTCAAAAACTAGGTCAGCTAGTAGAGACGTTATAGACCCAATGATAAAAAAGGCAAAATGGTAAAATAATTTCTTTTTTGATTTTATTCGAGCTTGAGCATATTCAATTAAAGCTAATTGATCCTCATTTATATTTGAACTATTCTTATTTTTAAATAGCATAATTTTTAAATCAGATTCAAAAATACTCTTTTAAATCATAATTTTTATTTATTAAATGAATTTTCCAGCTTTAGAAAATAAAATATACTTTGACACAGCACGCTCAGGATTAATGTATGATGAATTGTTGAAATGGAGAAAAGATCATGAACATCTATTTTTATTTCAAGGAAGTCAATTTAGAATTAATCACGACGAGCTTTTTGATAAAACTAGATTTGAAATTAATAGTTTTTTTAATTCTCCAAATTCCAGAACATATTTGACACAAAATTTTTCAGTAGGGTTTAATTGTTTGCTAAAAATTATAAAAAAGAGTTCTAAAGTGATGATGATAAGTGGTGATTATCCAAGTATTACAAAACAAATTATATCTTCAGGTTTCGATCATTTTTTTATCGATAATTCTTGGGATTTAGAAAATCAAATTATTAATGGAATTAATGAAAATAATCCAACTGTTTTTGTTTTTTCAATAGTCCAATATATCGATGGTTTATTGATTGATCTTGACCTTATTAAAAAAATAAAAGAAAAATTCCCAAATATTCTGTTCATAGCAGATGGAACTCAATATTTTGGTACGAAATTTTTTGACTTCAGTAAATCTAAAATTGATGTTATAGCTTCAAGTGGCTATAAGTGGATGCTTGGAGGATATGGGAATGGATTTGTTTCTTTCAATAAATCTATTTCTTTAAAACATTTCAATGAAAATTTAAATGTTGATGATTTATTCGATTTATTTGAGCCTGGACATTTGGATACGTTAAGTTTTGGAAGTCTATGTTTTTCTTTAAACAATTTATCTAAATATGGAATTAAAAAAATTGAAAATAAAATTAATATTTTGTCAACCTATGGTAGAAATAGATTTGAAGAAAAAAATCTTTTAAGTGACAAAATTGAAAAAAGAGAAAAACATTCTAATATTTTCAATATTAAAGCAGACGACATAATCCATAACAAGCTTTTAAAACACAAAATTATCTGCTCGAAAAGAGGTGATGGTCTAAGACTTAGTTTTAATTTCTATAATACTACAGATGAAATTGATTTTTTAATTTCTAAGCTATAGGTTTATTCCAAGATTATAAAACTTGAAATACCAGAATCAGACGAAGCTCCGTGATTATCTTTAGTAACTATTCTCCAATAATAAGTGCCGGGATCAGTTAATGAAATGGTTCTTTTTGTAGCTCCCCAGTTCCTAGCTAATAAAGTTGATGCATCTTCTTTATCAATATATATATCAAAACTATGGGTATCATTACTGTCTATATCAGAGAACGTCCAGGATAATTGAACTGACCCAGTATTTAATGATGCACCAGGTGAAGGTGCCACAATTTCAGCAGGGAAAGGAGCATGGTTTTTTAATGGTTCTCCTGATAAGTAAAATTTCCATTTATCACTCTCAGCTACAAAACTCGTACTATTAGTTGAAATAATTTGCCATGAATAAGGAAATCCTTTTTCTAATGTTATTTCTGCACTTGTTGACGTAGTAGTAGTAGTGCTAATTTCATTTGTAGTTAAGTTTTTTACGTTAAGAGTGTAGGAGGTAGTATTTTGTGCTGTGTTCCACTCGAATTTGACTGCATCAACTTCCAAACATTCAGTATTATTTTCGGGTTTACTTAAAACAGCCTTTTGAGGTTTTTGAGGAGTTGGTGGTGGGTCAACCGGTCCATTTCCGCCCCCACCATTTTCATCTCCGCCACCCCCGCATGAGATCATGATTAAACTTAAAAGATATATCGATGTAAAAAATATTTTTCTCATTATTCTTTAATTACTTTAATTGATTTATTAACTGTTTCAGATTCTACTTGTAAGATGTAAATTCCTGATTTTATATCAGTAAATGGAACGTTTAGAGATCTTGTGTATGGAACTTTGTCTTCTTTTGTCCAAATGATTCTTCCCGTCACATCAAATAATGTCATATTAATATCGTTATCATTTCCTCCAACCCAAAGTTTACTTTGATTATTGGCAGGATTTGGTGACAATAAAATTTCTTCAGAAATAAAAATCGTTTCTTCAAAAACTCCTTGACATTCTAGATTTGTGGAAACTTTAATGGTGTTAATACCAGGCTTAAGATCAAGATTTAGTTCACTGCTAGATGTTTTAAAGTTCAAACCATTAAACGAAATATTATAACTAGAACTTCCTTTTAAATTCAAATTAATTTGTCTATTATCCCTATTAATTCCAGCCAGTACAGAAAGATCAATCGGTTCTTGAATGTTAACATTAAAGCATTGTTTAAAGTTTGAAAACAATTCATTAGTCAAACAAACTTCATAAACTCCTGCTTCAAGTCCGCTTAAATTCCAATTTGAACCTTCTATTTTAACAGGATCAAATGAAAACCCACTAGCATTACTGCTAACATCAACTGTGAAAGGATATTCTCCCCAGTCCCCTTTAATAGTTAGATCTATAACTCCATTGTTTGAAGATCTACATACTTCATCTGTATAAAATAAAGTAAAGGTATCATTGGCAATTGGATTAGGATCACAAACATCTCCAATTCCATCTCCATCAAAGTCTTTTTGGTCTGGGTTAGCTGTGTTTTCACAGTTATCTTCTGAATTTTTTATTCCATCATTATCGTAATCGTTGGAAAGAATTTCAAGCTCAATGCCAACCGATTCTATGGTTTGTCCAGGAGCTGTTGCGTTGATTATTAAAGGATAAATTTTTGCTTCAGCTGTATCGCTTATGGTTAAATTAAAGGTTAACTCACCATCGGAATTAATAACAATCGGGTTAGATGGGTCATAATTTAACTCAGTGTCAAGTGGAAGCCCATCGACAGAGAAAGTAGTTTCAAAATCATAATTAGAAAAAACTCTTAATTTCACGCTAAATGAACCAGTTTCACCTTGGTTTATTTTTAAGCTAGGTTCAGGAACGCTTAACTGAAGCAATGGACCATCTGATGAAAAATACGATGAAAAAACTCCTCTACCATAAGTTGATGCAAAAACTTTATAATCATCTCTCATGTCAAGATCAGTAACTCTTACATCGCTCATCCCATTAAAAGCACTATTCCAAGTAGGAGAGCTATCAAAAAAGTTTTTAGTATACCAAACTCCGAGGTCTGTACCAACAATTACTTCACTTAGAACAATAGGGTTTTGTAAAATTGATCTCACAGGTAAGTTTGGTAAACCTCCATTATCTTCATCTCCTTCTTTGTTTTCCCAAGTTTTTCCACCATCTTTTGAATAAAAAATATTGACAACAGAATAATTATGGAATGTAACAAAGATTTCATTTTCAGTTAATCCAAATTCAATATCGGAGACACTACCTAAGAAATCTCTTCCTGTTAAATTTGTATATGTAGGATTTGAGCTATTAGCATTTTCGACTTTGAGTACTGATCCATCTTCAAGACCAACCATTAAAGTTGAGGAATTAGTTGTATGTGGAGAAACTGTTAGCGCAGAAACATTTGAAGTAATCTGTGAGTTTGATAGTATTCTGCTAGGGGCATCGGTATTTTTATCGTCTTCAGCAAAGTTATCCCAGCCGTAGTAAGAGATAATTTGAAAATTAGATCCAGTATAATTTGAGTATATAATTCCAAAATTTGAATCAAGAGCTTGTACATTTATGAAATCACCATTTGAACCGCCTTCACTTCTTATTTGATAAAAATCTTCACTTGCAAAGTCATAGGCTTCTACATAATTATTGTATACATAATTTGTTATAAAGTAAGGTTTTTCAATATTTTGAGAGAACATTGAAGCTGCTCCATCACCACCCGAAACATCGATACTTGTTGTGATTTTATTTTCACGGTCAGATTGAAATTGCGTACCATTATCTTGAGCTCCGGAAAGAAATACATCGCTCATACCTGTTACTCTTTTTGTTTTTCTTCTCCAATCGGAAAGGTCATTTCCTTGTATTTGTTTATCTAAATCTTTAAACATTTCAGATGGTGCAACACCTATGGTGTAAAACTGCGTAGTGACAAAATTTGAATTTCTAGATGATATTTCTTCACCAGATCCATTAGACTTGCTATAATACACTCCTCCATCGTTTCCAAATACTTTTTTTGATGAATCATAATTTCCAAAAACCATGTTGTGTTGATCAGCGTGAGTGTAAACGTGACCAAACCCACTGTACCAATGTGTAAATTGATTCCATGGATTTGCACTTGCATTTTCTCCACCTGAAGTAGATTTAAACAGGTCTATACCACCTGCATAAATTGTTTGAGGGTTTTCAGGGTCAGATTCAATTAAAAGATCGTAAAATGATTGTCCTCTAGTAAAATCGTTAGCATCAATATTTGTGTCATCGTCGTCTGGAAGTGTAAGTGCAACAGGTTGAGAAGCAAACTCATTTGTAGATTTAATAATGGTAACAGGATTTTCTGCAGCTAGAGCGTAAATATCTCCATTTGAAGCTACCTCTAGCTCAGTTCTTCTTGCTCTGTCTGCACCATCATTGTACGTTATTGTATGTTTGAGTTCAAAAGCGCTAATATCTGAGTTAGCAACTAGGATTGAACCCCCTCCAGAACCTCTGTGATTTCTTGTTGTTGAAACCCATAATTTATTATCTGGTGCAATTTCCAAATCCATTGGTTGGTATGAATATACACTTCCATCAATTTGAAACGGTATTTTGTCCCATGACTCGGCAGCATCAGTTGATTTCCAAATCCCATAATCGTCTGCACCAAACAAATGATTTCCATCATCTCTATGTGAAGAAACACCTGCAGCAATTATTACTTCTGATTCACCATCATTGTCTCTAACAACTACATCATTTATGTAAAAAACACCAGGACTTACAGTTCTACCTGCACTTACTAAGTATTCTAATTCTAACGATACAGTTACTTTTCCTTGATTAATAGCATTTTTTAATTGATTTGCGTAAGATGCAGAAATCATTACTGAGGGAATTTTAATATTTTGAGCTCCGTCTGTTCCACCCATTGTGATTGGACCAGATGTCCAGTTTTCTTGTGACCCATCGTTTCTGTTAACAACAATTACAGCAAGAGCTCCTACGTCTTGAGCTTTTTGAACTTTAGAAATAAATGAACAATCGCCTCTTTCAATAAATGCAATATTGTCTTTAATTTCAGAACCATTTACAAGAGCCTGACAAGCGTCGTGTTTAGACCCACCAATTCCGTCAGAGGTATCCCCAGTATCATCGTTATCGTTTGCTAAAATTAAATCTCCTGTGATAGCATCTGAAGTTAATGACGGTCCAAAAGCAGCACTAATGTATGAGTAAGGACCAAGATCACGGTTGGTTACTTTAACAAAATTACCTTTGCTTCTATAAACTTTTTGAGTTTTAGATTTTCCGCCAAAAACATTATTCCAAGTGATCCCTCCATCAGAGGATTTCCAAAGTCCATTTCCTAAAGCTTCAGCTCCAGTGTAAGATTCTCCAGTACCAACATAAAATGTTTTCAAATCGTTTGGATCATATACTATTGATGAAACAGGAATGTTATCAGGAATACCTGATGTTATATGGACCCATTCAGAATTTTCATTTGAAATATTAGTGTTTTTAAACAATCCTCCACTAACACCACCAGCAAATACAGTTTCGTCAGATTCATCATTTGGGTCGAACATTAAACCTTTTGTTCTACCACCAACATTATAAGGACCTCTACTAACCCATTTCATTTCTTCAGACTCTCCTGGAACAGTAAAAGCTCTTACATCAACTTCATTCGATTCTTTAAGTTTATATTGTATTTCAAATAAATCATCAATATCAGGTTTTCCAGTCATGGGGTTCATTGAAAGCTCCCACATTTTTTCTTGATACTGATTCGGAGGAAGATTGATTTTTTTTCTTTCAGTTTTTGAAAGTTTATATGTTTGTTTAACTGGACTGTTATTTAAATTTTCTAGATGAACAGATCTTTTGTAATCATTAATTAAGTCTTTGGAATTGTATATTCCAGCTATTAATAAAATTGTAAAAAAGATTGATATTTTGTAAAGTTTTTTCAAAGCTTGGTTTTTGAATATTATTAGAGCAAATTATATGCCAATAATTAGATTTTTAATTTTCGAATATATTAAAATATGCTTAGAATATTGTTAGCTTAATTAAATAATTCTTAAAATTTCAAATCTTTTGTTGTGAAAAAACATACAAATCGGTATGTTTTATTACAATATCATAATTAAACTAAACGGCTACTTTCCCCTTGATATGAGGATGCGGATCATAATTTTCAACTTCAAAATCATCAAATTTAAAGTCAGTAATATCTTTTACTTGTCTTTTAATTTTTAGTTTAGGTAAATTTTTGGGTTCCCTTGACAATTGAAGATTTAATTGTTCAATGTGATTATTATAAATATGAGCATCACCAAAAGTGTGAACAAAGTCCCCTGCTTTAAAACCACAAACATGAGCGATCATTTCTGTGAGTAATGCATATGAAGCAATATTAAATGGAACCCCTAAAAAAATATCAGCACTTCTTTGATATAGTTGACATGATAGTCTATTATTGTGTACATAAAATTGAAAAAAAGCATGGCAAGGTGGAAGAGCAGCTTTTCCATTTTTTACATTTTCGCTAAATGATACAGAAGTATCAGGTAAAACACCAGGATTCCATGCGGTAACTAACATTCTTCTGCTATCAGGATTATTTTTTAATGTTGTAATTACATCAGAAATTTGATCTAAGTCAGTACTGTTCCAGTTTCTCCACTGATGTCCATAAACTGGCCCAAGATTTCCGTTTTCATCAGCCCATTCGTCCCAGATTTTGACTCCGTTTTCTTGTAAATATTGAATATTTGTGTCTCCTTTTAAAAACCATAATAATTCAAAAATGATAGATTTAAGGTGAAGTTTTTTAGTAGTTACCATTGGAAAACCTTCAGAAAGGTCAAATCTCATTTGGTAGCCGAAAACACTTTTAGTTCCAGTACCAGTTCTGTCAGATTTCTCATTTCCATTTTCTAGTACGTGTTTAACTAAATCTAAATATTGTTTCATAATGATTTCAAAAATATAAATTGTGTGATTTTGGAGTGTATAAAATTTTATAAATTTTTAAATAGATATTAACCGATTATCATTCCCGCAATAGTTGCTGACAAAAGAGAAGCTAAAGTTCCGCCTAAAACTGCAATCATTCCAAATTTTGATAAATTAATTCTCTGGTTAGGTGCTAAAGAACCGATTCCTCCAATTTGTATTCCAATTGAGGCAAAATTTGCAAAACCACACAGCATGTAAGTAGCCATTAAAATTGATTTTTCATATTGAAGGTGAACTATGTTTGAAACATTCTTAAGTTCAGAAAGTTGCATGTAACCAATAAATTCACTTGCGGCTAGTTTTATTCCTAAAAGCTGACCCATAAGCGCCATATCTTCTTTAGCAACACCAATAATCCACATCAATGGAGATAGTGTATACCCTAGAATAAATTCAATAGAGAGAAATTGATAGGTTGTATTAGAACTTATCCAATTATTTAAATTGGATAAATCACCAATTTTCTCAAAACCAAAATTTATCATAGCGATAAATGCTATAAAAACAAGAAGCATAGCACCAACATTTGCGGCTAATTTAAGACCCTCAGTAGTTCCATTAGCAATAGCATCAAGTAAGTTGGAACCAATTTTATCTTGGGAAACGGTTACATTTTTATTAATAGCCTCAACTTGTGGAAATAATATTTTTGAAATTACAATCGCACCCGGAGCTGCCATTACAGATGCAGTTAATAAATGTTTGGCATAATACAGTTTCATTACTTCATCTTCACCACCCAAAAAACCAATGTATGCTGCTAGTACTCCACCAGCAACTGTAGCCATTCCACCAATCATGACTAAAAGAATTTCTGATTTAGTCATTTTTTCAAGATAGGCTTTAATCATTAGGGGTGCTTCTGTTTGACCAAGAAATATATTACCCGCAACACTCAAACTTTCAGCTCCTGAAATATTCAATAATTTACTTAAACTCCAAGCTAATAACTTTACAATTTTTTGTATGATTCCAAGATAAAATAACACAGAAGTTAGGGCAGAGAAGAATATTATTGTTGGTAAAACTTGAAATAAAAACACATAACCGAAACTTTCTACATTAACCATGTCTCCCAGTAAAAACCTACTGCCTTCCATTGTAAAATCCAATGTTTTTACAAATATTTTTCCAAAAAACTCAAATATATTTTGAACAAATTCAACTCTAATTATTAAAATTGCCAAAATTAGCTGAGTGAATAACCCAAGAAAAGCAGTTTTCCAATTTATTTTTTTTCTGTTATTACTAAACAAATAAGCTATTAAAACAAGACATGTCATTCCAATTATTCCTCTAATAATACTTTCAATGGAAAAGCCTTGACTGAGTATTATTTCTCTTTGAATAGTTTCTATTGCAATCATTTATTTATTTTTTATTTAGCTCATCTCTTAATTGAGCAGCTAATTCGTAATCCTCATTTTTAACTGCAACTTCTATAGCTTTTTTTATTTGACTAGCAGACATTTTTTTTAGATCTGTTTTTTTAGCTTTTACTGAACCTGATTTGTTTTTTTTCAAATCGGGTTTTAATACTATTCCTGCTTTTTCTAATACACTTTCATATGTAAAAATTGGAGCGTTAAATCTGATGGCTAAAGCAATTGCGTCTGATGTTCTTGAATCAATTATTTCTTCAATTTTATCTCTAGCACATATTAAGCTTGAAAAAAATACTCCATCTACTATTTTATGGATTATTACTTGTTTTAAATTAATTTCGAAACAATCTGAAAAATTTTTAAACAAGTCGTGGGTTAGTGGTCTAGGAGGTTTTATTTCTTTTTCTAAAGCCACTGCAATTGACTGAGCTTCAAAGCCCCCAATAACAATTGGTAGTTTTCTTTCACCATTCTTTTCATTTAACAATAATGCATAAGCTCCATTAGTGTTTTGACTGTAAGAAATTCTGTCAATTGTCAAACGAATTAAACTCATTAATATAGAAGTTTGTAGTAGCTTCTAAAGTATTAAAAATTTATGAGTTTTGTAACTTAAATTCTTTGAGTTTTTCGTTAAGTTTTGGTACAACTTCAAAAGCATCTCCAACTACACCATAATCTGCAGCTTTGAAGAATGGAGCTTCTGGATCGTTATTAATGACAACTTTAATTTTTGAAGAATTTATTCCAGCCAGATGCTGAATAGCACCAGAGATTCCAATTGCTATATATAAATTTGTTGCGACTGGTTTTCCGGTTTGGCCAACATGTTCACTGTGCGGTCTCCAACCCATATCAGAAACTGGTTTTGAGCAGGCAGTTGCAGCTCCTAAAGTATTTGCTAAATCTTCAATTAAATTCCAATTTTCAGGTCCTTTCATTCCTCTTCCAGCTGAAACAACTATATCTGCATCAGCAATTGATATAGTTCCTGAAGCTTTTTCTGTTGATTCAACAGCAAGGTTTGAGTTTTCAAGATTAACTTGAAAGTCTTCTTCACTAAGTGAAACGGAGTTTTCTACCAGTCCAAAAGAGTTATTAGATAGACCTATAATTATATTTTTTGATGATGAACTAGTGTCACTAAAAGCTTTGTTGGTAAACGCAGTTCTTCTTACAGTAAACGGATTAAGATTTGAAGGTAAGCTAATTACATTATTTAAATACGAAGCATCAATTTTTGCTGCAAGAAGAGGTGCTAAATATTTTGAGTCAGAACTACTGCTAAGAACAATTCTATCACAATCAAAATTAGTCGATGCTTGAGAAATCACGTCTGAATACAACTTAGCATTGAATTCATTTAATGAATCACTATTTACTTTTAAAACTTTATCAATTCCGTAATTAGCGATTTCACTGGCATCAGGACAATTAATTGTAATAGCAATGGCTGATGAATTTGTTTGTTTTGCTAATTCACAGGCATATGATGCCAATTCAAAACCACTTTTTTTTATTTTTCCGTTTGAGGATTCTATATATGTTAGTACAGCCATTTTATAAAACTTTAGCTTCGTTATGAAGAAGATTAATTAATTCGTCTAGGTTATCACTATCGACCAGTTTGACCGCTTGTTTTGGTTCTGGTTTATGAAATTTAATTGTAGATGTGTTTGGAGAAAAATCAAATGGTTCAATGGTATCCAGAGGTTTTTGTCTGGCTTGCATTATTCCTCTCATATTTGGTATTCTTAAGTCACTCTCTTCAACAAGGCCTTTCTGACCTCCAATAATAATTGGAAGAGATCCCGATAAAGTTTCTTTTCCACCATCAATTTCTCTGTCTAGGGTTACTTTTCCGTTTTCAACATCTAATTTTGTACAATTAGTTACATAGTCAATATTTAAAAAACCGGCAATTAAACCAGGAACCATAGCACCATTGTAGTCAATTGATTCACGGCCTGCAATTATTAAATCGTAAGGATTTTCTTTTATAAATTCAGCAATTTGTTTAGCAACAAAAAATCCGTCAATTGGTTCGGCATTAATTCTAATTGCTCTATCTGCTCCAATAGCAAGGGCCTTTCTTAGTGTAGGTTCGGAGGTCTGGTTACCAACATTGATAACGTCAATTGAAGCGCCTTGCTTTTCTTTGAGCCACATAGCTCTTGTCAGACCAAATTCATCATTTGGATTAATTACAAACTGAACTCCTTGAACATCAAATTTTGTATCATCATCAACAAAATTTATTTTCGATGTTGTATCTGGAACATGGCTAATACAAACTAAAATTTTCATAAATTTTCAAACATTTTTTTCTATTCAAATATAACAAAATTTATAAAAATACTATGCATGCATAGTATTTTTTTTTAATAATAAAATCGTTTAAACATTAAATATTATTTTATTTTTGCACAAAATTTAAAACAATAAATGAGAGTCATTCAATTTAGAGAAGCTATTTGTGAAGCAATGTCAGAAGAAATGAGACTTGATGAATCCATCTATTTGATGGGAGAAGAGGTTGCGGAATACAATGGAGCTTACAAGGCATCAAAAGGTATGTTAGATGAATTTGGTGATAAAAGAGTTATAGATACTCCAATTTCTGAACTAGGTTTTGCTGGAATTGGAGTTGGATCAACTATGACTGGAAATCGTCCCATAAT
>Ga0208127_1001118_pt1 | contig 13556 bp, 10 predicted proteins | sample ETNtaG_6_FD_185751 | JGI IMG/M metagenome (GOLD analysis project Ga0208127, IMG submission 185751) | Marine microbial and viral communities from oxygen minimum zone, Eastern Pacific Ocean - ETNP201306SV45 (SPAdes) (version 2) | ecosystem: Environmental > Aquatic > Marine > Oceanic ...
ATGTAGTGAAGAATTTTGACGAACGATTGGCCCACGTTCTGGTTCGGGTTCATCCTGCGCTTCGCCTCCCAGAGCCGCCCATGCAGATCCCTCTGCGCCTTCGTCAGCTTCGCCATACGAGTATCGACCCACTTCTGATGATTCTTGCCGACGTACGAATCCGGCATAGCCTGGGTATCGATCTTCTTTAGAAGCTCAGCAAACGCGGCGTCGCCGGAAGGGGATTCTTGGGCGCCGGCGATAGAAGCCGCCACAAGAAGTGCGAGTCCAAAACAAAATCTGATGGTCTTCATGGTTAAAAGTTCGCTACGTATATATAGCCCGTTGCTCCAAAATGTAACTTGGGTTTTGGGTTATATTCGGAATGTTACCTGGCTAAAGGAGGTTTCACTTCAACCATCGGCTTTCTTTGGCCCCCTTTTGTTGAATGGGGGGGCCGCCGAGGGGGATGGTGTTTCCCTCTATTTCCTTAAGTAGATTCCCTGCCAAGATCTTCATTTCCTTCACTTTGTCTGGATGTTGGGCGCTCAGGTTTTTTTGTTCGGCAGGGTCTCTCGATAAATCAATAAGGACGGGCCCCTTGTTTGAATCCTGTATTTCCTTAACCTGATCAAAATAGAGCTTCCAGTCCCCGACTCGGATTGCCTGAGGCACCGCCCAACCCTGCCAGTACAGCATATTGGTTCGCGGGTGTTGGGTTGATTTGCCACTGAGCGTTCCCCAAACGTTGAATCCATCCAGCTTGGGGATGTTTTTAGAGACCTTTTTTAGTTCGATGCCGCAGGCATGACTCAGCGTGGGGAGTAGATCTATGGCAGTGGTGAGTTTTTCACTTTCCCTTCCGGCAGGGATTATCCCGGGCCAGCGAATGATGCAGGGGACGCGTGTGCCTCCCTCTAGTGAACTCCATTTGAGGCCGCGGTAGGGCCCGGCATGGGCCCATTTTTTCTGGCCGGGTTCAGGGCCGTTGTCTGAAATAAAAACCACGATGGTTTCCTTTTCGAGCTGTGTGTTTTTCAGGGTTCCTAGAATTTCCCCTATCCGGGCATCCAGTTCCTCAACCACATCCCCGTAGGCACCATTGGCTGATTTGCCCTTCCAGTCTGGATGCGCCTGTGCAGGGAAATGCGGGGCGGTGAAGGGGAGGTAAACGAAGAAGGGTTTTTCCCGGTTGGCCTTGATGAAGCTGATGGCTTCGCGGGTAAACTGCTCGGTTAATCGGCTGTTGTTGAAAGGGTCGGCTTCCAGTTTGTCTCCCCGCCAAAGTTTCTTAGTCTGGTTGTTGCTTTTCTTGATGTAGTAGGCCGTGTCGAAGCCCTGGTTCATGGGCTGTAGCTCAGGCGAATCGCCTAGGTGCCATTTGCCGATCAGGGCTGTCTCATATCCTGCTTCCTTGAAAACCTCCCCCATCGTAAGAGCCTCAGGAGCCAAACCGTACAGGGGCTTGATGCCGTAACCGACTACGCCCCCGCGCCAACCGGCTCGCGGGGGATAGGCGCCTGTAAGCAGCGCCATCCTTGAGGGGGTGCAGACCGTGGCGCCTGCATAAAAACTGGTCAGCCGGATTCCCTCTTTCGCTAATTTATCGAGCACCGGGGTTTTGTGCTTTGTACTCCCGTAGCAGGAAAGATCCTGATAACCGAGATCATCGGCCATGATCAGGATAAGGTTGGGTTTTGAATTCTCGGCTTGGAGATGTCCCCACGTCAAACTCCACGCGAGTAACAGGAAAGCGATTCGCTTTATTGCTTGTGCGCGCGAAAGTGGGGGGCGTTCTTTTTTGGGAGCCATTGTTTTAATTTGGCCTTGGTGGTGGCGTGGGCGGGGTCGTTGGCCAGATTGTGCCACTGGTGGCGGTCCTTGGCCACCTCATAGAGTTCTTCGCCGCCTTTACCATAGTGTATGTAATGAAAACGCTCCGAACGAATGGCATGATTGGTTCCGTGCCAGTGGGGTGAATGGGTGATCACCGCAGGGTAAGGCCATTTGGCTTTTGGTTTACGAACCAGCGGCGCGATGCTACGGCCTTCGTTCTTTGGATTTTTCGGCAGTCCGCAAAGATCGAGAAGCGTTGGGTAGAGGTCTAGCAAACTGACCGGGCGCGTGCAGGTTTTCGCTTGCGGATTTCCTCCCAGCTTTTCGGGCACGTGGATGATGAGCGGGGTGCGCGTGGTCTGTTCCCAGAGGGCCGATTTGGCAAATTTCTTTTCACCCACGTCGTAGCCATGGTCTCCCCACAGGACGATGACGGTGTTGTTCTTGTATGGACTCTTTTCCAAAGCATCGAGCACGTGACCCACGCAGGCATCGGCAAAGGAATCAGCGGCCAAGCAAGCTTGCACCGCTTCCTTCCATTTGCCGCTCTCACGGAGGTGTTTGATATGCCGTTCGCCCATGCGTTTGCCGCTGGTCGGGATGTCCTCAAAGTCATCTGCTTTGTACGGTGGAAGCTCAATATCTTCGAGTGGATGCAAATCGAAGAACTTCTGCGGGGCATACCAAGGAAGGTGTGGCAGGTAAATTCCACAACCGAGGAAAAAGGGTTTGTCGTGATCTTGTTTTAGGAATGTGGCTGCCCCCTCAGCGGTTTTCCAATCCGGATTGGCCTCGATGGGATGGTTGGTCGGACCCCAGTCGATGAGGCGGGCGAGAATGGGATTGGATTCAAACTTAGGACGCAATCCATGCCTGTAGCGCTCGTTCTTGGGAGGAGGAACAGCGCCTGTGCGAGTGGAATAAACGTGATCCCACGCAGCGGCATCAGAGAACTTGCCATGGGCTTGGTGATAGAGTTTGCCGCCACCCCAAGCGAGGTATCCGTGTTTCCGAAAATACTGCGGGAGGGTTATCCAATCCTTGTACTGTGGCATATCCCGAAACCAATTCAGGTTGCCGTAAATACCGGTCGTCGACGGGCGAAGTCCCATCATGATTGCGGTACGGGAAGGGCTGCAGAGCGGCGCAGCGCAATGGGCCTGTTCAAAAAGCACGCCACGTTTGGCGAGGGCATCGATGTTTGGTGTCTTGGCCTGCGGATGGCCGCCGAGACAACCGACCCAGTCATTGAGGTCGTCCACGGCAATGAACAGCACATTGGGGCGCTCTTTGGCGAACAAGCCATGCGTAAATTGCAGAAGTACTAAAAAGCAGGCCCAACAGATAATGGGGCGAGCATTCATCACCACGATTTACTTGGGAGTGGCCTCACCGTGAGGGTATCGGTAATCGGCTTTATCATCGGTGGACACCTTACGTGTATTCCCATTTTGCAGCTCATAGAGGTAGAGCGATCGGCCTGCGTGATAGATGATGCTGGATTGGTCACGAGTCCAGCGCGGATAGGCGAACCAGATGGGCTTACCCTCTTTGTTTGCAAATGGTTTGGCGTTTTTGATGATGAGGGTCTTGGCGTCAAAGTCGGCAATGTACAATGTTCGGCCGGGAACCTGTCGCTTGAATCCTTTTTGAAATTCAAAACAGATTTTGGTTTGGTCAACGGACAAGCTGAGTCGGTCCAAGTACCCCCGTTTGGCCAGGTCACAGTCGATTTTCTCAAAGACCGATTTGCCATGAGGCTTGGGGGTCATCAGGTAATAACCCCGGCCTTGCTCAGGGTGGGAATGATTAACCAGAATCCTCCCGTCAGTCATACAGGTGTATGCCCACGTGTGGTATCTCTGGTTGGTAAGAGCGATCTCCTCGCCGGGCTTCCCGCCGATCTTTCCCGCCATGACGTGGTAGCCGCCGCCATTTGGATTTTTTCGATTCCAGATGGGAGTGTTCGTGCCGTCACGAGTCCAAGTCTGGTTGAAGTTGGTGTGCTTGGCATCCGTAATCTGGTGAAACCCCGTTCCATCGGCGTTGATGATACAGATCGCTGTCTTCCACATCCCGACTTGAGGATGATTTTTGACACGCCGAAAGAAGACCAGTTTGTCATCCGTCTTGGACCAGGATGGCTTGAAGTCCCAATGACCGGTTGTGAGCGGTTTGCCTTCGGGGGTTCCGAGCACGTTGACATGGATTTCCCCGTCCTTGAAGTAAGCCGATCGGTGCCCCACGTCAACCGACGGATGAAGGGATTGACCTAAAACCGGAAGGCTCGAAACCACTGCCAGCGCCATTGCGATCAAGCTTTGAATAATGGATAATTTCAATGGATTGATTCTCATGTTCTACAAACACGCTGAAGTAGGATAAGGTTGAATCTTCTTTGGCTTGCGCCCGGATTCGTTCATAGAGGGAGCTTGGTCTAGGGGCCGTCCTTCAGGAGCTTGAGCATGCGCGGGCGTGCCTTGCGAATTTCCTGTAGATCGATCTTGTTCGAAGTAAGGCCGTTGAGAAAGCGGTAAAAGCCGGCCATCCCATCGTTCCATTCACCAGAAACTGTATCGATGGAGGACTCCCCTTTTTTGTTTCGAACGCTTGCCTTTGCCCCCTTGGACAGAAGGAGTTTGGCGATTTCGAATCGTCCCATCAAGGCCGCGACGTGCAAGGGGGTGCCGCCATCGCGGTTCCTTTCCGTCGCGACGGCTCCCTTTTGGAGAAGAAACCGAACGTGCTCGAGCCGGCCGTGAAAGGCGGCCGAGCTCAGGGGAAGGTCGGCGTCCTTGGTCAGCGCATTGACGTCGGCGCCTGATTCCACCAAGCGCTTAAGTTCGGAAAGGTTTCCGGTGTAAATAGCTACCTCAATCTTTCCCCGCAACTGCTGTGGGTCTACCTGCTTATCCGAGACGTGAAAAATGAAGTCGTTACTGAACAAGCCGCCCTGATTTTGGACCTGCAGAAAATGCATGCCAATTGGGGGTAATTGCGTGAGGGTTATTTCCAGACGGTCTTTATCGCCTATTTTGATGGAGCCCTCGACCCTATGGCCATCGACTAAAATTTGGGCGCCTTCGCGGACGTGCCGTCCACTGATAGTCATGGTTTTGTTGTCACCGGCGAGCTCTGGAAATTTTTGTTTCCCACGCTGAGAATGGATTGGGCCAAGGGTCCAGAGTGCAGGTTGAGGGTGATCATAGTCAGCGTTTTCTCCATGGCGTCCTGTAAAAGTGCCGATGAAATTACCTTCTGCAGCCATCTCCAATAACTTGGCTCGTGAGTAAGATTGCTCTCCTTCAACCGACTTATAACCATCAGCAAACTGAAACATAACAGGAATTGCCTGATCGTTCTTAAAGAAAACACCTTCGACTTGCAGCACAACACCACCCTCCGAGCAGGATGTTTCCAAGGCGTCGAGCAAGTCATTGGTCAGGGGCTCATCCACCGTCGATTCATTGAGAGTTACTTGGCGGGCAAAGGAACCGGAATGACCGGTGCTCCCTTCCAGTACCATCTCCCAGACGGGATCAAAGGCCCGTCGTCCACCCCATGAGAACTGCCAAACACTTCGCTCGGGAATTCCTTGTTCGGCCACTCTCCGATAGAAGGGAAAATCGATAATGTTCAACCTTCCTTGGGGGAGAATAAGAAAACGGTCATAGGCCCCACGCCAAGTGGGGGCGTCCATGCCGGTTCCTGGGGTATTGGTGCTCACCCAGAAGGGCATTCTGTGACAATTGCCGCAAAGGTTTCCGCCTGGTGTTCCCCCAACATCACCAGTGATATGAAACAACTCGAAGCCTTCCTGTGCACGTTCGGATAACTCGTTATCAAATGCGCGGCGCTGTGCGGGCGGGTAGGTGACGTTGAGCAAGAACTTCGCCATGTCATCGCGCTCGGATTTGGAGAGCAGACCGGCTTTGCCTTCGTCATTCTTTGTTTCATCACCCACTCGTGCCATGGTACTGGCGAGGCCTCCATCGATGAGGTGGCGTGTTTGCGACTCGGGCTTGTCAACGCTGCTGTTGGGCTTCACGTGGCGGCGTATGCTGGCGCTGTTGATGCCGCCGTATGGGTCGCCAGGAATTCCGTCCCAGTGAAAGGGGGCGGTATCGCGCAGGCCGCGTATGGGCATGGTCGAACGAGGCATGATCTGATTGCCGCGTGTGACGATCGGGGTGTCGAGCACCCAAAGCAGTTGATCGGTGTGGCCATCAGGATGGCAACTGGCACAGGAGAAAGTGGCAGTGGTGGAGGCCTTGGCGGTGTTGAAGGCAATGCGGCCCCGCTTGAAATCCGGATGCGTGGGATCATGCAGCGTGATGGACGCCTCGGTCTTGGGCGCGGTGCGGTCAGTGATGTTGACGACGGACACCGTGTTAGCCACAGCGTTGAGAACCCATGCGTGATCTTCGTCTAAGGCAATGCCACGCGGTACGGCACCGACAGAGGTGCGGCCAAGAATTTTTCCGGTAGCAGCGTCGAGAGTGAAAAGTTTATCCGAGCCGGCGGCTGTAACATAAAGTGTTTGGTCATCGTCGCTCACCTGAACGGCGAATGGTGTAGCCAGCGCATCCTCACGCTTGGGCTGGTTGGGCGGAAGCGGCTCCAGGTTGATGAACTCAGGTTTCTGAGCGTCATTATCTCTGAAGGAAACGCGGGTAATCTGGTTGAGAAAGGCCCGGTTTTCCAGTTCCTTGAGCCCGTGCTTCTTGGTTCCTGAACGACCATTGACCTCGTTACGCGCATCAGTTTGGGCGATAAAGACTGTGCCTTCCGAATCGACCGCTAAACCGTAAAGCAGGGTGCCGAGTGTGCTGACGGTCTTAACAAGCTGGTCGGTCTTGGTGTTGAATACATACAGGTCTCGGTCCGGCACGCGTGGGTGTTTTACGATATCAGTTTTGTGGCCGAGAGAGAGGACGTTATTGTTGGCAATGGAATGCTCATGGGCATTGAAGGTGACCAACTTACCGTCAATCTTGTACCCGCCCGAAAGCTGCGTCTTGTTGTTAGATTCGAAGGGGATGACGTAAAGTTTTTCATTACGCACCACAATGGCTCGGGGGTCTTGGGCAGTAATATTCAGATGCCGTCTCACCTTGCGTGAGCGCACATCAATAATAGCAATTTTGTTTTCTGAAGACAGCGCAACGTATGCTTTCTCGTTATTGGCAAAGGCAATGCCGACCGGTTCATCAAAGCGGGTGGCTTTGGCTCGCAGATCAAAATCCTGAACCGTATCGACTACGCGCAGGTAAGTGCGGCTCTCGGGATTAGTGTCGATGACGCTGACTGAGTCGGACACGTGATTGGCCACCCACAACTCCCGGCCGTCGGGGCGCAGCGCGAGGCTCACCGGATCGATCCCTACCGGAATGCGGCGGATGGCCTTGCGCGTTTTCGCGTCGATAACATCCACTGAGTCCGAAGGGGTGTTCGCCACAAACACCCGGCCTTCATGCGCGAGGATCGGTCGGGCATGCGGACTAAGGAAAGACGGGTGCCCAATCTTCTTGGGTGCGGCGGTGAGGGAAATCTGAAATGCTGCAAGTAGAGTAAGGTAAAAAATTTTCATTTGTGTATTCACTTCTATCCTACATTGATTTGTTTTGGGGTAGTCTCAAGATTCTTACTCTTACAATACATGGGATTGGAATCGAGCTCAAGTTGCTCAGCATACTTTCGGCTGACTACAATGACAGCATCTTCTTTGAGTACGCGGTTAAGCTCTCTCAATTTGACTCCTACAAAACTAGAAGCTCCCTTAGTCTTGCTCATCCCTTTCTTTTCATTCGAAGTTTAAATCTTCCTTGGGTTTGTACGTGAAGTTCACGTTCTTCAATGCGCTGTTCCCAACTTGGACAGTTTGTTTATTTTCACCGAACGACTCGTGCCAGGTGGCCAGCACGTATTCGCCGGGGGGAAGGTTCTTGATGGAGAAACGCCCCTGCGCGTCCGTGACGCCAAAGAAGGGATGTTCCATCACAAAAATGAACGCGCGCATCCAACGGTGATAATCGCACCGCAATTCGATCGGTCCTTCCTGATCGCTAAACCGCTTTAAGCGGTCCGGCGTACCGGCCGGCTGGGCGATGTTGAACGGGCGGTTTTCCTGTGAGAGGGAGCGGACGTTGTGAATGATTGGATCGCTATTGCGCATGGCGAAATCCTGACCGACGAATAAACCCTGAATGCGTGGGCGAAACATCGAGCGCTGCTGATCCAGCAGGGCGGCCTTCTTGGGCGCGGTGTAGGTCTTGCCAGCGGGTAATCCTTTGCGGATGTAGACGAACACGTTTTTGATCTCGCCCTTGGCGCTGACCAATTCCACCTCGTCGCGCGGATAGGGTTTGCCCTCGTAGAGCTTGCGGCTCTCAGGAGTGAGCGGGAGCGGTGGGCGTTTGGGTTGTGGGCCATCAAGCTTGATGACGCCGGAAATGTCCGCCCCAATCGCAGTGACGGCGGACAGGAAGAGTAGGGTGAAAGTGCGCATGATTATTTCTCGTTGTTAGCCACGTATTCCATGATGCGGACGAAGTGCTGGCCGGCGTTAGGCATTTCCGGATCCGCTTTACGTTTCTCCTGCCACAGGATGTGGATGCGGTGCTTTTGATTTTCAGTGAGCTTTTTGTATGTGGCATCCACATACGGCTGGTGCTTGCCGTTCAGATAAGCCTCCGGGAGTCTGGTCTGGGCAATCTTTTGCAACAGCTTGGCGTTCGGGCCGGTGTAGTTGACCGGACGCGGTTGCTCGTAGGTAAGCTTGCTGCGGTCGGGCATGTAGCCCTTGAGCTTGCGGCCACCGGCGTCACTGAGGTCGTTGGGCTCGATTTTAATAATCGCACCGTAGCCGGTTTCCATGTGGCGCGACGGACCGCTGGTGGGAGTCCACACATTGCCGTCGGGATCGAACTCAATTTCGCGCGTGTAGCTCACGCGGTTGGGCAAGGGGTAGGTGACTAAGATTTCAGTTTTTGGATTGAACCGGTGGATGGTGTCGTCGCCCGTGCCGCAGATCCACACCATGCCGTCGGGGGCGACATTCAAAGCATAGGGGATCTGGTTGTCCTTGTTCGGTAGATCGTACACGACCCACTTCTCGGTGGCGGGATCGAACTTGGCAAACACGCCGGAGGCGAAGCCCGGCACCCAGATGATGCCATCGGGCGCCACGTGCAAGCGGCGCGGTCCGCGGAAGGGCGGGTTCCATTCCTTGATGTCACCATCGGTTTTGCTGGGATCAATACGACCGATGCGGTTGCCGTTGAGCTTGCTGTACCAGATCATGCCGTCGACCGGTGAAAAATCGATCCCGTAGGGCGTGATACCGCGGCTCTCGCCCTTGCCGGCGGCCACGGCCTGATGGGCACTCAATAGGTGATATTCCTTTACGTGCTTGGTTTTCGGATGCAGCGAAAATACCGAGTTGCGGCCGGCGTCCGTGTACCAGATGAGCCCCTCGGGATCCTGCGGGTTTACACGCAGTGTGTGCGGGTAGCCGCCGCGCTTGGCCGGGGCTTCAGCACTGCTGTACACCTCGAACTCTTTCTTATGGATGTCGTACTTTGCCATCTGCCCTGAGGCGCACATCGTCACCCACATGTGACCATCGTTGTCCGGCTCGATGGAGTGCGGGCCATGGGAGCCGCGCGGGAATTTTCGGTACACCTGCTCATCGGTCTTTGTGTCCACGGTGACCATGTATCCTTTTGTGATGTTCAACGCATAGATCAGGCGGCCATCGGGGCTGAGGTCGATGTCGTGGTATTGCGACTCGTAGCGCTTGCCCATTTCCCACCAGGTAATCTTCGCCTTGGCAGCTGCGCCTGTGGGCGCTGGCGGCGGCACATACTTCGGCCATTTATCAACGGCGTCGCCTTTGTAGGTATCCATGATCCGTTTTACGATGGTGCGCTTGGTATGGGGGTAAAGGGCGCCAAAGCCATCCATTCGGCGAATCATGGTCTCCCAGTCCACGGGTTCCTCCGGCGAGCGAAAGCCGACCGTGCCGACTTGGTGGCAGTAGCTACAATACATCTTGAAGTTCAGCTTATCGCGGTGATTGTCGAATTTGAGCATGCCGAAGCCGCTATCGGCCGTACGTTGTCTTTCCAGCTTCCAACCGGTAGCGGTCGACATCTTGATGTCGATGCTTTTGGAGCCCGCGGTTACATCATCAAGCCAGACATCATTCAGGCCCTTTTGTCGGGCGCGCACGCGGTAATCCTTGTCGTGCAGGTCATCAATGGCATAGGTGCCGTCGGCGGCGGTGAATACGCCGGTGGCCTTGCGGTTTTCGGTGTCATGCGCAGAGACGAATACGCCGCCCACGCCTTTGCCGTCCTGCGTTACCGTGCCGCGGATTTCTATGGCTGACGCTAACGAAACCGAGAGCACCAGTGCCAGGATAGTGAAGTGGAGTTTGGTTTTCATGTTAATCCAGTAGGGTATTCAAAATCTTTGCGTTCAGGATAAGTTCTCGGAAGGCCTTGTCGTCAACGTCGTTGAGTTGCTTGAGGAACGCCTGCAGGTGAGTGAGATCCATCTTATTTAAATGGATGTTGCGGTAGGCCTTCGGTGCGTTTGATGACTTTGCGGCGGCAAGCTTGGCCTGTAACGCCTTGGAAAGATCGATCTTGCGCTTAGTCAGATTGCGCAGGGAAGGCGTGGGCCGCGGCCGACTATCGACGTTGAGCTGATGCAGTTTGAAGTCGGTAAATTTATCCGGTGCATGGCAGGTGACACAATTGCCGTTGCTCACTTTGGCGTCGGTGCTAAGGAAAATCTTGTAACCGAGATAAGCTTCACGGGTCATGCCTTGCGGCAGCTTGATCAGGATGCGCCCTTCCTGATTAGCAAGCCGACTGTAAACGCGAGCAGTGAAATCCAGGATATCCTCGCCTTCATCGGCTTTAGCGGGGATGCGATTCAAATAGGTGAAAGCGTCGTATGGGGCACGTTCCTGGGTGTCCAGTCGGTGAATTTTTGTTTTTTGCTCAATGGATTTCTCCGGAGATTTGCCGGGCTTTTTATCCGCGCCAGTCAACGGCCCGGTCAACATGATCAAAACGCCAAAAAAACAGAGCCAAATCGATGTGTCAGTTCGTGTCATGCTGTGTGATTAGTATATATCCCATGGTGACAAAAGGTTACGGTGACTGCCTTAAAAGTTTTGCACAAGAAAAAGCCCGTAACATCAGGGCGTTTCCGGCTTTATCTAGTTGGAAGGACGCAGGCCCGGGCGTAGCGTTGGGCGTGTCCAATTTGCCGATGAATTTGTCTGACGACTTTATCCTGGAGCTGACACAGTGCCAGCAGCGGTTATATGGCTATATTTTTCGCCGCATGGCCAACCGTGATCAGGCGATGGAAGTGCTGCAGCAGACCAACCTCGTCCTCTGCCGCAAAGCTGATGATTTCGAGCTTGGCACCAATTTTAACGCCTGGGCCTCCACCGTCGCCCACTATCAGATTATGGCGTACCGAAAATCCATGGCCCGGGAACGGCTGGTGTTTACCGATGATGTGTTTCATGTGATCGATGATCGGGAGGACGATGCCGATCAACGCACTGAGCACATGCGATTGCTGCGGCATTGCTACGGAAAATTATCCAAGGCCAATCAGGCCTTTATGAATTTGCGCTACAAGGATGGCCTGTCGGTGAGGCAAATGGCCGCGGAAGTCGGCAAACAAGCCGGCGCCGTGCGGGTGCAACTGCATCGACTGCGCCTCAACCTGAAGGAGTGCGTACGCCGGCAACTGAAAGAACAAGAAGCATGAACGAACAACAACCCCCATGGCGTGATGAACTCGATACGCTGCTCGGCCGATTGGTCGATGAGGAACTCTCCGAGACCGAGGCTGCGCGTCTGAATGAAATTCTGCGTACCCAGCCCGAAGCGAAGGCGCAGTACCACGCCTATCTGGATGTGCACGAGGATCTGGAGACACAGTTTGCCGTGCCGGATTTCAGTGCTTTGGATGCCACAACTAAGCTCGTTGAAAAGCCGGTTAATCCAACTTATATAAAACCATTACTCGCAATGGCAGCAATGGTTTTAATTGGACTATTTGTTAACCTTTTAGTGACGCAACCCGAACCACTGCTGCCTGAGGCAAGAGACGTGGTAAAAGTGTCCAAGCCGATCGCCCTTATCAAGGCCCTGAGTGGTTCGCTAGTCTATACCGGCGACCGAGGTCTGATGAGCAAAGACCTAAAGGAAGGTGATTCTCTGGAGGGTGGTACAATTGAGGGTATGACGCCCGACGCTTGGTTTGAATTAGAGTTTTCTGATGGTTCTACGGTTATGATTACCGGAGTCTCTATGCTCACCTTCTCTGATGAAGGTCAAAAGAAACTGCGCCTTAAGGAGGGCGGGTTTTCTGCAAATGTGAACCCACAGCCCGAAGGCAAACCCATGCTTGTTTTGACTCGGACCGCCCTCTTTGAAGTTATGGGTACACGGTTTAGCGTGGATGCTGCGGCTACTGCAGCGACACTTACCGTGAGCGAAGGCCGTGTGAGGGCAACACGTTTGAGTGACAGCAAATCAGTGGAAGTGAGTGCGCAACATCGTGTGGTGGCTTCTCAGAATTATGAGTTGATTCCAGAACGCCTCCCTGATTCGGTGTTCACTTGGCAAAGCCAATTTGAGAGAGGTAAAAAGCAAGGGAATGGGGATTGGATTCCGGCACAAGGCAATGAGCCGGCTCATCTTAGAGCGATACCTTACACGATTGATGCTAAGTTAGACCCGCAGCAGAGAACGCTCTACACGATCTCAACAAAGGTTACTCAGGAAGATAGTCCTTCTGTGATTCTTACACCCGGCTCGAGAATTCGTGTGCAAGGTAAAATGGATAACCCACACAAAATCTGGTTTGGCCTGACCTTACGTAAACCGGATGGCGGTTTTGCCGGTCACTTTCAGATTATTGTGCCGGCTGAGCGGTTTCGTGCCGGAGAGGCTTTTGATATTACTCTAAACCCTGAAGAGTATCACTTAGATCCTTCATTAAAGAAGTGGGCTGCAGATTTGTCAAAAACCCCCTTCAATCTCGAAATTGGTTCTCTTTGGTGCCATTCCCTTTGGGATCCAGTTGGCTTGCAGGTTCATAAGATGGAAATTATTCCTGTTCAGGAATAATGCTACTTAGATTCATTCGAAATAGCAGTTTTTCCCGAGGCAATTATTTCATCCGGGAAAACTCCAGCGGCTTGAGGTAAAGCCGTTGTGTTTCTTCGGTTAAAAACCCACGGACCTTTTTCTCAGCGGGATCCGACTGTAACGCTTTCCAGTTGAGGTCCGCCTGGGTGCGGCTGGAGTGGCGGTGGAGGGTGTACATAGTGTTTTCGGATTCGGGGCGGTCAAAGGCGAACCAACTTCCCAGAGTGCGGATGCCGTGCTTGTGATGCAGGTTTACACCTGTATCGCGGTGGTGTTGGTGGAGGGCGGCCAGCTTTCCCTGCGCGGCGGTATGGATGCGCAGCTCATATATGTTGGGATTATTGCTGCGGGTGGATTCGTTGAGGAATTTGTTGGGCGTCAGAAAAACACTCTCTGGACGGCCACTGAGGAGGCGCTGGAATTCAGGCTGCTCCAGCACGCCGCGCTTCCATTCGGGGTCGTGGGTAAAGGCATTCCAGTTTCGATACGCGGCATAGCGGGAGGGATGCTTGAGAATGTACACGAAGCGACGCTTCTCCTTAGCGGTGCCATCGG
>Ga0208127_1001120_pt1 | contig 13546 bp, 10 predicted proteins | sample ETNtaG_6_FD_185751 | JGI IMG/M metagenome (GOLD analysis project Ga0208127, IMG submission 185751) | Marine microbial and viral communities from oxygen minimum zone, Eastern Pacific Ocean - ETNP201306SV45 (SPAdes) (version 2) | ecosystem: Environmental > Aquatic > Marine > Oceanic ...
GCTTCTTTCGAGCCTTGGACTTGAATCCCATGAAATACCCCGATATTATCCACGATTAGAAGGTTGCCTCTTCCCATTCGATATCGAAGGGACCTCCAACCTTTGCAATTGAAGCCCGCCTGTCTGGTCCAACACCAACTGAGACAACTGGAATTCCACTTAAGGCCTCAATTCTATCTACGATATTTCTAACCTCATCCGGCATTGCATCATATCCTGTGCCATCTTTTCTACTACTTTCAGCCATACTAATCCAGTCTTCATCGGCCATTGAAGGGAAGCCTGGGTGTGTTTCGTAGATAGCAACGCACCTTTCAACATCTGAGGCACGGGTTGGGAAATGCGTAATCGGTTTTCCATCCAATTCATACCCAATACATATCTTAATTTCGTCTAAACCACCTAAGACATCTAATTTTGTCACAACCAAGCCAGTATATCCGCTAACTCTGTGTGCATCTTTGAGGGCTACAATATCTAGCCATCCTGTCCTTCTTGGTCGACCGGTGGTAGTTCCAAACTCATGGCCCACTTGGGCCATATGTTGACCTGGACCCTCGTCTAGAGAAAGTTCACTTGGGAAAGGCCCATTTCCAACTCTTGTACAGTAGGCCTTTGTAATACCAAAACATTCTGTGATGTGACCTGGGTGAATTCCCGCTCCGTGAGTGGCATTTGCCCTACCTACAACGCTTGATGTAACAAACGGATAGGTTCCTTGGTCAATGTCAAGTAATGCTCCTTGGGCGCCTTCTAGAAGAACAGTTTCACCATTTCTTAGGGCCAAATCAACCATTAAACCAGTGGGCTTGATTGCATGCCCGAATCGATCTAAAATCCATTGTAATTCTGAACTCAATTCAGATGCGCTGATTTCTTTATTGTAACCGACTGTTTCTAATTGCTTGTTCATTCTAGCTACGGTTTCATCAATTGCTGCTTGATTTGCAAGAATTTCTTCAATATCTGTGAAACGAATCCCCACCCTTTCAATTCTGTCTCGATAGGCCGGGCCAATTCCTCTTCCGGTAGTGCCAACTACCTTGTCTGCACTATCGTAAAATTTGTGGAAAGGAAGTATTACACTGGCTCTTTCACTGATGAATAGTCTGTCTCCTTCGGGCTTTTCTCCAGTTAGATTCTCCCAACGTGAAAGCTCCTCATCTAGCACCCAAGGGTCGATTACCATACCATCCCCTAGAACAAGATTGCATTCTTTTGAGGTAACTCCAGATGGTATTTGATGAAGCTTCAAAGTAGTATCTCCAACTACTATTGTGTGGCCTGCGTTATTTCCACCTTGGAAGCGAACTGCCCACGTTGACAAAGGGGCAAGTTGGTCTATCGCCTTACCTTTGCCTTCATCGCCCCATTGGGCTCCCAGCACTACCGTCGCAGGCACCGTTGTGCTGTGCTTGACGGAGGGTGTATGAAACCATTGGTCGGCCAATGACTCTAATTTTCTCGTCCTTCTTTGTTGGGAATGGATTATGAAGGGGAGTCAGGTCGGCGCGCTTGTATGGCTCAGCGCTTCCCAGAGGCAGAAGGACGTCTGCTCAACAAGTGGATTTGTATGAAGTGCAGTGCTACTCACAGAGGTACAAAGGTTCGTGCTTGTCGTAAGTGCGGATATACAGGGCTTCGAAAGAAGGCCGCGGAAAGAAGATCTGCGTGATTATTACTTTCATGCGAACCTCAACTGTTTTCAAGGTCAATCCTGACGACCGATTGTGCTCAGTATAGCACTAGAAGGATTTGCAATCAGTTTGGGCCTTATTGTTGCGATAGGTGCACAGAACGCTTTTGTTTTGCGACAGGGGTTAATCCGCTCACATATTTTTGTCGTATGTTGTATTTGTGCAATTTCTGATGCTACATTGATTGCCGCTGGAGTCCTTGGAGTTGGGGCATGGTTAGCCGAATATGAACAAGGGGCTTTTTGGATTTCAATGGCTGCAATCGCTTTCCTTGTTGTTTATGGAATCCTAAGGGTGAAATCTGCATTAGACCCCCAAGCAATGTCTATCTCAGAAAGTGGAGAGGATAATCTCTCTACAGTTGTTTTTACAACATTGGCATTTACTTGGCTAAACCCACATGTATACCTAGACACCTTGGTATTGTTGGGAAGTGCATCTTCAAGATACGATGGACCTGAACGAGAATTTTTCGGCATCGGAGCTGCTCTTGCTTCATTCATATTCTTCTTCAGTTTAGGATATGGAGCAAGGTTGCTTTCTCCATTCATGGAGAACCCAAAGGCTTGGAGATATATTGACGGAGGAATTGCAATTGTAATGTTTACAATTGCTTTTACCATAGCTTTACCATTGCTCTAAGTTTGTTTTACTTCGTTTAATAGAGCCTCTAAAGCGGTTTGAATCTGTAGGCAAAGTGGACCGTAGTGGATTGGTAAATTTGCATCATTGAAAATTTCGTCAAGGATACTTGCAGTCATACCAAGTCGAATATCCATCTCCTTATCTTTATTCAACAACCATTTCTCAACTGCATCTCGAACTGAGTTACGGATGTTACGTGGAACTTGAGTGTCCTCTAACTGACCGAGAACTTGGGCGATTTGTTGAACACGCGTTTCTATGTCAGACATACGATGCCTCCAGTGGCCGACCCACCGGCGACCCCTGTTTAAGCACATCCCTGTCATCTTAGAATTTCGATTTATGATTCAGATGACCATGTGGCCCAAGGCATGTCCGTATTTGCTGCACCTTCTCCTGCCCCATTAGATGCTAAGGAAATCATACCAACAGATGTATTTGGTTTGATTAATTGCTCAATACCCCACAACATTCCAGATTGAAGTTTTTCAGGGGATAGAATTTCATTAGCCATAATTTGTTGATGGACTTTGTATGAAAGTAAGGCAGTTGTGATAGCTTCACCAACTCCAGTGGCAGCGACACCCAGACCCTCTTCTACCCAAAACCCACATCCAGGTAATGGGACATCCCCCACGCGACCTGCGGGTCTGTATGAGGTACCACCTGTACTAGTGGCTGCGGCTATCAGTCCAGAGGAATCACGGGCAATTGCACCAACCGTATCTGTATCCAATTCAGGCATTTGCCCACCTAATTCACCAACGTCACCTTTCTTTCCTTTGGGTGGCCTTCCCACTACGGGAGTATTTGGATGTCCAAGTTTATCGGCGTAGGTTCGAGCACCCGGACCCGCTAAACCATTGATTTCCTCATTTAGGAGGTCGACACAAATGCGTATTGGGTTTGGGGTATTTTCCATAACCGCAACAAAACCCATTCTACCATCAGATACCTGCAACGAGGCATCGGTAAGGACTGTTCCATCATTTCTCATGACACTCCCCGTTCCTGCATTAAACACAGGATCATCTTCGAGTATAACACAAGCCTCAACTGCGGCCTGAATTGCATCTCCTCCTGAGTCAAAGACTGTGCGAGCAGCCTCAATTGCGGGTTGAAGATTTGACAACCTCTCTGGGCCAGCTCCTGCTCCTCCGTGGACCACTATTGCTGGCTTCGGCATACAATCCCCTCACATATGGGAGCAAGACGGGATTTGAATTAGGCGATGTAAAACCTAGCCAAAGAACACTCAAGCAGAGGGTTGTGTATCTGGGCCACTTGAGATTGTGTCAATCACATTTGCTAGTCTTTCTACAAGGCTCACCTTGTCTTCAGCACCGACTAATGCATGCTGAAGTACTTCGTCTAGAGAATCGACTGGGAGAACTTCAACCATCGATTCATACTTTTCATCAATTAACACATCTTGCAAATTGCTACGGGGTATGATAACCCTCTCTATGCCTGACTTTACGGCTGCTTCAATCTTAGCTGAAACTCCTCCTATTGGCAAGACTTCACCTCGTACGGAGAGTGAGCCAGTCATAGCCATATTTTGGTCAATAGGCACTCCTTCAAAGGCACTAATTATCGCAGTTGCCATTGTAATTGAAGCGCTATCTCCATCCACATTGTGAGTCCCAGGAAACTGTACATGTAAGTCGTAATCTTGGATGTCTTTTCCAGTCAATTTCTTGACAACTGCACTTATGTTTGTCACAGATTCTTTCGCCAAATCAGACAATCCTCCCGTGGCGATGACTTGTCCTGATCGTCCCTGTGCAGGGGTTACCATAGCCTCTACAGGCAATACAACTCCGGAGTAATCAGATAATCCGGAATCAGCACCGAGGACTGCTAGTCCATTTACACGACCGATTCTTTCACCTCGATTTACTAACATTGCATATTCTGATTGTCGCTCGAGATATCTATCGGCTACTTGCTGCTCCAATGGTTTTGCGATCGCTCTTGCACGTACGATGTGCTCACCCAAAACCATGGGTGATTTTTCCTCGGATGCAAGGTCGCCAGCAATTCGAACTAGCCCTCCTAACTCTCGAAGACGAAGAGATAGTTTGCCTCGACGACCACTTCGTCGTTGAGCTTCTTTCAGTACAAGACCAATGGCGCCTTTGTCAAAGTGAGGGATCGATTTCCCTGTGTCTTTGCGCATCTCATTACGTACTTCTTGAGCGATGAATCGCACTAACCTTCTACGGTTTCTTTCAGTGTCCGGCATATCTGTATTGACGTATACTTCGTATCCATATCCTCGGATTCTGCTTCTTAGTGCTGGGTGCATATTTTGGATACTATCCAAATTTCCAGCTGCAACTAGAATGAAATCAGTAGGGACAGGTTCTGATTTTGTCAGTGCTCCACTGCTCCTTTCAGAACGTCCTGAAATTGATAGTGCCTTTTCTTGCATTGCGACTAGAAGGGCTTGCTGCTCTTCCATTCTTAGCATTCGAATCTCATCCATGTATAATACGCCCTTATTGGCTCGATGAACAGCCCCTGGCTCAACTCTCTCATGAGCAGGGGTTGCCAAATCCGCTCCAGATTGAAATGGATCGTGTCGAACATCGCCAAGTAGGGCACCGGCGAGAGTTCCTGTTGCATCGATAAACGGAACTTCTTCGTTACGTTCATGCTTGACGAGTAGTTTAGGAATGTTGCCTTCTTCACCCGAATTTAGACGAGTTCGTAGGAAGAAATACCCGAAAACTAACAAGAATGAGCCAAAAATGAATGTTAAAATTTCTCCTGAGGAAATAGTTGCAAGGAGCAAGGCCGCACCGACAACTAATGCAATGAACAACAAAGTCCGATTAGTTCTCTCTCTTTGCTGCTTTATGTGGGCACGTCGCTCTGAAATTATGCTAGAACCTCTACCTGCAGGGACGGTTCGAATTCTTGGCTCATTCTCATCCTCATGATTTCGATAAACCAAAATATCCTCTAATTGTTCTTTGGGTAGAAATTCAGTCATTGAGCGAGCCAGCATGGATTTACCAGTACCCGGCTCACCCACCATTATCATGTGTCGACGCTGTTCTGCGGCCTTTCGTACGATGATGGATGCTGCCTCTTGGCCGATTACTTGATCGACTAATTTTTCTGGAATTGGAACTTCCTCTGTCGAGCCTATATCAAGTTCTTCTGCCCAAACCTCGACTGGAGTTTTACAGATTGGATCTTTATCAGCAGAAACTCCGAATGCAGCGCCATCTTCCCAAGACTCAAGCGGGTCTACGGGAGTCTCTTCTTCGCTCATGGCCTGACCCTCAGGGTTCTACGTGTCCTGCGCACCTTCTTGAAGGTGCGTTATTACTAATTCAGTAAATCTACTGCATTTCTCGGCGTCTTAAGTACTCTTCACCGTAGTAATTCCACTGTTCCATAGTCCAACCAGGAGGCAGTCCTTCAGGAGGTAATGGAGGGCCAAAATTCGGCGGTAGTGGAGGAACGATTTGAGGGCTAGATATAGGCTCTTGGTGTGCCGAATAATCAGCCTGATCTGAATAGTCAATAATTTCTACAGAGGGTGACCTTCTAATTTGTCTCTGTAACACGATTCCCAAGGCCAATACCAAGGCGATTGACAACATTAGGCCAGTTATCATAAATCCTGCAGTGGTCAATGACAGAGAATTTGCCTTGTCAGAATTATCGTCACTAGGCTCTTCCTCTACTGGGTCGATTGGCTCTGTTGCGTATGCCTTGAATTGATCTTGAGTAGCTCTGTCGAATCCGTTCTCGTCTACTGCATTTACTGATAGGGTCAGATAATCCCCTATACCTAGGCCATCTCCTCCATTAGCCAATACTATGAACGGACCAAGGTCGTAATATTTGCCATAGTCATTACAAATTCCAGTGATACTGTTACAAACATTCCAAATTACTTCGATATCTGAAAGTTCCATTGAATTGACATTGTCTATGGTTATACTTGGATTAGTACCAAAATCCTTAGTATCAATATTCACTAACAAGTCACCATTTCCTGCAGAATCTGCCCAAGTTAGAGGGAGGTCATCTACTACATTGATGGTGATAATTTCTGCAGTTGAAGCTCCGTGTCGATCTTCGGCAGTAATGGTGACAATTTCTTCTCCCGAATCTTCCCAACTCATAGTAGCCATTCCTGATATTGGATTGTATACCACAGCACCTGGGACAAAGGATGTTACAGTAATCCAAATTTCATCCGCAGGGTCATCAACATCTGTTACTAAACTGATTACATCAATTGTTATTCGGTCACCAGTCTGTAAAATTTCGTTGGAGAAATCTCCAACATCAATCACCGGAGCATCGTTAATGTTGTTTATGTAGAAGGTAATTACTGTATCAGATTCCTTGACTCCATCAGATGCTCTAACGACTATTTCTGCTAATCCGAAATTATCATCATTTACGGCTGCAACATTAAGGGTTTGATCAAAAATTGTCGCTGTGATTAACGATTCATCACTGATACTGACAATTGATAGGTCTAGTGTATTTGCAGGTACTGAGTTTCCATTATCATCAGTATCTGATAGGAATTCGGTCAGAATTAGGCTTGCTGAGCCTCCTTCATCGAAACCTTGAGTTGGCACACCACTCCATCTTGGCTGACCATTCTCTATGACATTGAATAGTAAGGTACCAGAATTAAAATCCTCTCCATCACCTATGGTGACAAAGATACCTTGAGATGCTGCATTACCGTGACTATCGTAGAAGATTTCATCGAATTTTATGTTGATTTCTTGAGTGTCCGAGTTGTACGAAATGAATTGAGGTGCATTGGAGTCAATCAAAAGTTCAGAATGAGGTGTTTCAGCGTCACTAACTAAACCGACTATAGACACAGTTTCTACGGTGTCTACCTTGACTGTTGGAATTCCATAGTAACCCTGGTCACCAGGTTGGAGGATTCTTGGAAGAGCATTACGCAACTCAAAAGCATTTTCTGTCACTACCCAATCAGAGGTTTGTCCTGAAGCATCGGCCCATTGCATTCTAACATCGTATATTCCTGATGGTGCTTGTAGTGGAGGTTGGATAGTGTGTATGTAACGAGAATTACCACCACTTCCAATCATCTCAACTTCTGTGACCCAAGAGTTAGCCCAAGAATTGTCCCCATGTAAACTGTAATGCAATTCACCACTCATGCTGGACATGTCATCAACAAGGTCATTTGCTAAAGCAGATGATTCAAACTGTATCTCTTCTCCACGTTCAACACTTGATGCTGCAACTACAACGGGACGGTTTGGAACAGGAGGCATGTCATGAAATGCTAAGTCTTCTTCGAGATTATTATCCGGCCTTCTGTCCGCAGTCAGGTCAGATAACCTAGCTCTGAATGTTGAACTGCCGGATGGATTCAGCGTAATGTCACTGGTATCAAAAATTGTAGAGTAAGTCTGAGTTCCTCCGATTGATAAAGAATTGATTTTGGTCCCGCCTAAGTGAACTTCAGACCCTTGATCAAGGTGATAAATGTCAATGTCACCGCCATCGCCGTAGGCTCCTTCGCCATTGTTAGCAATATCTACGACTAGTTCTAACTGGTCGCCTGAAACAAATCCATTATGCCCGTTTAGGTTATTCACTTGAAAATCAGTTATCCCAACATCAATCAAAGGTCCCATGTTACTATCTGTAGCGGTTAGAACATGTTCTGAACCCGATCCTGTGCTAGGTGCACCAGTCATCAAAGCGGCTACCACCAAAGCATTAGAATAGCCTCCACTAACCAATGCACTTGGAATTGACCAACTGTATGTCATTGGGTTGGAAGATGTTAAACTTACACTCTGGAAACCATTACCTGTACCTCCTGATTGTGAGCGATAATCTCCGCTATCCATTAACCACGATTTCCAACAATTATGGCCTCTGCTTCCATCTGCATAAGGGTATGAGTAACAGGTTTCTTCTGTCAGTGCTGCATATAGATAGATGCCTGAGGGAGCACTTCCAGAACCGATATACTTGGCCTCAATATTTACATCGAAATTGGAAGCGGATTCACTAATTGAAGCCTTCAAAGAATATTGACTTGTAGTTGCCGCACTCATACCTCCTCCACTTGCAAACATTGAATCATAGCAAGTGTTTGAACCACATCCACTGACTCGCTTATCCAAACGATCACCCCAATAAGAATCTGGGGCGCCGCTTGTTGTCCACGGCCAATCGTAACCGGCTGTATTTCCAGCTCTAGCAGTATCTGTATCGCCATACGAGACCGATTGGTATGAAATGTACACGTAATCATCTGGATGCTGTGATTTGATACTGTGGTGTGCAGGACTACCATAGGCATAGCAGAATCCACAGTTGTCCGAAGTTATGTATTGAGAAAATACAGGATGACCTGGGCTGTTGACAAAACGAGCCACCTCCTCAGCGGGTAATTCATCACGTTGGGAGGTATTTTCCTCGAATGAAATGAATCCAATCGCCGAGATTGTCAACATTAGTAATGCAACCGTAACTGTGGGAACCTGATTTACCCTAACTGCTAGACTCATCAAACTCTCGTCACTGCTTTGCCGTATAATGCTGCTGGACATGTGATTTATTCCAAAACACGACCCTACGGGTCGAAAAAATGCTAATGTTTGGAAACTAAGAAATCGCACCATGGATTTGAAAAAGATGATTTTGGTAAAACGGGTGAACCGGACATGTCCGAAATTTGCACATTTTCTACCCCTATCAACCTAGAAGAAAACATTGCAGTCTGTCAAGGTTAATTTGACCAATTGCCAAAATTAGTCAAACGAAGGTATTGAATCAAAGGTCGCGCCGGGTTTCAACTATGACCTCCAGCGAAAACGCTGATTGGATGGCTCTTAGGGAAGATGATGGTAGGGCCTACCTTGTCAATCGAGTTCCTGGCGAAGTGAAAATCAAGGGACTTGGACGATTTGACCCTGTTGAGTTGTTGAATGGTTATTCGATTGGAGATAGAATAAATGTTGGACATAAGTCACTAACAATTGTTGAGGCAGCATTACCAGAAGCACGACGAAACATGAATCGGCGAGCACAAACAATCGGAATCAAAGACTCGGGGTTCCTTATTTCTTGGATGGGAATTGGAGTCGGAAGTAAGGTATTGGAAGGAGGGCATGGTTCAGCAGGTCTTGCTATGCACCTTGCAAACGTAATGGGCTCAAAGGGGCAATTGATTTCAGTTGAAAATCGACCCGAACATGCAGAGGTTGGAAGAGGAAATATGCAGAGAATGGCCGAATTTTCAGCCGAATTCCCCAAGTGGAATCTATTGGAGATGGATTTGCAGGATGCGGTTGCCCAAGTAGAATCGATTTGTGGAAATCTTGATGCTGCAATTATCGATATCGCAGAACCCTGGACTGTTGTAGAAGGTATATCCAGCAATCTAAGAATCGGTGGTAGAATCGCTTGTTATTGCCCTACTACTGCGCAATTGGAAAAATCATGGAATGCAGTTGAGGCAACAGGACTAGTTGTGGAATTTGCTGGTGAAATGGTGGAAAGAAGATGGGCAAAAGCTGGGAAAGGAGGAGTAAGGCCAGGGAACCAGCCAATGGGCCACACTGCCTTCCTGCTAATTGCGGCGAAAATCGCACCGGTTGAAGAGGAATAAACGGCTTCAAAGTGTCTTCAATTGACGATTACCGTCTCCACCTGGCCCTATCCATTCGGGTGGTTTGTTCCCAAGAATTTCCTCAATTGATTGCATATCGTCATCATCCATCGAAAGTGCAATTTCGATACAACCTAAATTATCCCGTAACTGATCTGCAGTTGTAGCACCAAGCAGAATTGTAGATACATTTGGATTTTTCAAACACCATGCAAGAGCTAATTGAGCCGCGGTGCAACCCTTTTTGTTAGCGAAATCAACAAGATTGGAAACAATTTCGAATTCTCCACGTGCCCTTCTCTCCTCCAAATCCTGTAACATCCAGTCGTATCCTGCTTGTGTAGGACGTGAATCTTTGGGGATTCCATCGAGATATTTGCCAGTTAAGAAACCTGAACGAAGAGGACTCCAGATGGTTGTTCCAATGGAATAGGGGGGATTATACAAGGGGAAATATTCCTCTTCGAATCTTTGACGGTGAAGCATATTGTATTGTGGCTGTTCGAATTGCGGAGGTTCTAGACCCTCTGTCTTTGCAATCCAATATGCTTCCGTAATTTGTTGGGCTGACCATTCACTTGTACCCCAAGCAGTTGCTCTACCTGAGCGGACGACATCTGTCATGGCTCTGACAACGGTAGCTGTTGGTGTGAATGGATCAGGCCTGTGGCAAAATACCATGTCAACGTAATCTAATTGTAATCTTGACAGACACTTATCCATCCCTTCACGACAGTGTTTTACCGATAGCCCAGATTCGTTAACTCCAGACCCACCCCAGAAGATCTTGGTTGTAATTACTAATTCTGACCTTCTCCATTGTTCTGGGTTTTCGTCTTGTAATTCTTTCAGAGCAAGACCGAAAATCCTCTCAGCTTCCCCATTAGGATTGCCATAGGCTTCAGCATGGTCAAAACAATTGACTCCAGCATCTCTAGCAATTTGCATCAATTCCTTCGCAGTTGAAACTCCTTGGTCGCCTGATAATCTATCCTTTACCCCATATGTAGCCCAGAAACCGTAGGAAAGAACGGATACTTGGATTCCTGTATTGCCCATCATTCGGTAGTACATCGAGTCGGCGCTCATGCTCCTGTGTCGGGTATCGACTACTCAAGCATTAGTATGGAGCAAAGCAGACTCTCGATTCGATTCATAAATCGAAGACCTGACGGAAAGCCATGCGCGACAGTAGCGAATGGCACCCAACAGCTTTCCGTAGTCACACTATTGGACAGATTGTGGCTAACGGGGCGGATATGATTGGACAACAGGTCTCTATTGCTGGATATGCGGAGACTGTCCGAGGCCGAGGTGCGATTGCTTTCTTGATGTTACGAGATGGAACAGGACATATCCAGGCCTTTCTCAAGAAGGACAATATGGATGAAAACACGTTCACTGCGGTGCAATCATCATCAAGAGAATCAACCATCCAAGTGACTGGAACCGTGGCTCAAAAGAGACCTCCAAAGGTACCCGAAGGAGAACCTATTCCAGCTCCTGAGTACGAAATTAACGTAACTGAGGCTAACATATTATCATCTGCTGAAACACCACTTCCTGTCGGAATAACCGATGATGTAAATGTAGGATTAGATATCAGATTGGATAATCGACATCTCGACCTGCGTCGAGCCCATGTAAATGCAATGTTCCAACTTCGTAGCCGAGTACTACAATATGGGCGAGACCATCTTATTGGAGAAGGATTCCAGGAAATTAATTCTCCAAAAATCATTGCTAGCGCTAGCGAAGGAGGAACGAATCTATTCCCGATGATGTATTTCGACACTCCTGCTTTCCTTAGTCAATCACCCCAGCTCTACAAGCAATTAGCCGTTCTTGGAGGATTGGAAAGAGTATTCGAAATCGGGCCTGCATTCCGTGCCGAAAAGCACGACACATATCGGCATCTAAATGAATTCATTTCATTTGATATAGAAGGCGCTTGGATGAATGATGAAGATGTGATGGGCGTTCAGGAGAGAATGATTCACTATATATGGAGTCAAGTTGCAGCAAATGACCAGCACCTAATTGACGTGATCAATGAATACAGAGTAAGCCAGGAGAAGGAACCTGTGACTGTTGATATTCCTGAACTGCCCTTCCCCCGTATTGCATATTGCGATGCGATAGAAATTGTCCAGAAAGGGGGCGGAGATATTCAATGGGGCGATGATATAGAAAGTCACCACTGTGACATCATCGCCGCAGAATATCCTGGATTCCACTTCCTGCCGAGATGGCCGATGTCAATGAAACCATTCTATATCTTCCATGATGAAAATGAAAAAGGGTCCACAGGAGGCCAATTAAGCCGTGGTTTTGACCTCAACTATGGTCGTGATGAGATGACATCTGGTGGACAGCGAGAACATCGAGTAGATGTATTGGAACAGAATCTAAGAAACATGGATTTGGATCCAGCGGACTTTACCTTCTACACAGATGGGTTCCGCTATGGAGCACCTCCTCATGCTGGATGGGGGCTAGGAGTTGCCCGACTTCTGATGATTCTGACTGGCGCAGGTAATGTCCGAGAAGTTGTCCTATTCCCACGAGATAGGTCTAGAGTTACACCCTGAGATTCCAAAAGAGCAATTCAAGACCCTAGTGCCCATCCCAGTACATGGATCTTGACTTGGTCGGTAAAACCGTCCTGGTAACTGGCGGAGCGGGAGGTATTGGTCAAGCAATATCTAGGACTTTTGCTACAGAAGGAGCGAATGTGATTATTCATTACCACTCTTCTGAAAAATCCGCAAAAAAACTCGCCACTGAATTGAATGCCCACTCAATTTATGCAGATCTAAGAAACTCATCAGAGGTAGAAGAATTATTCAATAAAATCAAGGAAGAAATTGGCCCTTTGGACATTTGTATAGCAAACGCAGGATACTACCCTGAAACTCCCAACAAATTGTGGGAAATAGATTCTGAAAGATGGTCAAATACTATCAAATCAAATTTGGATGTTACAGTGAATACTGTAAAACAATTCTTGCTACAAGCAAACAAAACTCAGCCCACCTCCATCGTAATGATAGGCTCAACAGCAGGAGTTTTCGGTGAAGCAGGTCATTCCGACTATGCTACAGCAAAAGGAGCGATTACATCGGGACTTTTGCTTTCAATAAAGAATGAGATTTCCGGCATATACAATTGCAGAATAAATGCCGTAGCACCCGGATGGACTGCTACTGAGAAAAAACTAGAATCTGGAATAAATGATGAAACTAAGAAAAGAGCCACCACAACAATGGCTCTGAAAAAATTAGCCACCCCTGAGGATGTTGCAAATGCTGTAGCGGTACTGTCTTCAAACAAAATATCCAGCCACCTAACTGGAGAAATTATTACAGTTGCAGGTGGAATGGAAGGTCGTATAATTGACTAATTTGTATACATCGCTTAATAGGTACATCATCACAGCGTTAACTGTGAAATCTACCATACTAGTGGTAATGTGCAGTGTTTTGCTACTAAGCACTGTAATGGCTACTAGCAATTATCAAACCCAAGATGAGGGTGAGGTAGTCGTTGTAAGCGT
>Ga0208127_1001121_pt1 | contig 13540 bp, 12 predicted proteins | sample ETNtaG_6_FD_185751 | JGI IMG/M metagenome (GOLD analysis project Ga0208127, IMG submission 185751) | Marine microbial and viral communities from oxygen minimum zone, Eastern Pacific Ocean - ETNP201306SV45 (SPAdes) (version 2) | ecosystem: Environmental > Aquatic > Marine > Oceanic ...
CCGCCGGAAAACAGCAGCGCGATGAGGATAAAGATCATCTCTCCGGCAAACAGGTTGCCAAAAAGACGCAGCGAGAGCGAAACCGGCTTGGATACCAGGCTGACGAACTCAAGAAAGAAGTTCGCGGGCAGGAAAAGGATCTTGAGAATAGGGTTCTTCGCCGCAAAAGGCTGCATCGTCAACTCGGCCGTGAATCCCCCGATGCCTTTGACTTTGATGCTGTAGAAGACCGTCAACACGAACACGCCGAGCGCCATTCCGAAGGTGGCGTTGGGATCAGTGGTCGGCACCACCTTCATGTATTCGATGCCCATCAGTTTGGCGAGCTCAGGCAACCAGTCGACCGGGACCAGATCCATGGTGTTCATCAACAGCACCCACACAAACAGCGTGAGAGCGAGTGGCGCTACCAGATCGTTTTTGTGGGAGAAGGATCCCCTGACGTTATCGTCCACAAACTCCACCACCCACTCGACAAAGTTCAGCAGACCGCTGGGCACACCCGCGCTGGCCTTAACGGCCGCTCTCCTGAATACCCAGATAAAAAGGGCGCCCAGCAACACCGACCAGAACATGGTGTCCAGATGAATCGCCCAAAAGCCCATGGCTTTTGCTTCTGCCGCACCATGGGCAATGCCCCAGGTGCCATCCGGGTGCTGCCCGAAGGTCAGGTTCTGCAGATGATGCTTGATGTAGCCCGTTGTCGTCAGTGCTTCGCTTGATGCCATCTCAAAACGGTTCTCAAAAATCAGTTCGCCGGCCTCTCACCGACATCGTTTCTTTGGGCGAAGATCGCTCCGATTGTCGCGGCGATCAGTGTCGCCAGCAGTCCGGCCAGAAATCCCCCGAGTGCCAAATCCTCTACCAACCCAAAAGCCAACGCGCACAGCACGCCGGTAATCACCAACTTCCCAAATTCCGCCCGGTACAGATTCGCCAACGTCATGGCGCCCGACACATCAGTTGGGGCAGAAAACACCCGCCACACCGAGTATCCGTTCGCCACAAAGGCGATTCCCCCACCGAGAAGAGCCGAGCGGGCCTGACCGTCTGCCAGGAGCGCCAGCAACATCGTCGTGATGAGTGCAGCCGCACCGGCCGATACCAGCACCCAGCGAAGGATATCTCCCGCGCTGGCACCGATGGGCGCACGGACGGCTTCCGGTGCCTCTGGCATCGTGCCGATCTCTATCGGGTTAGGGGCCGCGACCAAACGGTCTTCCAGCCTTGTTTGACTGCAACAAAGCGCGCGCAGTATAGGATAGCGTGGGCCTATGGGTCAATGTATATCTACCGATAAACGCCTAAATATCGGGTCGGTTTTGGCCCACCGCCTGGCGGTTTTGGGGAGCGTTTTCAGCCGACGAGTTCGGCCCACCTTGCCTGGAGGCGGTCAAGATCCGTATACCCCGCCGCGAGCAGCCCGTAGCGCGACTCATCACCAGGCGATTGCCAGTGCCAGATCAGGCTGGGAAACCCGGTTACCCCGAACTCCCGCACCTTCGTGAGCTCATTGGCCAGTTGCTGATTCACTGCCGCTGAGCCCAGATCCGCAGCAAAACGATCTGCATCAAGTCCTGATTCTTTCGCCAGTGCAATCAGCGTGCTTTCGTTGCTTGGGTTTTTTGCGAGGAGGAAGTAGGCGCTCTGGACAGCTTCATACATAATTTTGCGCGCTTTCGGCCGTTGCAGTCCCGCGGCGATGACGGCACGGCACGCGGGATAAGTTGTTCGACGGGGCAAACATTCGTCCCAGAACGCGAAATTGAACCTGGCGCCGGTCCTTTGAGCAACAGCCCGCCAGGCCGACTGGACATAGTCGCGGGTTTGCGCATCCATGGGCTGTTCGGTATCTGGGGCCAATCCCCCCATCAGATCGACCACCACAACCTCATCGGGCAGCGTGGCCTGAAATTCGTCCCAGACCGGCCGAAAACCCCAGCACCAGCTGCACATTGGGTCGACAATCAGGTAAACCGTTAGCGCCATGAGTCAACCTTGCTTTATAGCCGAAAAACGAAAGGTGTCAGAAAATTGACCGCACATGGTACCCAAAGATGCGAAGGGATCCAGCCCGTATTTTCCGGGGATGTCACACTCGCTTTCTGCCACACACTGGTTCAAGAAAAACAAGACCGCCTGACGAGGCTCCGTCAGTTGCTGCGTTAATCCCGTGCAGTCGGGGTTGCCTGGCTGCATGCTAAGATTTCGTTTCAATTTCCTCTTGGTGGTTTTCTTCTGTGAACATCGAACGCGCCCGATTCAACATGATCGAGCAGCAAATCAGGCCGTGGGGCGTTTTGGACGGCAGCGTGCTCTCGGCGCTCGAAGCTGTTCCCCGAGAGGCTTTCGTTCCGCCCGCATTTCTTCACCTGGCGTTCGCGGATATTGAGATTCCGATCGACCACGGCCAGAGCATGATGGAACCAAAACTGGGTGCGCGGCTCCTGCAGGCCCTGGCACCCCAACCAGGCGAGAGAATCCTGGAGATCGGCACGGGATCGGGCTACGTCACCGCATTGCTTGCCCACACGGGCGCATCTGTTACCACGGTCGAGATTTATCCGGATCTTTTGGAAAGCGCCGCTAACGCACTGGGCACCATTGGCGTCGATAATGTCTCTCTGGAAACGGGTGACGCTTCAGCAGGTTGGTCAAAAGGGGATGCCTGGGATGGTATTTTGCTGACGGCTTCGGTGCCGCAACTGCCAGCCGGATTTGCCCAAAGCCTGGCGCCCGGAGGCCGTGCCATCGCAGTCATTGGCGAAGCCCCAGCGATGGAGGCCGTACGGGCAGAGCGCGATGGAACAGGTTCACTTTTAATGACTTCGCTATTTGACACCCAGCTCGCACCCATGGTGAACGCGAAGGACGCCCAGGTTTTTCAACTCTAAATTCCGGCGATAAAGAGATAAAGAAATGAAGGTCATCACGCGACGAGGGTTGCCGATTGTTGTCTCAATTGGGCTGGTGCTTATCGCCGGCAGGGCGGGCGGATCAGAGGATCTGGTCTACACCGTACAGGCCGGTGACACTCCCTGCGAAATTGCACAGAAATTTGGGATGAGTTGCACGGTCTTGCTGGAAGCCAACGGCCTTGGCACCGATCCCGTCATTTATCCGGGGCAGGTGCTGACCGTGACGGCTTCCGGCGCGATGCCAGAACAACCAGAAGCCGCGGTGGTTCCGGAGTCGGCAACAACCGCTCAAGACAGCACAAGCGTGGCTTCGGTCACTGCCGTTGAGGTGGATGAACCTGACACCAACGACTCCAAATCCGACCTACTCGCTGTCTATCAGTTGGCAATGGCGCAGGACCCCATCTTCGCCGCGCAAACCTATCGTTACCAGGCGGCCCTTGAACTCATCCCCCAATCGAAAGCCGCGTTGCGACCGCAGTTAAGCGCCAGTGGGAGCCACACCGAGGGCACTTCCGATACCTCGGAGGCAACTCACGCATCGATCGCACTCTCCCAATCGCTTTACAACAAAGGCAGCCGGATCGCCGTCAACCAGGCAGGCAAACAGGTTGACCAAGCTGAACTTGAGTTCGCGATTGCCTCGGCTGACCTTGTGACTCGCGTCGTGAATGTGTATTTCTCTGTCTTGGCAGCCAGGGACAATGTCGAACTCTCCCATCGAAACGAGCGCGCCATCAGGCGTCAATTGGAGCTCGCACAGGAACGCCTGGAGGTGGGTCTTGGGACCCGGACCGATCTGTTTGATGCTCGGGCGCGATTCGAGCAGGCGGTCGCAGACACCATTGAAGCCGAAAAACTTCTGGACGATTCGCGCCAGACGCTGGTCGCTCTGGTGGGTGAGGATATTGGTGAGTTGGAGACACTGCCTGATTCCGTCGCGCTTGGGCCACCGCTGCCGGACGACAGCGAAGCCTGGGTAGCCGAGGCTCTGGCGAACAACTTCAGCCTGAAAGTAAAGTCTCTCGGTATCTCACTTTCTGACCTAGAGATCGACCGGCAAAGAGCCCAGCGCCTGCCGACTCTGGGGTTAAGGCTGTCAGGAAATTACTCCGATACCTTTACCGGTGACGACTCAAGTGCGCGCGTGCTGTTTTCGCTCGACATTCCTTTTTACCAGGGTGGTCTGGTGGATTCTCGCGTCCGGCAGGCGGCGGAAAATCTCAACGCGGCCCGATACGATCACGAGGCAGCCACCCGGGAAATCCGGCGGGATACCCGGCAGACTTTCCTTGGAATCAAAAGCCGGTTGCGCGGCATTGCTGCGCTTAATGAGGCAGTTCGTGCCGGCGAAAATGCGCTCGTTGCGAAAGAGGAGAGTTTCGCTGCCGGGTTGACTACGAATATCGCGGTGCTTGATGCCCAAAGAGACCTTTTTAGGGCGGAGCGTGATTACCTCAAAGCCCGTTATGACTACATTCGTCAGATGCTCGAGCTGGAGGATTTAGCCGGCAGCCTGGATGAGGAAGATATCCAACGGGTCAATGCGCTTCTTGGGGACGCGGGCTAGGTCGAGCCAGGAGAGCGGATCGCGAAGACGATCCGGCGCTGCCCCAGTGGCGTGCTGAAATCAGCGCTTAGACGTTCTGTCTCACCGATCGCCACGCCCGACCCGGCAGGACCCAGCCACACCAAATCTGCACTCCGCAGAAGTCGTCCCCTGGCAGACAATCTTTCTAGCAACTGGTTGATCATGCCTGACATGTCGCGGGTGGTGGAAACAGCCGTCGCCCCGGCGAGTTTCTGCCCTGAGTGATCTGCCAATAACGCTTCCAGCGGCGCGCCAAAGAGGGTGACCCCCTCTTCTTTTGTAATCTGCCACGGCATCCCCATCACGATGTAGCGGACGCCTGTGTTGGTCATGGTCATGGCTGACCAATCCCCTTTTTGCTCAGACGCTAGCAGTTTGTCGCGGATGACCACGGTGGGAATCAGTTCGGAGAAGGACTCGTGCCATGGGGTAACTTCATCCATCGCCCCGATGCCCTTTTGCCCGACCCGCAACATCCACCCCAAATACGCGACCTGATCAGCACCTCCGGACAAATCCAAGGTGGCGCCACTGGAGGTAAACATATTCTCGAGCAGACACGACACCACCATGTCCTGATTAGAGGCAACGGTCCACCAATACCCCGCCACACCACCGTAATCGGGAGCGAGGTTCATCATTACAAGATCCTGAACCTCCACGGCCAGGTCCGGATCGATTTGTGGCAACAGATGGACCATCTGCTTTCGGGACTGGAATGCTTCTAATGCCTGGTCCACGGCGGCTTGACCAATCTCCGAACCAGACGCCGAGGACGCGCCCGTTGCGATTACCAAAGCGAGTGCTCCTGAACCTAAGACCCTCACGATGGGATAACTAAGCTTGTACACAAGCCCTTGACCTCAAGAATGGATACTGCCACCATGATGCCAATCGCGCTGCTCGGCATCAAGTGACATGCCGTATTGTCATCTTAGGAAAAAAACTGGTGACAGATTCTTCCAGACCCACTTCCAGCAGAATCACGATTACGGAAGCCAGTCGGCTTTTCGGCGTGTCCACCAACACCATTCGAAGAAGGGTTAAAAAAGGGCATCTGACGCCGTTTCAGCGTCACCAACCCGGAGGCCGACCAAGATACCTATTCGACGTCAGCGATCTCGTACGTGTGTTTGGCGAACCCAGTCGTCAGAATCCCTCTGAGAGCCATGGTGGTGACAGCGACATGCCACGGAACGTTCCAAATGAAGAAAGCATTGAAACCAAAGAGATTTTTGAAAGATTGAACTCGTTCCACCGACTAGAAAAGGAATACGACGCATTGAAAGCCAGATTTGAAGCCCAAAGCCGGCATCTTGAAGACCTGCAGCGTTTGCTCACCCCCCGACTTGAAGCGCCTCGCCCGATTGGTCAGCGGGCGGCACGATACCTGGGTGAATTGGCCCGAGCCTTTAAGGGGGAAAACCCATGATCACTGCCCAACTAAAAACACAAAAGCTTAGCGGTCTGTTAAGAGGTGCTTTGCTCGTTTTGGTGATGCTCTCGGCCCCTGGGGCCGCATTAGCGGAGCCGACACCAGATCCGTTGCAGCCCTTCAACCGGGCCATGTTCACGTTCAACGACGCAGTGGACCGGGTGGTTTTTCGCCCGCTTGCTGTTGGCTACCGGGCAGTACTTCCGCAGCGGGTCAGAAACGGTGTCAACAATTTTTTCAATAACCTGCGCGCACCAACGACTCTGCTCAATGACATTCTTCAAGGCAAACCTAACAGAGCGCAGGAGACGATCAACCGCTTTCTAGTGAACAGCACGATTGGGTTGCTGGGTTTCGTGGATATCGCCACCAGGCTTGGGTTTCCTGAGCATCAGGAAGACTACGGCCAAACACTGGCCGTCTGGGGGGTTCCAGCCGGGCCGTATATCGTTCTGCCGCTGCTGGGGCCAAGTACGTTGCGCGATGCTGTGGGAAAAGTCCCTGAGTTCTATATCGCTGATCCCCTATGGGAGCCTGATGACACGGCAGTCACCATCGCCCGGTTTGGCGTCCGAGCTGTTGATATCCGATCACGCCTTCTGGATCTTGATCGGGTGATCAAGATGCAGGTTGATCCCTATCTCTTTTTTAGGGAGACCTATCTTCAGAATCGCCAACGCGCAATTCTGGATGGCGGCCAGCCTGATCGCAGCGGCGCATCCGAAGATCTCGAGCAGAAATTGCTGGAAGAGTAGGGGAACCCCGCAGCATGGCTACCTGGGCGGTAGGAGATGTTCAGGGCTGTTTGGATTCACTGAAAATTCTTCTCGAGAAGGTTGGTTTCGATGATCAATCGGACCGGCTTTGGCTGGTGGGGGATCTGGTAGGACGGGGACCCGACCCGTGTGGCGTTCTGGATCTCGTCATTTCAATGGAAGACCGTGCGGTCTGTGTTCTGGGTAACCACGACTTGCATCTGCTCGCTGCGAGCTTTGGTCTTCGGCAGGTCAAACCCAAAGACCGACTCTCCCCAATCCTGGAACATGAACGACGATCGGAATATATAAATTTCCTGTTAAAACAATCACTTATATATTATTCACCTGATTTAAATTGCGTAATGGCGCACGCGGGACTCTATCCCTGGTGGTCACTTTCCGAAAACTTGAGCCATGCAAAGGAGGTCTCCCGTGCTCTTACTGGGCCGGACCCCAAGTCGTTTCTTGAAAACATGTACGGAGACAGTCCCACTCTCTGGGACGAAGCGCTTTGCGGTTGGGACCGCCTGCGCTTCATCACCAATGTGTTTTCGCGTATGCGTTTATGCGACGAAAAAGGCCAGCTTGATCTCAAGCATAAAGGTGGGTTGTCCGATGCCCCAGATGGTTTCTCTCCCTGGTTTAATTTTACTAATCCAGGGCTTTCAGACACTCGGGTGGTTTTTGGACACTGGTCGACCTTGGGGATTGTTAACAAACCCCCTTACCTTGGTCTGGACTCAGGTTGTGTTTGGGGGAGGTGTTTAAGCGCTGTACACCTTGAGTCCGAACACGTTAACATCATCTCGGTGCCTTGTGACCAGAACGCCAAGATCGACGGATAATGAATAACGCTTACGAAATCGACATTGAGGTGGAAACTTCCTATATGGCTGAACATTCAGAGCCTGAGGAAGACCGATATGTGTTTGCTTATACGATTACTTTGGTCAACCGGGGTTCTGTTGCTGCCAAGCTGCTCTCGCGCCGATGGATCATTACCGACGCAGATAACCGAACAGAGGAGGTTGAGGGAGAAGGGGTGGTAGGCGAACAGCCAACCCTTAAGCCCGGCGAAGGATTTCGTTATACATCAGGCGCGGTTATTGAAACGCCCGTCGGTACCATGCACGGCTCCTATAAGATGCTGGCCGAGGATGGTGAGACATTCGATACCGATATTCCCCAGTTTGTGCTGTCTGCGCCAAGGGTGTTGCACTGACCAAATATTATATAAGTACTTGATTTATATAATATTTTTTTCAATTAGACATCGAGATTGCTGACGGCAAACGCGTTTCTCTGAATAAAATCTCGTCTTGGCGCCACTTCCTCTCCCATCAGCACGGTAAATATCTCATCGGCGCCGACGGCGTCTTCGATCTGGACCTGCGAAAGCCGGCGTTGTTCCGCATCCATAGTTGTCTCCCAGAGTTGGTCTGGGTTCATCTCACCCAGGCCTTTGTATCTCTGAATATTGATGCCTCTTCGCGCCTCAGACATTAACCAGGAAAGCGCCTCAGCAAAACTGTCTGAATGCTGCTCGCGTTGGCCGCGTTTTACGGTGAGCGCTTTCCCGATCTCGGTCTCGAGTCGTTGCCCCAGGGACATCAGGGAAGCGTATTCTGTTGATCCAAAAAACTCTGCGGGGAACCTGCTCTGGCGGTAGCGTCCATGGCGCTCACTATCAACGACAAGTGTTGCTCCATCCTCCTGATCATCCCAGGCCACGCGGTAGGTTGCCCCTCCCGTATTCGCTTGGACGTTCAGCGCCTCACTTAATGTCTCACCAAAGGTCTCGAGCTCAGCAGGGTTTGTGATCTCTGGTAAATCAAGAGACGCCATTCCAGATAACGTCCAGAGCACCTCTGGCTGATAACGCCTTGCCATCCTCTGAATAGCGGTCTCGACCGCAAAATAATCACTGCAGATCCCCCTCAACACACTTCCCGTCAGAGGGGAATCCGGATTGTGGTCCGGAACGATCTGGGCATCCTCAAGGGCCAGATCCAGAAGCAGTTTATGGAGTTCGTCGTCATCTTTGACGTAAATCTCCTTCTTTCCGGAAGTCAGCTTGTAAAGCGGGGGTTGGGCAATATAGACGTGGCCACGCTCAATGAGTTCCGGCATCTGGCGGTAGAAAAACGTCAGCAGCAACGTCCGGATATGAGATCCATCAACATCCGCATCTGTCATGATAATGACCCGGTGATAACGCAGCCGACTGACGTCGAAGTCGTCTGTGCCTATCCCGGTCCCGAGCGCGGTAATCAACGTTCCCACTTCATCAGACGCCAGCATCTTGTCGAAGCGCGCTTTCTCCACATTGAGGATCTTGCCTTTAAGCGGCAAGATAGCTTGGAATCGTCTGTCCCGGGCCTGCTTTGCCGAGCCACCGGCAGAGTCTCCCTCTACCAGATAGATCTCACACAAAGCCGGGTCTTTTTCCTGACAATCAGCCAATTTCCCGGGAAGCCCGCCGATTTCCAGCGCGCTTTTTCGGCGCGTCATTTCGCGTGCTTTTCTTGCAGCATCTCGCGCGCGCGCTGACTCAACAATCTTCTCCATAATGCCGCGTGCTTCTGTCGGATGCTCCAACAGGAAGGTGCTCAAATGATCATTGACCAGAGATTCGACGGGACCACGAACATCTGAGGAGACCAGTTTGTCTTTGGTTTGGGAGGAGAATTTAGGGTCGGGGACTTTTACCGATAAAACCGCTGTCAGACCTTCTCGGCAATCTTCTCCGCGAAGCGCGATTTTGGCTTTTTTGGCGAACCCAGATTCTTCCATGTAGCGGCCCATGGTTCTGGTGATGGCAGCTCTCAACCCCTCCAGGTGAGTCCCGCCGTCACGCTGGGGAATGTTGTTGGTGTAGCAAAAAACATTCTCTTGATAGGAGTCGTTCCACTGCAGCGCGAGCTCAACGATGACATTATCTCGCTCATCGCGGATGTAGCAGGTGGTTGGGTGCAGAGCACTCTTCTTTCGGTTCAGGTGCGCAACAAAGGCCTCGATACCCCCTTTGTATTCGAAAATATCTTCTGTGTCTGCGCGCTCATCAACAAGCCGGTTTCGCACGCCGGAATTAAGGAAAGACAGTTCACGCAGTCTTTTGGCAAGGATATCGTGATGCATCACGGGATCTGAAAATATCTCCGGATCTGGCCTGAAATGCACCTCGGTGCCGGTTTTTTCAGTCTCACCCACTACCGACAAAGATGTCTTCGCGAGACCTTTTTCAAAATCCTGGCGGAATATCTGCCCATCCCTGTGGATAGTTAGTCTGAGGTGGGAAGAAAGCGCGTTAACGACCGAAACCCCAACACCGTGCAAGCCGCCTGAAACCTTGTAGGAATTCTGGTCGAATTTCCCTCCGGCATGGAGTTGCGTCATGATAACTTCAGCTGCGGATCGGCCCTCTTCCTCAATCATGCCGGTCGGGATACCGCGGCCGTCATCCGATACGCTAACCGTCTCATCAGCGTGGATCGTTACGTTTACCTCACTGCAAAACCCGGCCAGCGCCTCATCGATAGCGTTGTCCACCACCTCGAAAACCATGTGGTGTAGGCCTGTGCCATCATCGGTATCGCCGATGTACATACCTGGGCGTTTCCGTACCGCCTCGAGACCTTTAAGGACCTTGATACTGCTTTCGTCATAGATGGGGGGATTTGCCATAAATACTCCTAAATAGGGCCTGAAATTATATCATTTAGGCGGGCCCAAAGTCCCACAAAACGGCTATTTCTAGGGGTTTTTGGTTCCACGTGGAACAAGCCTTGGGAAGGCTGATCGATGTTCCACGTGGAACAATGGGGGCGCTTAGAGGCGCATCGGCATAATGAGGTAGAGCGTGTCGTCGTTATCGGGTTCGTGGAGCATGCATCCCGTATTTGCATCCTGGAGTTCTGCTTCCACTTGTTCTGTTGTTAGGGCTTTGAGGGCGTCCATCAGATACGTCACATTGAAACCGATTTCTACATCCGTTCCGGCGTAGTCGACGGGGATCTCATCTATAGCTTCCTCGTGCTCAGGGTTGTGGGCGCTGACCTTCAAACTTCCTTTGCTTAACTCCAGGCGGATGCCCCGGTATTTTTCGTTGGTGAGTACGGCGGTCCGTGCAAGCACCTCATGAAACTGTTGCCGATCGACTACCATTTTCTGATTAAGCACCTGGGCCATAACTGCCTTGTAATCGGGAAACTTTCCATCGATAAGCTTGCTGATTAGTGTCGCTCCGGGTCGTTGCAGGCTGATGTGGTTGCTGTTGAGCTCCAGCGTTATATCTTCAGACCCTTCGCCGAGGAAGCGCCCAAGTTCCGCCACAGCCTTGCGAGGCACAATGACCTGTCTTTGAGAACCAACGGACGACGAAAGCTGGGTTCTGCTTCTTGCCAACCGGTGGCCGTCTGTCGCAACCGTGGTGATGGTGTTGCCATCAAGTTCAAGGAGAACGCCGTTTAGAAAGTAACGGACGTCCTGCTGCGCCATTGAAAAGGAAGTCCGGTCCAAAAGGGCTTTGAAGTCTTTTCGGGGAGTGGTGATGCGCTCTTCCCATGTCCCAGCTTCAAGCCTGGGGAAATCCCGGGGCGGCAGGGCCTGGAGGGTAAACCGGCTTTTGCCGGAACTCATCTTTGCCTTGTCCCCTTCCCCAGAAAAATTAATCTTGGCGGTTTCTGGTAACGCCCGACAGATATCAAGAAGCTTTCTCGCTGTAACGGTGCACTCTCCGTCCTCACCGCTTAATACATCCGTCTGGATGCTGATTTCCACTTCAAGATCGGTACCAACCAGTGTTAATTGTTTACCTTCCAACCTCATATAGACATTGGCGAGTATGGGGAGCGTCTGCCGTCTCTCGACAACACTCGTAACAATACTAAGGGGACCTAAAAGGACTTCTCGCTCTATCTGAAATTTCATAGAAATATAGAAATTTTGAAAGGATGATAATGTTAATAAGGCCTGTGGATAAGTTCAGAAATAAATTTTATTGTTTAATTTCAATAACTTAGTATGAAATTAATCTTAATCAAACCTGTGGGTAACTGACTGAAGAATCTGGAATAAAAACATGATTTCTGTGAGATGCCATTCTATCCGAAATTATCCACAAATTATCCTCATCAAGCCCCCAGGATTCGCTGAAGGTTTTGATAGTCTTCCCGTACCCTTGAGTCTGTTGTGATCAATTCCTGAACTTTTCTTTGGGCATGCAACACGGTCGTGTGATCTCGACCACCAAAAGCATCACCGATTTCCGGAAGACTCATGCTGGTGAGTTCTTTGGCCAACGCCATTGCCATCTGGCGAGGCCGGGTAATCTGCCGGTTCCGACGCTTTGAATGCAGATCTGCAATCCGCATCTTGAAATACTCAGCCACCGTTTTTTGAATATTCTGAATGGTGACACGGCGTTCTTGGAACACCAACAAATCGCGTAACGCCTCCCGGGTCAAATCAAGGTCAATCGGTCGTCCTGTGAAACCACTACTCGCCACAATACGGTGGAGCGCGCCCTCAAGCTCACGAACATTTGAGCGGATTTGCCGCGCAATAAAAAACGCGACTTCATCTGGAAGATGGACACCCTTCAACTGGGCTTTATGCTGCAGAATAGCTACCCGAGTCTCAAGTTCCGGAGGATCAATCGGCACAGTCAGTCCGCTGCCAAACCTTGAGATCAATCTCTCCTGAACACCCGTAATTTCTTTTGGGAACCGGTCGCTGGTGATAATCACCTGGCGCTGACCCTCAAGTAAAGTATTGAAAGTATGGAAGAATTCTTCTTGAGAGTGCTCTTTTCCAGAGAAGAATTGAATATCGTCAATCAACAACGCGTCAAGTGACCGATAGTACCGCTTAAAGTCATTAATCGCGTTATGCTGCAAAGCTTTCACCATATCCGCAACAAACCGTTCGGAGTGTACATAGACCACCTTGGCTTTGGCCTGGCCCGCCATCACCAGATTTCCCGCTGCCTGCATCAGGTGAGTTTTCCCTAAACCTACGCCACCATACAAAAACAAAGGGTTGTAAGCCCTGCCAGGATTTTCACCAACCTGCCTCGCGGCAGCTCGAGCTAACTGATTGGACTTGCCGCCGATATGAGTGTCAAAAGTGAAAGCGGGGTTGAGCCTCCCTTCAAAGCGCAACGGGCTTAACCCCACCTTGTCGTTCTTAGGCTGACCTTTTAATGAATTACCAGGGTGCGAACCAGTGGGTGGGGTTTCGCTGCCTACCTCTATTTTCAGATCCAATGGCGTGGCGCTAAAACTATTCGCCAGTTTTTGGACCTCATCTAACATCTCCTTGACGATGAAGTCCCGAACAAACTGATTTGGGGCGAGCAGTTTAAGATCTCGCCCTTCTTCGATCGCCTGGAGAGGCCGAATCCACGTATTGAACTGTTGGGGGGATAGATCATCCTCCAGTCTTCCCAAGCACAGGTTCCATACCGACGACAATGTTAAATCTCCTAATAAAACAATTACTTATAATAAACCCGGTCAAAAACAAGAGTTTTTCGGACAGAGGCCTTTGGTTTCAATGGGATTCTAAAGTCTGAAAGGGTTTTTATCCACAAGTTTAGAAGAAAAAAATTTTTATCCACAATTTATCTAAAGTGTCAGGAAAACAGGAAATTATTGACTTTTTCTCTACTAAAGATGTAAATTCCAGCGCCCTTTTGCGCTCTCGGATCTAAACTTGTCATGAAAAGAACCTTCCAACCCAGTGTGGTCAAACGCAAGCGTCGCCATGGTTTCCGGGCACGAATGAAAACCCGAGGGGGTCGCGCAATCATCAATGCTCGGCGTGCCAAAGGCCGGGC
>Ga0208127_1001122_pt1 | contig 13537 bp, 9 predicted proteins | sample ETNtaG_6_FD_185751 | JGI IMG/M metagenome (GOLD analysis project Ga0208127, IMG submission 185751) | Marine microbial and viral communities from oxygen minimum zone, Eastern Pacific Ocean - ETNP201306SV45 (SPAdes) (version 2) | ecosystem: Environmental > Aquatic > Marine > Oceanic ...
TAATTGATCATTATGCATCAAAACCAGAACCCAAAGAAAAATCCAAAGCTGAAATAAAAAAGGATGAATCTAAAAATTCTGATATAAAAAAAGGTGAAAAGAATAATAATCAAAGAAACAATTCTAACAAATTTGTCAAAAAAGAAAAGAATCACAATAAAGACAATAGAAACAGGTATAAAGAACCCGACTTTGAATTCGATGGAATAATTGAAAGCGAAGGAGTTTTAGATATAATGCAAGAAGGATATGGTTTTTTAAGATCTTCAGATTATAATTATTTAACATCACCAGATGATATTTATGTATCTCAATCTCAAGTTAGATTATTTGGTTTAAAAACTGGAGATACTGTTTTGGGTCATGTTAGACCTCCTAAAGAGGGAGAAAAATATTTTCCACTAATTAAAGTTTCTAAAATTAATGGATTAAGTCCAAACGTTGTTCGTGATAGAGTTTCATTTGAACACTTAACTCCCTTATTTCCTAACGAAAAATTTAATATAGCGGAAAATAACAGTACTGTATCAACTAGAGTTATGGACCTATTCTCCCCTATTGGAAAAGGACAAAGAGGAATGATTGTTTCTCAACCAAAAACTGGGAAAACAATGCTTCTAAAAGATGTTGCAAATGCGATTGCTGCAAATCATCCAGAAGTATATCAAATAATTCTTCTTATTGATGAAAGACCTGAAGAAGTTACTGACATGCAGAGAAATGTTAAAGGTGAAGTTGTAGCATCAACTTTTGATGAACCAGCTGACAGGCATGTAAAAGTAGCTAACATTGTTCTTGAAAAAGCGAAAAGATTAGTTGAATGCGGTCACGACGTTGTTATTCTATTAGATTCTATCACAAGACTTGCCAGAGCGTATAACACTGTTCAACCCGCATCTGGAAAAATTCTAAGTGGTGGGGTTGATGCCAATGCTCTTCACAAACCAAAAAGATTTTTTGGAGCAGCTAGAAACATTGAAGGTGGAGGTTCTTTATCAATTATTGCTACAGCTTTAACTGAAACCGGATCAAAAATGGATGAGGTTATTTTTGAAGAATTTAAAGGAACTGGAAATATGGAATTACAATTAGATAGGAGAATTTCTAATAGAAGAATTTTCCCTGCTATAGATTTAGTATCGTCAGGAACAAGGAGAGACGATCTTCTGCTTGACGAAAACACTGTTCAAAGAATGTGGATCATGAGAAAATATCTAGCAGATATGAACCCAGTTGAAGCAATGGAATTTATAAATGATAGGATTAAGAAATCTCTTAACAACGAAGAATTTCTTATTTCAATGAATTCTTAAATTATTTAAGACCTGCTACAGATTTAGCAAGCTTAGATTTTAAGTTAGCCGACTTATTGGCATGAATAATATTTTTCTTCACCAACTTATCTAGCATAGAAGCAACTTGTGGGTATAATTTTAAAGCTTCCTTTTTAGAACTTAAATCTTTTAATTTTTTAATAGCGTTTCTAGTAGACTTGTGCTGTAACTTGTTTCTAAGTTTTACAGCCTCATTTCTTCTAATTCTCTTTAACGCTGACTTATGATTCGCCATATTATTTATTTAGTAGCCCGTAGGGGAATCGAACCCCTCTTACCAGGATGAAAACCTGGCGTCCTAGCCGATAGACGAACGGGCCAAAATTTAACGATTGCAAATGTAATTGAAAGGATACAAACTTGCAACTTAAATTTTTTGTTTTCTTAAAAGTTTCTATTAATAAGCTTTGGCAAACAAAACTCTCTGAGATGATGGTTTATTAGTAACCATACAAAATCCTTTATCACTAAGAGTTTCGGCAGGAATACACCTTATTGTAGCCTTAGTTTCTTTCTTAATTTTTTCTTCGGTTTCTGAGGATCCGTCCCAATGAGCAGAAACAAAACCTCCTTCATTTTTAATTAAGGATTTAAACTCTTCGTAACTATTTGCAACTCTAGTGTTTTCAGTTGTAAATTTTTGGGCCTTATTAAAAATATATTCTTGTATATCACTAATTAGAAAATCTATTTTTTCATATATTTCTTCAAATGGAATATTTTCTTTAAACATTTTATCTCTTCTGAATATTTCTATCGTATTATTTTCTAAATCTTTAGGGCCTATAGCAATTCTTATTGGAACTCCTTTAATTTCGTGCTCGTTAAATTTGAATCCAGGTTTATGAGTATCGCGTTTATCAAATAAAACAGAAATATTTTTATTTTTTAACTCATATAGTACTGGATTAATTTTTTCTGAAATTTTTTCTAACTGCTCTTGAGATTTATAAATTGGAATTATGACAACTTGAATTGGAGCTAATTTTGGAGGTAAAATCAAACCATTATCGTCTGAGTGAGTCATTATTAATGCTCCCATTAACCTTGTAGAAACGCCCCATGACGTTGCCCAGACATGATCTAACTTTCCTTCTTTATTAGCAAATTTTACATCAAATGCTTTAGCAAAATTTTGACCTAAAAAATGAGAAGTACCAGCTTGCAATGCCTTTCCATCTTGCATAAGAGCCTCGATGCAATAAGTTTCTTCAGCACCTGCAAATCTTTCGCTCTCAGATTTTAATCCTTTTATAACTGGAATACCCATAAAATCTTGAGCAAAATCTGCATAGATATTATTCATTAATTCAGCCTCGGCCAACGCTTCATCTTTGGTTGAGTGAGCAGTATGACCCTCTTGCCATAAAAATTCAGCTGTTCTTAAAAATAACCTGGTTCTCATTTCCCATCTCACAACATTCGCCCATTGATTAATGAGAATTGGCAGATCACGATAAGACTGAATCCAATTTTTATAGGTGTTCCAAATTATTGCTTCACTTGTTGGTCTGACTATTAATTCCTCTTCTAACTTCGCATTTTCGTCAACAATTAACTTACCCGAATTATTTTCATCATTTTTTAATCTGTAATGGGTTACTACAGCACATTCTTTAGCAAAACCTTCGGCATTCTTTTCCTCTGCCTCAAATAAACTTTTAGGCACAAACAATGGAAAATAAGCATTCTGATGACCTGTTTCTTTAAACATTTTATCTAACTGAGATTGCATTTTTTCCCAAATTGCGTAACCATATGGTTTTATAACCATGCATCCTCTAACTGAGGAGTTTTCTGCTAAATCTGCTTTAACAACTAGTTCATTGTACCATTTAGAATAATCGACTTCCCTTTTAGTTAACTTTTTAGACATGAATTGGTATTGGCATAATTATTGTTTAATTTTAAGTAGTGCTAAATTAATTAAATAATTTACAAAATGAGATATACTTACATATTACTATTAATATTAACTTTTGTTGGATGTGGACCTTTTAACTCCATTGATTCCTTTGAAAGTGACGGTATTTATGGCAACAATGAAAGAGTCTCAAATAATAATAACAAAAACAATAACGGTTTATATTATAAAAACTATTTTGATCAAAAATATTCTGAATATGGATTTGATAATCAAATAAATGATAGTGTTTTAACCGATATTTCAAATTATTCCTCAAATTCAAACGTAACTTATAATAAAAGCAATGGATCTTGGGGAGATAACCCAACATCCATTAATATAATCTTTAGAGACAGATATATTTATGATCCATATATTAATTATTATCCATTTGGATATTACGATTACTATAGTTCATGGTACAGCCCTTTTTACTCTAGGAATTGGATGATCTGGGGTTATAATTCGTGGCTTAACCCTTGGGGTCCATACAGATATGGTTATAGATATAATTACAGATATTGGAATTATTGGCACCCTTATTTTGGCTCTCCTTACTATGGAGGTGACCCTTATTACGAAAGAAGTAATTACAACTCCATTGCGTACATGAATGGAAGAAGGAATTCCAATTCTCAGCTTGATAAATCAAACGAGATTTTATCAAATGGTAGATCAATAACAAACTACAATATTGGAAGAAATGAAGTCAAAATTGGAAACTCTGAAACCAAAACAGATAAATCGGAAATAATAAAAAATAGAAATATAAATAGGGTTTATTACAATTTAAAAAATGGTGTTCGAAACAACGGTCAGACTTTAACAGCCGAAAAAAGACGAGATTATCTCAACAGAGGAGAATTAAACCCTGGTGGAAGTACTAGAAGTTCGGCCATTAAAAACGCTAGATCAAATTTTCAACAAGTAAAATACATCGGAAAAACAAGGTCTTACGATAGAACAAGATCCAGCCTTAATAATTCATCAAGTAACTTAAATCGTGGCAGAGATTATTCTAGAAGTGAACTAAATAGCTCAGGGGGTTCTAGTAACTCCAGATCATCATACAGTTCCTCGTCTAGTTCAGTTAGATCATCCTCAAGTAGTGTAAGATCAAGCCCAAGACCATCTTCAGGCTCTGCTGGAAGTTCGCCGTCAAGATCAAGTAGCGGACCCAGAGGTTCAAGATAATGACAAGAATGACGATAAAAAAGAAGTTTTTATTTTTTTTAATTTCATTTCCTACTTTAATTTTTTCTCAAAGTGTAAGTGATATAGTAGACTTTTCAATTGACAATCCTCTTGGAACAGCAAGATTTGAATCTATGGGAGGTGCATTTGGAGCTCTTGGAGGAGATTTATCTGCAATAAATATTAATCCAGCTGGAAGTGCAGTTTTTAATACAAATCAATATGTATTGTCATTTTCTAATAACGAAAAAAAAATAAACACTAATTTTTTTAACTCCTCAAGCTCAAAAACAAGTAGCAAATTCAGTGTAAATAACGGAGGAGGAGTCTGGGTGTTTGAAAATTTCGGCGGTGGTAATATTGATAAAATTTCATTTGGAATTAACGCACAAACAAACAATTCATTTCATAATGATTTTCATATTAAAGGATTAAATAATTTAAACTCAATTGACAAGTTTTTTTTAAATAATGCAACTGGATTTTCAGCATCCGATCTTAGTGTAAATCAAAATGAAACAGTTTCTTCAACCTATAGAAATCTTGGTGAATACTTTGGCTTTTCTGCTCAACAAGCTTTTTTAGCTTATCAGGGATACCTTTTGAATTACGATGACATTAATAACGAATTTTATTCTATTGCAAAATACGATAATGGTGTCTATCAAGATCATGTAAATGAAACAAAAGGTTACAATAGTAAATACAATTTAAATTTAGCTATTCAGTTTAAAGAGGATTACTTTTTTGGTTTAAACATCAACACTCATGAAATTTTTTTAGAAAATTTCATAAGACATAATGAAACCGACTTTGACAGTGACTCTGCAGTGAAATCAATTTTGTATGAAAATAGGTTAACAACAAGTGGTGAAGGATTTTCATTTCAACTTGGAGCCTTAAGAAAATTTAATAATTTCAGAATTGGAATAGCATATCAATCACCAACATGGTATAAGTTGTGGGACGAAACTATGCAATATTTTGAGACTGAGACCGTTGATATTAATGGAACAAATTACATTGATATCGTTGATCCAAGAATTAGCAATTTATACCCAATGTATAAAATTAAAACACCATCTAGCATAACTTTAAGTTCAGCTGTAATAATTGGAAAAATTGGACTTTTAAGTGTAGATATTGTTTCAAAAGACTATTCTAAAATAAAAGCTAAACCTAAGGAAGATTTTGTAAATACTAACATGTTAATTAGCTCTAGCCTAAAGTCAACTATGGATATAAGGTTTGGTACGGAGATAAGATTAAACAAGTTTAGTGTAAGAGGTGGATTTAATTCAAATCAAAGTCCTTATAAAAATCAAGATTTAATAAAAGACAGCTCCTCTTACTCTTATGGATTTGGGTATGATTTTGGTTCAACCATTATAAACTTTTCACACAAAATTTCGGAAAAAGATAGAAACTATCAATTGTTTGATAGTGGTCTTGTTGATAAAGCTAATCTTACAACAGATCAATCAATTTATGCACTATCAATTGTATTTAATTTCTAAAACTTATTAGTGTTCTTCAAGTTTTATTACTTGTAATTATTTCATATCATCTTCATTAATTTTTCGATGAAAAATTTAAAATCTAAGAAATATTAAATGCATATAAAGATGTAAAAATTAAATTTTAGATTATCTTCGTAATGAAAGCTGATTAAAATTGTAATGATTTCCAACTTCGCCAAAAACTTAAAAATTCATAATTCCATAACTAATAAAAAAGAGTCTTTTAAACCAATTGAAAAGAACAACGTTGGTATGTACGTTTGTGGACCTACAGTTTACAGCAATGCACACTTGGGAAATTGTAGAACTTTTATTTCTTTCGACCTCATATTTCGTTATTTAAAATACTTAGGTTATAATGTAAGATATGTTAGGAATTTGACAGATGTTGGTCACTTGGAAAATGAAGATGAAAATGGAGAAGATAAAGTCTCTAAAAAAGCGAGACTTGAAAAAATAGAACCTATGGAAGTCGTTCAAAAATACACACTTGATTTTCATAATGTTTTAAAAAAATTTAATACACTTCCTCCTAGTATTGAACCTACAGCATCTGGGCATATAATAGAGCAAATTCAAAGCATAAAGCAGATCATAAAATCTGGTTATGGTTATGAAGTAAATGGTTCGGTATATTTTGATATTGAAAAATTTAATCAATCAAATAAATATGGAAAATTAAGCGGAAGAAATTCTGATGACATGCTAAACAATTCTAGAGATTTAGATGGTTCCTCTGACAAAAAAAATCCACAAGATTTTGCTCTTTGGAAAAAAGCGGATAAATCACACATAATGAATTGGGAATCTCCTTGGGGTAATGGATTTCCAGGATGGCATTTAGAATGTACTTCAATGAGTAAAAAATACTTAGGTGATAGATTTGATATACACGGTGGAGGAATTGACCTAAAATTTCCTCATCATGACTGTGAAATCGCCCAATCTGAAGCTATTGATGGAAAAAACCCTGCAAATTTTTGGATGCATGCAAACATGCTCACATTGAACGGAAAAAAGATGTCTAAATCTACAGATAATTTTGTTCTACCAGGTCAAATTTTTGATGGAAAAAATAAAATTTTTAGCAAACCCTTTATTCCAAATGTTCTGAAGTTTTTTATGTATCAGGCACATTATCGAAGTGTATTAGATCTTAGTAACGATGCTCTTTTAGCTTCTGAAAAAGGATTGTCAAAACTTATGTCTGGGTTCCAACTGATATTTGAACTAGAATGTAATGAAAATGAATCTGATTTTAACGTAAACAAATGGGTGAGTAATTGTTTCGATAAACTTAATGATGACTTTAACACACCAATGCTAATAGCTGAACTTTTTGAATGTGTTAAATTTTTAAACAATGTAAAAATCAAATCAAAAAATTTAAATATTGGTGATAGAGAAACTATTGAAAAAATATTTAACAGCATACTGTTTGAAATTTTAGGTTTTGATTTAAATAACGATGAGCCAAGTAAAAAAGATTCAAAAACTGAACTAATTGAACTATTAATCAAAATTAGATCCCAAGCAAGAGAAAATAAAAATTTCAAATTATCTGATGAAATAAGAGATGAACTATTGAGTTTAGGTATCAAACTAAATGACAATAAAAACGATTCATCATTTGAATTAATTTAATGAAAAAAATTTTAATTTATCCTCTTTTAGTTTTGATTAAACTATATCAAAACTTTATCTCACCCCTACTTCCCTCAACTTGTAGGTACTCTCCTACTTGTTCAGAATATTCAAAACAATCTTTAGTTAAATTTGGTCTTATAAAAGGCTCCATTGTAAGCATAAAAAGAATTATTAAATGTAATCCATGGGGAGGATCTGGATATGATCCCGTACCTTAGAAAAAATATAATAATATGATGATTTTTAAAATTGATTGGGCTCCAAACGAAGTGTTTTTAAACCTAGGCCCATTAACTATATATTGGTACAGTGTAATGTTTATAATAGCATTTTCTTTGGGCTATTATATTGTACAAAAAATTTACATAAACGATAACAAATCTGTTTCTTTAGTTGAACCTCTTTTTATTTATGTTGTATTTGGGACGTTAATTGGCGCAAGACTTGGTGATGTATTTTTTTATAATTGGGATTACTTTCAAAATCACTTGATTGAAATAATGCTACCAATCAAAAAAGATATCAACAGCTCTATGTTATTTGGTTTTATTGATGGTTACAAATTTGTAGGATATAGAGGATTGGCTAGCCATGGAGCTACAATTGGAATCATAACTGCCATGTTTATCTATAAATATAAATTTAAATACGACTCAGTTTTATGGATTTTTGACAGGATAGTTATTCCAATTTCTATAGGTGGAATGTTTGTTAGAATAGGAAATTTCTTTAACTCGGAGATAGTTGGAAATTATACAAATTCTAATTTTGGTGTTGTTTTTCAAAACAGAGGAGAAATTTTTCCAAGACATCCAGCTCAACTTTATGAGGCTTTTGGTTATTTATTATTATTTATTTTACTCTGGAATATTTACTGGAAAACAGATTTAAAAAAATACAAAGGCTTTATTTTTGGATTATTCCTTACTTGTTTATTTTCAATTAGAGTTTTAGTTGAAAACGTCAAAGAAAGCCAAGGTGGTTTTGAAGAAACCTTGGGAATATTATCTACTGGCCAATGGCTAAGTATTCCTTTTATAATTATTGGAATTTGTCTAATGTTATACTCAAAAAGAAAAAGTAATTAACTCTTTTTCAAACTCTTTTTTAATGTATCGAACATTACAGGAGTTGCAATGAAAACTGACGAATAAGTACCAACAATTACACCAATTATAAGTGCAAACATAAATCCTCTGATTGATTCACCACCAAAAAGGAAAATTGCAAGCAATACAACTAATGTAGTAAAAGAGGTATTTAATGTTCTACTAAGAGTACTGTTTAGAGCTCCGTTTACGGTTTTCTTAAATTCCCAAGATTTGTTGATCAATCTAAATTCACGAATCCTATCAAAAACAACAACAGTGTCATTTAGAGAATAACCAATAACAGTAAGTACTGCAGCAATAAATGCTTGATTAATTTCCATATTAAAAGGCATAAACGAATAGGTTAATGAAAAGATACCTAGAACAACTAAAACATCATGAAAAACAGCTGCAACTGCACCCAAAGAATATTGCCAATCTCTAAATCTGAGGAGGATGTATACAAAAACAACAAATAAAGAACCAAAGATGGCCAAGAACGAGTTCTTTTTAATATCATCAGCAATTGTAGGACCTACTTTAGAAGACCCCATAATTCCTATTGCTTTGTCTTCAGAGCCATTAACAAAATCATCATAAGAAAGATTTTCTGGTAAAACATTTTTCAAAGACTCAAACATTTTGGTTTGAATTTCTTCATCAACTTGAGTCCCTTCAACATCAACTTTATAATTAGTAGTAATTTTTAATTGATTATCTGATCCAAAAGTTTTTGCTTCAGCATTACCTAAAACATCAATCAAACTAGCTTGAATTTCACTTTGATTTACATCTTTGTCAAATCTTACAGTGTAAGTTCTACCACCCACAAAATCAACACCCTGGTTTAAACCGTTTGTTGATAAAGAAAATATACTAAGTGTCAACAGTGATCCTGATACAAAATATGCAATCTTTCTTTTTTGTAAGAAGGTAATTGACATATTTGTAAATAAATTTTTTGTCAATGGAGTCGAAAAATTTAAAATTTTTGATTTGGAAAGTCTCGAGTCAACTAACATTCTAGTAATAAAAATCGCAGTAAATAAGGATGTAGCAATACCAATTAATAATGTAGTGGCGAAACCTTTTATTGGTCCAGAACCAAATACAAATAAGATTAAGGCTGTTAACCCAGTTGTTATGTTAGCATCTAAAATAGATGACAAGGCATTGTTAAATCCATCTCTTACAGACTGTTTTAGTCCTTTCCCTCTGTTTAATTCTTCACGTATTCTTTCAAAAATAAGTACGTTAGCATCTACAGACATACCTATTGTAAGAACAATACCAGCAATACCAGGAAGGGTTAATACGGCTCCGAGGCCAGCTAAGATTCCGAAAATTAAAACCAGATTCAAAACCAACGCAACATCTGCATAAATTCCAGCTCTTCCATAGTAAAAAATCATCCATATAAGAACAAGAATAAGAGCAATTATGAAGGAATTTATACCTTTTTCAATATTTTCTTTACCTAGTGATGGACCAACAACTTCAGATTCAATAATTTCAGCAGAAGCTGGTAATTTACCAGCTCTTAAAACATTTGCTAAGTCAATAGCTTCGTTTAATGTAAACTGACCTGAAATTTCAGATCTACCACCCGAGATTGCTCCTCTTGAAACTCCTGGTGCAGAGTAAACAATATCATCCAAAACAATAGCTATGTTACTTTTATCTTTATATGCTTTTCCTGTCATTTCTTCCCATGTCCTTGCTCCTTTTCCGTTCATTTGCATTGACACTGCAGGAGAACCAACTTGATCATACGATTGACTTGCATCAACCACAACACTACCACCAAGTGGTGGTTTATTGTTTCTGTTTGACTGTATAGCATAAAGGTCAACAACATTACTATTAATGTCCGGCTTTCCGAAAAGAAAACGAGTATATCTTTTACTTGAAGGAAGAAGTTGCCTAATTTCTGGCATTGATAAATATCCTTCTATTTTCTTTTGATCCTTTTCTAAAAACTGAGCAATTACTGGTCCTCCTTGATATCCAGTTCCGACTAAATAATCAAATAAAGGATTGTTTTGATTTGAAATTGAGTCGTTTGCTTCAACATCAGCTAATAAATCGTCAATTTCAGATTTTTCTTCAGATTCAGACTCACTAGATTCTTCATCTAAAATTGTTTTTAATTTCTCGTTAGCTTTAGATAAAAAAGGTAAAAATTCATCATTTTTTTCTGTGAACCAGAACTCTAATTGAGCTGTACTTTGTAATAAGTTTTTAACTCTAGCAACATCTTTAGCTCCAGGAAGTTCTACTCTAATTCTACCAGAATTACCTAAACGTTGAATATTTGGTTGAGTAACACCAAACTTATCAATTCTTTTTCTTAATACTTCAAAAGCAGATACTATTGATTCGTCAATTTTTCTTTGAATAATTGGTTTTACTTCAGCATCTGACATTTCAAAATTGATTTCATCGCTCAAAGATCTATTAGCAAAAATATCAGGTGAAGCTAAATTTACATCTCCTTTTATTTCATCAAAAGCTTCAAAAAACGATTCAACATAAGTATCGTCAGATTGTTTTTGTAATACATCTGCATTATCTAAAGCTTTGTTAAATATTGGATCTTTAGAATACTCTGCTAAACCTTTCAAAATGTCTTTTACAGAAACTTGAAGAGTTACATCGATACCTCCCTTTAAATCTAGACCTTTGTTTAATTCTTTATTTTTGGCACTTTTATATGTAGTAAATCCAAGTATTGATTCATCAGAAATAGAATCTAAAAAACTAGTATACTTTTCCTCTCTAAGATCTGCATAATTATCTTTTAAATCAGAAACTGAATTTATAGAATATTCCGTTGCTTTAGTTTCTACGTTTGAGGTTATAAACGTAAATGAAATTTGATAAATACTAACTAATGTAAAGCAAAAAGCAAAAAACTTTATTAAACCATTATTATGCATAACTTAAAATTTATTCTTATTAAAAACCGAGCAAATATAGGATTTACTTACTCATAAAACAATTATAGACAAAAACATAAAACCATTTATCTGGGTTGTAAAATTTTAAAGTGCTAGATTCATTTTCCTAACAGCTGAAGCGCTCTCTGCAAATTTTATCATTTCTTGATCATCTAAATCCAGATTCACAATTTTTTCACAACCATCCTTTCCTATAATACAAGGGACTCCAATACATATATCGTCTTGATTGTACTCGCCTTCAAGAAAAACAGAACAAGGAATTATTCTTTTTTCATCATTCAAAATTGATTTAACCAAAAATGCAACAGACGCTCCAGGTGCATACCAAGCTGAAGTACCCAATAACTTTGTTAAAGTCGCTCCTCCAACCATTGTTTTCTTTGAAACATCCTCAAGATCATTTTTTGAAATAAGATCAGAAATAGGAAGACCATTATAGGTAGCTAATCTTGTTAATGGAATCATTGTTGTATCTCCATGACCACCTATTACCATTCCTTGTATGTCATTAGCTGGTCTATCTAGTTCTAAAGATAAGTATGTTTTAAATCTAGAACTATCTAAAGCTCCACCCATTCCAACAACTCTATTTTTGGGCAATCCTGTTGATTTAAGTGTTAAATAAGTCATTGTATCCATTGGATTTGAAACAACAACTATGATAGTTTCAGGCGAATGTTCTAAAACATTTTGGGAAACAGTTTTAACAATCCCTGCATTGATTCCTATTAATTCTTCTCTAGTCATCCCTGGCTTTCTTGGAATTCCAGAGGTTATTACAACAACATCGCTATTGGCTGTTTTTGAATAATCATTGGTAGTTCCAATAATTTTTGTTCCAAAACCCAACGTTGTAGAAGTTTGCATCATATCTAGAGCTTTACCTTCAGCAAAACCTTCTTTAATATCTAGTAAAACCACCTCACTTGCAATGGATTTTGAGGCTATTACATCTGCACAAGTTGAACCTACATTTCCGGCACCTACAATTGTTACTTTCATTAATTAAAAATTTAGATTAAACGTCAATATTTGCATAAGTAGCATTTTTTTCAATGAACTCTCTTCTTGGTGGAACCTCATCGCCCATTAGCATTGAGAAAATTCTATCAGCTTCAACAGCATTATCAATAGTTACTTTTCTAAAAGTTCTAAATTCAGGATTCATTGTAGTATCCCAAAGCTGAACAGCATTCATTTCTCCAAGACCTTTATATCTTTGAATTGAAGCACCCTGACCATATTCCTCTAAAATTTTATCTCTTTCCTCATCGTTCCATGCATATTGTTTTTTTGCTCCTTTCTTAACTAAATACAAAGGAGGAGTAGCTATATATACGTTTCCATTTTCAATAAGTTCTTTCATGTACCTGAAAAAGAAAGTCAAGATTAATGTAGCAATATGACTACCATCCACATCGGCATCACACATGATAACAATTTTATGATATCTTAATTTTTCTAAGTTTAAAGCTTTACTATCTTCTTCTGTTCCAATCGTAACTCCTAAAGCAGTGTATATGTTTATAATTTCTTGATTTTCAAAAACTTTATGCTGCATTGCTTTTTCGACATTTAAGATCTTTCCCCTTAGTGGTAAAATAGCTTGAAAGTTTCTATCACGTCCTTGCTTAGCTGTTCCACCCGCAGAATCTCCCTCAACCAGAAAAACTTCACAAAGTTCCGGATTCTGCTCAGAGCAATCTGAAAGTTTACCAGGCAGACCTCCACCACTCATCACCGTTTTTCTTTGAACCATCTCACGAGCTTTTCTTGCTGCATGTCTAGCCTGAGCTGCTAAAATTACCTTTTCAACAATTGTTTTTGCGTCAACCGGGTTCTCTTCTAAATAATTTTCTAACATTTCAGAAACCGCTTGAGA